>Ga0213858_10001457_pt1 | contig 11260 bp, 14 predicted proteins | sample PICome_FD_160122 | JGI IMG/M metagenome (GOLD analysis project Ga0213858, IMG submission 160122) | Coastal seawater microbial communities near Pivers Island, North Carolina, United States - PICO245 | ecosystem: Environmental > Aquatic > Marine > Coastal | place: USA: North Carolina | collected... | reverse complement strand
CAGCTGAAACACATAGCGATGCAGTTCACCTTCAGGGGGCAGTGGACCCTGGTAGCCGGTGCGTTGAAAACGGTTGATGCCCCAGCAACAACCCTGGCGAGCACCATTGGCCAACTGGAGCGATTGCGGCTGTGCAGCGGAAAGGGCGCGTTGCTCAGGCGGCAGATTGAAGAGAACCCAGTGCACCCAGTGACCGCCGGCCGCATCGGGGTCATCCACGATCAGTGCAAAGCTCCGGGTGCCGGCCGGTGCTCCAGCCCAACGCAGCGGCGGCGAAAGATTGAGGCTTTCAGCGGTATGAATCAACGGAATCAGGTCGCCATCGCCAAAGGCCGGAGAATCGAGGTGAAACACACCGTTAACGCTGGTCATTCGATGTCAACAGAGCTCGGCCTCTACTCTGCGGCCGGTCACAGTGCTAGGTGACTATTGCAGTTGATCAGCTTGCAGCCTGCCGTATGGATGCGGCGTCTTCGATCGATGCTCCTTCCCATCCAGAGCCTGCGACCTTGCAGTGATGCTGATGCAGATCAGCCCCTTTCTTCCAAGGCATTCGCAATGGATACATACCTTGAAGTTGCCCTCTGCACACCTTTGAGGTGACGTCATGAGCCTGATCAAGTGGGAGCCTCTCAATGATCTTGAAGCGATGATGGATCGAGCCCTGGCTATGCCGACGATGCCGTTCACATCCACAATGCCCTGGAATGAATGGGGTCCGCGTGTTGACATTTATGAAACCAATGGCTCTTATCAATTCAAAGCCGATCTCCCGGGCATGCGCCATGATGATGTGTCGGTGATGGTGTCGGGTGATCGACTCACTGTGCAAGGCGAGAGGAAGCGGGAAAAAGAGGAGAAGAACCCTCGTTTTCACCGGGTTGAGCGCTCCTACGGCAGTTTCAGTCGCAGCTTCACCTTGCCTGAGGATGCGGATCTCAAGGCGGTGAAGGCTCACTGCGAAAATGGTGAACTCACGATTTCTATCCCTCGCAAGGGCGGTGCGGTCGAAACGAAGGCGGTCAAGATTCCTGTGTCTTGATGGCTGTTGTTTCCTTGCTGAGCAACTGCTGCAGAATGGATGCAGCTGATGTTTGGATCTGTGATGCGTGATTTCCTTGTGAGGCTTTGTTCCTCCATGCATGACCGCACCAGCACTGATTGAGACCATCGCCTCCATGGCAGATGTTCGCTTTGATGGCCAAAGGTCTTATGACCTCGATGTGCATGATCGGGGTCTTTTTTCTGACCTGCTAAAGAGGGGTGGGTTGGCTCTCGGCGAGGGGTATGTTCGTGGTGATTGGGATTGTGATGATCTATCGGAATTGATCGCACGACTCTTGCGTGCTCGCTATCAGCTTGAGGCGAATTCTTTCCAGGGTCTGAGAGAAGCCTGGCAGCGGCTGCGGGAATGGATACTGAATCCCCAGACCCTGCATCGCTCCTTTCGTGTAGGGCAGGTGCATTACGACATCGATCCGAGGGTGTACGCAGCCATGCTCGACACCAGGCGGATTTACAGCTGTGCGATCTGGAACGACGGCGACACCCTGGATCAGGCCCAGGAACGCAAGCTAGATCTGATCTGCCGCAAGCTGGAGTTACGGCCTGGCCATCGCCTCCTTGATGTGGGCTGCGGCTGGGGCGGCTTGTTGGCCTATGCCTGTGAGCACTATGGAGTGCAAGGCTACGGAATCACGATTTCAGCACGACAGTATGCCTATATCCGTGATCACCATAGCCATCTACCGATTGAGGTTCTGATGGCCGATTATCGATCCCTGCCGCAATTGCATCAACCGCGCTTCGATCGTATCGTGTCTGTGGGTATGTTTGAGCACGTGGGCTTGATCAATCAGGGCACGTATCATCGGATCCTACGGGACTGCCTGAAGCCGGATGGCCTCTTCCTGCTGCAGACGATCGGTCACTTTGTGACCACCGCCCAAACCGATCCATGGATTGAGCGCTATATCTTCCCGGGTGGTCGCCTGCCAGCCCCGTCCCAGTTAGCCCAAGGCGTTGAAGGGGTCTTTCAGCTGCAAAGCTGGGAAAACTATGGACTCCACTATGAACGCACCCTGTTGGCTTGGTGGGAGAAGTTCTCAGCCCATTGGCCCCTATTGCAAGGTGCGCTCAGTGATGAGTTCTATCGGATGTGGCGTTACTACCTTCTCGGTTGTGCGGGTTACTTCCGCTCTGGCCATGGCCAGCTCTGGCAGTTGCTCCTGCGCCCCGCCCTCTGAGCCGCGGCAGGTGGCGACATGAAGAAGCCCCGGTTGGTCAGGCCGGGGCTTTGCCATTTCAAAAGTAACGGGGTTTGTTGATCGGCGGATGTTTCCCTGCCATCCCGGGGCTTGGATTGAAGCCGTTGCCGGGGCCAGTGTTCAGGGCGTTGTTCTGGCCATAGGCCATATTGGCTTGTCCGTTGCGCAAAGGGTCGCGAAGGGCCTCTTCAAGCAGAAAGGCGCAGAGATTCGACACGGAGCGTCCTTCGTCTTCTGAGCGTGTGAGGAGTGCGTCATGAACATTGTGACTGAGGGTGATTGAAATCCGCTTGGGTTGTCTTTGCAGCACGCGAATGCGGTTGTTCATGGTGTGTGTTGAAGCAGAGTGCTCGACGTCCGAATCTTATGCGTGTTGCTCGCTTCAGGGTGCGGCTTCACTGCATCACTCTGAATGTCGATCTGTGCGTCTCATGTTTTCTGGTAGAAAGTGCTGCGTCTAAGCCGCACTTCTGAGAAATTACCAAGCCATGGATCTCCTTCTGCTTATGACTCTCTGGGGCGCGCGCCTCCCTTTTGTTCCTTCTCTGGATCGTTCTCAATGACTTTTGAACTGATTTCTGATCTCCACGCTGAGACCCTCCAAGGTGGTCGTCGGTGGCGTGCTTCACGGTCCACCCGTCAGGCTGCATTTGCTGTCAACTATGGCAAGAACTCCAGTGCTGACCGCGCTGTTGCACGTAACCGTTCTTCGGCTGTCTCTGGTGGTAACTCCCAGGGCAACATTGGCCTGATTCTTCTCGGTCAGGACGCCTGATTTTTGGTTCAACTGGGCGGCTTCGTGCCGCCCTTTTATTTTTTTTCATCATGGAAACTATTACTGATTGCCAGGCCGAAGTGATTGGCGGTGGCGGCTCGTTGATTACCATCTCGCCGCGCATCACAACCAATATTTCGCCTCGTACCACGACTACTATCTCGCCCAGGATCGCTTCCACCGTTGCTCCTGCTATTGATCTAGGCAACACTGTTGCTCTCAATAATCAGGCGAATTTTGCCAACTCGATCGCATTTGCTGCTTTGGGTTCATCGGCGACTTCGTTTAACGGACTCATGCGTAATCGTGCCTCGATTCGTAGTTTTTCCTGAATCTTGCTCAGCTGTGGATTTTTCCGCAGCTGGGTTTTTTATTTTGCTGATGATCTGAATCGTGCGGAGCCCAAAACTCTTGCTTCGGTGGTTTGTCAATCACTGGAACAACTATCCCTGTGTTCGTCAATTCGATGAGGAGGACTGCGGTGCCGCCTGCCTGGCGACGGTGGCCAAAGCCCATGGGATCACGCTTTCTCAGGGATTGATTCGCGATGCCGTTGGTACGACCAGTAACGGCACAACGTTGCTTGGGCTACGACGGGGTGCGGAGCAGCTTGGTTTCACGGCCCGTGCCGCTAGGGCCCCTGAACGATTTCTTGATGCACTACAGGAGGTGCCTCTCCCTTTGATTTGTCATTGGGATGGTCAGCACTGGGTTGTCCTCCATCGCCTTGTGGATGACGAAGTCTTGATCGCCGACCCTGCTGTTGGCCTGCGCCGTCTCAGTCGCGAGCGTTTCCTTCAGCATTGGAATGATGGTGTTGTGCTGCTATTGGAGCCCGATCCTGCACGGCGACCGGAAGTCTCCGAGGCTCCGAGCCATGCCCTTGCCGTGCTGCTGCGCTATGTCGTTCCCTTTCGGCGTTTGCTGTTTCAGGCCCTACTGCTCAATGTCGTGGTGGGCTTGATGTCTCTGGGGTTGCCACTGCTGATGCAATTGCTCACCGATGACGTACTGGTGCGGGGTGATCAGCGCATGCTCGTGAGTCTTTGCCTTGGCTTGATGCTGCTCTTCGGTTTTCGTTCCTTGATTGGGCAACTCCAGGGGCACTTGGTGGGCTATTTCGGCCAGAAGCTGCAGCTTCAGATGGTGATGCATTACGGCCGCCAGTTGTTGCTGCTTCCGCTCCGCTATTTCGAAACGCACCGTAGCGGTGAGGCGGTGAGCCGAATCGGAGATATCGAGCACGTGAACAGTCTAATCGGTTCCGTTGTGCTGGGGCTCCCCAGTCAGTTCTGTATCGCATTGATTTCGCTCCTGTTCATGTGGGCCTATTCCCCGCAACTGACCCTGGCGGCTTTGGTCGGCTATTCAGTGGTGATTGCTTGCAGTCTGGTTTTTCTTCCTGCTTTGAAGGCCGCTTCCCAGGAACTGCTCGTTCGCTCTGCTGATAATCAGGGCTTTTTGGTGGAACTTTTTCGTGGTGCGAGTGTGCTGAAAACCAGTGATGCCTTCGCTCAGGCCTGGCAGGAATACCAGCGCAATTTTGGACGCATGTCTCACCTCGCCTGGCGTGAATTGCGTTTACAACTGACTGAATCCACGCTGACCGGTGCCTTAGGCAGCGTGATCACTGTGGCGTTGCTCTGGTATGGCAGTTCCTTCGTGATTGCGCGGGAGCTCTCGATTGGTCAGTTGCTGGCGTTCAATGGCTTCGGTGCCAATGTGCTCGGGCTTCTGGCTTCCCTCAGTGGCATCACTCAGGAGTTATTGCTCGCCGATGTGGTGATCCGGCGCATGAGTGATGTGCTTGAGCGTAAAGCTGAGGCGTTTGGCAGTGGCTCCGGTTGTGACGTTGCCATTCCGGCTGATGCATCCATTCGTTGTGAAGCCATTACCTACAACCACCCTGGTCGTCGCCCGCTATTGCAGGATCTTTCCCTGATGATTCCTGGTGGCTTGACCACGGCCCTCGTGGGCGAATCCGGGTGTGGCAAGAGCACCCTTAGCAAGATTCTTGCTGGGATCTATCCCCCAGATCATGGAACCCTTCATTACGGGCCTTTCAACAGTCAGGATCTTTCGCTGGATTGTCTGCGTGCCCAGGTTGTATTGGTTCCCCAGGAGTCGATCATCTTCAATCGTTCAATCTTCGACAATTTCACCTTTGCCCATCCTGGTGTCAGTTTTGAGCGAGTGGTGGAGGCCTGTCAGCTGTCCCTTGCTGATGATTTCATTCGCCAGCTGCCCGATGGTTACCGCACGGTGCTCGGCGAGTTCGGTGCCAATCTCTCCGGCGGTCAGCGTCAACGCTTGGCGATTGCCCGGGCTCTGATTAGCAATCCGCCTGTGTTGATCCTCGACGAAGCCACCTCCGCCCTCGATCCTGTGCTCGAGAGCCGTTTGATGGAGAAGCTGCTGGAGCAGCGCAAGGGGTGCACCACCGTGCTCATCAGTCATCGCCCTTCGGTGATCATTCGGGCCGACTGGATCATCTATCTGGAGCAGGGAAAGGTGCTGGCGGAGAACACACCTCGACTGCTGCGTGATCACGCCCCTGTGTCTCCCTTCCTGCAGGTGGCTTGATGACAACCCCGCTCCATCACGTGCCCCATCAGCTGCCCCCTGCTGCAGCGGATGAGTTTTTGCCACCTCCAGGTGCTTGGGCTCACCAGTTGGGCGTGCGAACAGCCGCCGCTGGAGCGGCGCTGCTGTTGCTGGCTTGCGTCTGGCCCTTTGATGAGTCGGTCAGAGCTCCTGGCAGTGTGCGGCCGCGGGGCGAAAACTCTCCCGTGCAGGCCCTTGGTGGTGGTCGCCTTCAGCAGGTCCTTGCGTCCCCCAATCAACAGGTGCGGGCCGGTCAACTGCTCGCCCAGTTGGATCTCGAGGCGATTAACTCTCAACAGCGCCAACTGCAGCGTGAGCGCGCGCAGCTACAGGAGCAGCTTCACCAGGCTGCTCAACAGTTCACCGATCTGCAGGCCCAATCCCGATCCATCCATCGTTTGATGACAACTCAGATCGCGACGGCCCGCGGTGGGGTCGCCCAGGCGCTTGCTGGTTCCCGCTTCCAGGATCGGGAGCTTCAGCGACTCCGCGGCTTGGCCGCGGAGGGGGCCATCCCCCAGCTGCTTCTTGAGGAGAAGGAGGCCGGCGTCGCAGTCGCTAAAAGCCAACTCGATCAAGCACGCCTTGGGGTCGGTGAGCAGCGGGCCCGACTGCAGGCGGAGCAGGCGCGTTTGCGCCAGTCCCTCAGTGCAACGATCAGTGCCCGTGCTGAGTTGGAGCGTCAACTGGCGGCTGTGGATGGTCGGCTCCGAGAGACAGCCCTGGCTAGACAGCAGTCCCGCCTTCTAGCGCCAGTGGATGGCACGGTTGTGGAGACCAAGCTGCGTTACCCGGGCCAGGTGCTCCAACCCGGGGAGGTGGTGGCCACCCTGGCTCCAAAGGGCCAGCCCCTGTCCGTCAAGGTTCAGCTTCCCTCTCGAGATGTGGCGCCGCTCAAGCCTGGCCAGCGTGCTTATTTGCGAGTGGGTAGTTGCCCCCACACGGATTTCGGGGTGCTGGCGGGTCGTGTCCAGGCGATCGCTGCTGATGCTGTGGATGGTGAATATGCCGTGACGATCACACCGAGCGCCGATCAGCTCAGGCAGGGTCAGCGGCGCTGTGCTCTTCGTGCTGGTATGGATGTGGATGCCGATCTGGTCATCCGCCGTGGAACGGTGATGGGACTGTTGCTACGAAAGTTGCGGTTGCTGGTACCCACCTGATCCGCGGCATTTCTGAGCATCATCGCCCCACCTGCAGGCGCCCTGCCTAGGTGACAGACAGCACTTCGCGTTGTCGCGCCATGCTTCACCATTCACCGGTCTGGATCGATCGGCATCAGGCCGGCCTCGCTCTCGCCGAACGCCTTCAGGATTGTGCCGATGGCGATGGGATGACCAGCCTGATCGCCCTGCCCCGAGGCGGTGTTCCGGTGGCGGCGGCGATGGCCTCCAAGCTGCAGCTACCGCTGCACACCTGGTCGGTGCGGAAGATCGTGGAACCAGCCCGCCCGGAGCTGGCCCTGGGCGCAGTGGCCGGAGAGGGTGTGGTGCTCTGGCGCCACGAACCGGGTGATCCGGCCTGGTCGATGCTTCCCCAGGCGGAGGCCTGGCTGAGGCTGGCCCAGCAGGAATGGGAGCGCCGCTATCAGGTGTTTGACGATCCCGATGTCAGTGAACTCTTCAATCACCACCTCATCGTTGTCGATGATGGAGTCGCCACGGGCATGACCACCTTGGCGGCCTTGCAATCGCTACGGCTTGCCCGTCCCTCGATGCTGACGCTGGCTGTGCCGGTGATGGACCGCTCCCTCGTGGAGACGATGCGTCATGTCGTCGACCGTTTGGAGGTGTTGCTGTTGGTGGATCACCTCACCGCCGTGGGGCTCTGGTACGAGCGGTTTGATCAGCTCAGCGACACTGATGTGTTGGCGATCCTGGCTCTCCACCGTTCTGGTGAACCCCAGCCAGCTCCCTCAGGCACGTCTTTGCTTGCGTGAGGATCGAGCGTCGCCGGGCGGGAAGCTTTCGCCCGGCCCGATTGATGTATAAGCACAGCATGGCCATGGCACTGCCATAGACGCTGCGTTTGCGGGCCCGGCTCCGCCGCGCTGATTGCAGCAGGGAGGCTGCAATCCGTTCCGGCTGGTCCCAGGTGAAGAGGCCTGGTTCAAGATCCAGCACAGGCGGGCGGCGATTCACCTCCGCCGCCCAGTCGTGCCCGCTGTTGGTCGATCGACTGTTCAATGTCACGTTCAACGTTGCCATTGCAGGCGGAGCTTGCTGCCGGGGGTGACGTTGTCGTCACTGAGGCGACCGCCATAGGCTCGCTGCAGGCGCTTGGCCAGTCCCTGGGTGATGTGGTGGCCGCTGAAGGCAATCCGGGTGGCACCGCTGAGGCCGTTGCTCTCCATCCACATCATCCGCTCGAGTGGATGCTCTGATCGGTAGCGCTGTTCGCTGTGGAGCAGCAAGTGCATCACCTCGTCCTCGTGCTCCTGCAGGAAGGGGCCGCTCAGTTCCAGCTCGCCGGCCGGAAGGCGTTCGGCGATTCTGCGACAGGCGGGACAGATCTGCTCTGGCGCTGCCTCCACAGCCTGGTGCCAGCTCCAGCGCCCCTGATGCACGGTGGCGCCGCAGTGGGGGCAACGGCTGTGCTCCCTGGGCTTCTCCTGATCCACAAAGGGATCCAGTCGGCCGCGCTCGCCCATACCCGCTTGACGGATGCGGTGGCCTGGGCTGCTGCTGTCCAGGCTTCTCTCAAGGATGTGGTCGCTCATGGCCAACAGTGCCGATCACTGTCTGGATCCTCTGTCGTTTCAGGAGCGTGGGGCATCGGCTGATGGCGATCTGCTTCATCACCGCTCCGGAGACGCGAAAGTCGATAGACGTCGCCTGCTTCTGCTCAGAGCCTGTTGCAGTCCTCGTTCAGGTCATGGCTCCTATGGCTGATGCCTTCACGGATTACCTGCGTCAGATCGCCGGCTCACCGTTGCTCACCACGGCAGAAGAAATCCATCTCGGTACCCTGATTCAGCGCTGGCGAGGAGATGCTGCACCGGATGCCCGTCGTGTCCGTAGTGGCCAGCGGGCCCTGTCTCGGGTGGTGACCGCCAATCTCCGCTTGGTGGTGGCGGTGGTGAAACGATCCCACGCGCGCCTGGAACAGTTGGGAGTGGATCCGATGGATGCGATTCAGGCGGGAAATCTTGGCCTGATTCGTGCTGCGCAACGCTTTGATCCCTCCCGCGGCTATCGCTTCTCCACCTATGCGTTCTGGTGGGTGCAGGAATCACTCAATCGCTTTTTGCACGAGCAACACAGTGCCATTCATATTCCATCGAATGTGTTGCAACTCGCCTTCAAGGTGAGTGCGATGCTCGCTTGCTCGGATACCGATCGGGGCGTCTCGCTGGATGCGATCGCCGTTGACCTCAACGAAAAACCTGAGCGACTGCGCTTTGCCCTGCATGCTCTGCAACGCGCCCGGGTGTCGTCGTTGGATCAACGTTGGGATCCGAGTGAATCGGGTGGTTCTCTGATGGAAACCGTTTGTGATGGCCGATTGCAGGAGCCCGAGGATGATTATCTCTGGCTCCATCAGGTCATTCTGGGATTGAATCAGCGCGAACAAAGGATTCTGGGCCTCCGGTTTGGATCGGATGTGCCCGTGAGCCTCAGTCATGCCGCCGATGCGATGGGGCTGAGCCGTTACCAGGCCCATCGTCTGGAACAACAGGCCCTACGCAAACTCAAGGACCAACTGGAGCCGATGTTGAATCCCTCCATGGCTTCGAGTCGGCAGCGGTTGTCCAGATCTCCCGACAATCCTTGGCAAGGGTTGGAAAGGCATGGGCCAGCCGTTGCCTCTCCCCGCCAGCCTGCGCCACTGCCGGCCTGAGAGTCAGGCAGTGGCGCAGAATCCCCGCCTCGGTGGCGACAGTCACCTGGCGGGTCTGATGCCGCATCGCCTCAACGCAGCTTGAAACCTGGGGGCCGAAGGGAATGGAGACGCCGAAGGCCCCCTGGGGCATCCAATCTTTATCCCGCACATTGTCATCAAAAACAGCGTAATATTGATTGTCATAGGGGTAGACGCCGAGTTGTAAATACATGCTGGCCGATTCGCAACTGATGCCCCCCTTGCCCACGGTCATCACCCCAAGCTTGCCGATGGCGGGATTGATGTTCTGTTGGATCAGATCGCCGCCTGTGCTGAAGCTGCTCGATTGATTGGTCTGGTTGTTGTTCGGCGTGGCGATGGCCTGATTGTTGGTGTTTTGATCGGCACTCATGGAAGCCTGTTGGGCCAGGCCCACTGGCGCGTTGGCCAGTAACCCGCCCAGCAGGCACCCGGTCAGCATGGTGGCGTTGCGGTGTGCTGCCCGCTCAGGACGAAGGGGCCGCATCAATCGAAGGCGAACAGGTCACCACGTCCACTGCGCTCCGACTGATAAACACTGCTGCCGGTGAAGCGCTCGATGGAATGGAGGCGTTGGGAGCCGGAGTCCTGCATTCCATACACAGCGTTCTGGCCTCCACCTTCGAGACGAAGATCGAGGCTGCCGTTCATGCCGATCTGCTCTCCCGTCTGGAGTCGTTCCAGAACGGAACTGGCGGCCGAGTCGCTGGCCTGCAGGTTGATCGCTCCGCCGGAGAACGATTGACTGCCGCTCACATCGCTTCCGAGGCTTTGAGAGGCCTGCTCCATCAACAGGCTCTCCAGACCGATGCCGGGCATCTGCAGGTTCAGGTCATGGTCGGCGCTGTTGCCGCTTGAGGCACTGGAGCTGGCACTCCATTGCAGGAGATCCGATTGACTCATGCCGGCTGCGCTGAGATCACGACTGAGGCCATGGGCACCAAGGCTGGCATCCACCTGGTTGATCTGGCGGCTGAACGCAAATCCATCCGCCTGCATGGTCAGGCCGATGTGGTCAACCCGGCTGCTGCCATTGATGGTGTTGGTGTAGGTGCGTTCGCTACGGATTTCCTCCATTCCGGAGGTGATGGTGCGATGGCTGCTTGAGCTGTCTTTCGTTTGGTAGGTTCCGGTGCGGAAGCCGCCGGCTTCGGCGCTTAGGGGTGGAGTGAGACCTAGGGCGAGCGCCAGTGTCAGGGTGCTGATCTCTGGTCGTGTCATGCGGCCAACCTGCGGCATTGGTCAGGCGGAACCTAGGGGTCAGGATCTAACGATTCTGCGTCTGTGCAGTGTTGCTGCGTACATGCAGCAGTCCTCATTTCTCGCTTGGCTCTTCTGAAGGATTGGGAAGCCATTGACAGGCATGGGGGTCATGGACTGGTTGTATCAGGCTGAGCCTCGTCATCTTTTTTTGAGTGGATTCCTAAATCGTAAGCACCTTCATTTTTCAGGTGTTGTTCGATTGCTTCCTGAATAATTTTGATCACTCTCTTTTCTTTTTGCAACGACAAAAGCTTCAGTGCCAGATGGGTTCTGTCGCTCAGTGCAATGGTGATGCGCGCCATTTGGTTTCTAAACTTCAACCTTAAGGTGTAACCCCTAGGGTTGCGCTTTGCACAGCCGCACCAAAGTGTTTTGCTGCATAATGGGCATGCAATCGCTGCGCCTTGTTTCTCTTCTGCGGCTTGCTGTGTGTTCTTTCGGCCTCCGGATTTGAGTGTGAAGTTGTGAAAAATGGCTGTTTATCTGTGTT
>Ga0213858_10001456_pt1 | contig 11261 bp, 15 predicted proteins | sample PICome_FD_160122 | JGI IMG/M metagenome (GOLD analysis project Ga0213858, IMG submission 160122) | Coastal seawater microbial communities near Pivers Island, North Carolina, United States - PICO245 | ecosystem: Environmental > Aquatic > Marine > Coastal | place: USA: North Carolina | collected... | reverse complement strand
AGCTGTAAACCTTGCTAAAAGAACAGGAGTGTCGTCTGCTGATTGAGCTTGAATACCTTCATTCCATAAAATTTCTATTGAGGTGCTAGTTTGAAGCAAATAGTCGCCAAGTTGAGTTGTTGGATCGTAAGGTGAAAGTACAAGACCATCTAAAGTTAAAATCATAGTTCCTGGTTTTACAGGATGTATTAAACTGAAATACCATTTTGCAGAAGCAGCATCATGTGCAGGTATTTGACTAGAAAGATCTTCAGTAACGATAGTATCTGTTTCATCAAAAATATTAATTGAATCAACTGTAATGGTTGAATTATCTATATTTACTAATCCAGGGTAAACTAAAGGCATTTTAAACTCCTAATTATATTTTTGTGTATAAAGCGTGCAATAAAGAAGTAGATGTAATTAAATTTTGATATTGAGTGTCATTTATTACAAATTGTGTACCGTTTGGGTATAAATATACACCAGGATCAGTTAGATTTGTAGCTGTAGGAATCAATACTCCATCAACAAAAACTTTAAATAAATTAGCAAAAGAATAATTTACTTGAGGATTTAAAGAAAAAGTATAGTCTTGAGGGATAGTAGAAGTATCTATTAGATAATATTGAGGAAGCAATTGTACAATTGCTTCCTCTGTAGAAGTTTTATTGACATTTAAAGTATCAATTGAAACTACAGAATCAGAAATAATAGTATTTGGCTGATTATTACTAGAGTGAGTAGACATAGTTACCCCTTTATTGTTTTTAGTTCTATTTTTTGCTCAAACGCTTGATCGATTTCAAGCATTTGATTATCTTTCGTAAGAAAATGATGGGTTTCAGTACAATCTACATAAAAGCCATCTTCCATGTAATACCTATATGTTGGTTTTGATCCCTTAACATGCCATTGAGAAATATTTTGAGTAAAAAATTTATTGTCATGAAAACTAAATACATAATCTTCAGTTTGGTTTTTAACAATATTTTCAATGGTAGAAAAAGGAGTTTTTGAGAAAGGTGTAGCAATTTTAGTATTAGCTGCTAAGCAATAATCTGCAAAGCCTAATATATCAGCCCAAAGTTTTTTAGCATAATCAGCTGTCAAGCCACCAATAGCTTGGCAGCCTTCAATAAACTGAGGTTCATAAACTTCCAAAACTGAAAGTTTTTTCTTACCCATAGCTCTACGAATATCATCTGCAGTTTTAGGAGTAAATCCTGCAAGTTCAGTAAATAAAGCTAGTATCTGTTCTTGGTAAATTAAAGTCCAGTAAGAAGACTTAAGTATTTCTGCTACAGCTTCAGGAAGTTCATCAGGAGCGCAATTATTAAACTTGTTAATAATGTATTGCTTATCAAGCCCAGCCTGAAGGGGTCCAGGTCGATTAATAGCACTGATAGCGCTAAGATCTTCTATGCTTTGAGGTTTGATATCTACAATTAATCTTTTAGCGGTACCAGAAGTTTCCATTTGAAAAACACCTGTTAGTTTACCTTCAGCAAGATTTTTGTAAGTATCTTTGTCTCCATCTTCAATTGCATAAGGTTCAATATCAATATTGTGATTTTGTTTAATTAACTTTTTGCATTCTTTTATAATTGACAAAGTGTCAATACCTAAGAAGTCAAATTTAATTAGACCAAGCTCTTCGCATTCATCTTTATCATACTGGGTAATTCTATCTGCTTTACTATTTTTCCAAATAGGAACAGTATCAGATATTTCAGTATCTGATATAATTACACCTGCTGCATGAATACCAAAGTTTGCTACCATACCTTCAATACGATCAGCAAATTCAAGAAAAGCAGAATATCTTTCTTCTTCAGAAAGATTTGGGTTGTCTTGAAGTATTTCTTCTAAGGTAGCTTCCTTACCATATTTTGGAGGAGGAATCATTTTAAGTAAATCAGTCAAATGATCTTGATCGCCTTCAGTAATGCGATAAAAGCTTCTAGCTAAAGATTTTGGTTTAAAAGTACCATGAGTAATAATATTAGCTACTTTTTCTCTACCCCAATAATCTATACACCACTGAATAGCTTCTTCACGATCTAAAGCATCGTGATCAATGTCAATGTCTGGTGGAGCGCCACCAATCATATCTGATCTTTTTTTTTCAAAATCAAAAATATCTGTAAGGCCAGTAATATAAAGTAAAATAGAGTTATGAGGATTATCTAATTGATTCCATTTTTCTGAAGGATATTTTTTTTCTTGAAGTAAATTTATGACTCTTTCTAAATCAGAATCAGAAATCATAGTTATTTCATACTCTAAATAGTCATTATCAATACTGGAAACTCGATCTTCTATTAAGAATTTATGTATAGATCTTAAAGTGCTTTTTCTTTTTTCATTCATTTTTTCTATCTTTTAATTTTCTAATAAAACCTATAATAGCTGGGACAAGGAGAAGTTCAATGCATATATTGTACATAGTAATTATTTCTATTAAGAAATGGTTGATACCTACGGTACGTAGGTGTAAGGGAGGGTGTTAGCTATTTTTTACCCATTCTGGATGTAAAAAATGATCTGCACTAGATTTAGCATAACGCACATGCTGAGAAGTGGTTTGACTTATAAAAGAATTACACTCTTTAGTGTAATTAAAGAGCACTTTATAGTTAGCATCAGTAGTTCTTCCAATTAACAAATTATAAGAATATAAGTTTTTACCATCAGTATGAAAGCTGTTGTTGTGATTTTTAGCAGGAGAACCGCTTTTCCATTTTTGCGCAATTAAACGATTTGGAAGTGTTTTCATTTAGAGGTCTTCCATTCTGTAGCATTAATAAAATCAGCTTTAACAACACGTAATTTAGGATTGTCTATTTCTCTACGAACAGAACGGGCACCTTCTCTAGTAGCATAAAACATTCTAGACTTGTGATTAATTAAAGCACCTGTTTGTTTATTTTGAATTCCATAAATGGTTACAGTATGAGAGCTTTGTTTTGCTGCAATTTCTAAAGATAAATCAATAAGTTGTTTAATTTCTTCTTGCATTTTAAATTCCTTAAAAGGGAAGCTTTACACTATCTGCATGTAAAGCCATTTGTTTATTAAAAATAAGTGGTGTAGCACCACGACCTTCGTTTAAAAAACGACTAAATAATAATCCATATTTAACAGGATCTACTTCAGTAATACCTAAAGACCAAGCAATAAGAGAGCCTGCTGCAGAACCACGACCTGGTCCATGAACGACACCTCTTTCTTTTGCTCCATTCATAAACTGAGCAACAATTAATAAATAATCAGCAAAGCCCATCTTTTTGATAACAGTAAGTTCATGATTTAAACGATCTCTGTATTCGATTGGAGGCATTTCACCAAATCTATTAAACAATCCATGCTGTGCTTCAACAGTAAGAAAGTCAATAGAAGTGTATTCTTCTGGAAGTTCTTGATATTTAGGATATCTATTCATTCGATCCATAAAATAGCTATCACTATCAATCATACCAGCTAAATGAACAGTATTACTAATAACATCATAAGGCATTCCTTGACGTTGAGCTTCATTCCACATCCAGTCACCATCAGCAACATGGACTTTTATATCTCCAAAACTAAATCTTTTTTCATTTGAAAGGGTAGTTTTAGTTTGCATACATAAAGCTGCTTCATGATGTTCTTTATCATGGTCAGAAGGATAGTGACAATCGTTTGTAACGATTATAGGGAAATTGTTTTTAAGAGCAATTTCCTGTAAAACTTTATTAACTTGTTGTTGTTCTTCATCATGGTGTAATTGTAGTTCAACAATAAATCTATTTTTAAAAATATCTCTATGATGATGTATGAGTTTTTCTGCTTGCTTATTTTCTCCTTGAAGAATTAGCTGACTAGCTCTACTACCCAAACAGGTAGTAGTTGCAATTATTCCTTCGGAGTATTCAGCAATTAAAGCATCATCAATACGAGGTTTTCTATACATACCTTCTGTATAAGCATAAGAGCTAAGCTTAATTAAATTATGTAAACCAACGTTATTTTGAGCTAACAGAATTAGGTGATAGTAAGAATTACCTAATTCATCAGGCTCTCTTACAGTTCTGTCATTTACTGTATAGTAAGCTTCCATACCAATAATAGGTTTAACACCAGCTTTATTACATTCTTTGTAAAAGCGATAACTGCCAGAAATATTGCCATGATCTGTCATAGCTAAAGCTGGTTGATTCATATCTTTAACTTGGGTAGGAAGCCTGCTAACTTTATTAATACCATCTAGCAAAGAATATTCAGTATGTACATGTAAATGTACAAATTCATTTTCAACACCTTCAGAAGAAGTAGTATAAGTTTTTGATTTATGGGAATGATTACAGTTGTGATGACTATGCTTTTTGCAGTCATGTGCATGATCATGAGACATTTACAATTAGCTTTCTTTATATATTGAAACACATTTCTTTGATTTGATCAAAGACTTCTGGATTTTCGATCATATGTTCTCGCAAACCCATTCTACCACCAGTACAAAGAGTTTCTTCTTCACCAGTATCTGGTCTAAACCATTTTACAGATGAACCAGCAAATCTAATTAAGCCAACATCTTTAGCGTATCCTATTAAGTCAAGATACTTTTCAGTACCTACGCCGCAAACAAAGTCAAACTCTGCAACTTTATTGAGTGCAGGAGCAACTTTGTTTTTAACAATTTTAACTTTCATATGAATAGCACCATCTTGATCAGAAGATGGTTTACTACTGACACGAAGCCTTACTGAACTATAAAACGGAATAGCATTGCCGCCACTCGTGGTTTCTGGGTTACCATACATAACTCCAATATTCATACGTACCTGATTAATAAACAAATACATACAATCATTGTCTACGCTAATTTTAGAGATAGCACGCAAGGCTTTTGAAAGTAATCTAGGTAAATCACCTACACCTGTTTCATTCATCAAGCGTTTAGTATCTTTTTCTGATTGAGCAGCATCGATAGAATCAAATATAACAACACCAACTTTACCTGTGCGACCTAAGTCTTGACAAAGTTGTAACGCTTCTTCGGCAGTATCAGGATAACAAAATATCATTTTTTCTGGGTCAATACCCATAGACGATACAAGGTCCAAGCCAGTAGTACGTTCCAAATCAATGTACACAGGAGGACGATCATAACCAAATTCATTAACATACTGTTTTACTACCTGTAAACATAAGCTAGTTTTTCCTGCTGAAGGTGGACCATATATTTCGATAACTCTATCACTAGGTAAACCACCAACACCTAAAGTAGCATCTAAACTAATAGATCCTGTAGAGATTGCTTTTACTTTTTCATATCTTGGCCCCATACTCATTACGTCTTCTTTTCCAAATTTTTTTGCTATAGAAGCTGCAATCATATCTATTTCGGGGATACCAGTTATTTTCTTTCTTGCCATTTTTTTCCTATTCTTGAAGATGTATATATTTGATATTGAATAACTCAATATAATCGGTATGAAGTTTATTTTTAGTTCCATACGATTGTTTAAAATAAATTGTTTTTATACCAGCACTAATAATATTTTTAAAACAGTACCAGCAGGGTTCTACATTGCAGTATATGGTAGCATCATTTAAAGAAACTCCATTTTTTGCAGCTTGATTTATTGCATTTGTTTCAGCATGCACAGTAGTGACACAATGATTATCTATTATAAAACAACCGGAATCAGTGCAATGTGTTTGATTAGGTAAAGATCCATTATATCCAGTAGCTACTATAGTTTTATTTTTAACTATTACACAACCTACTTGTTTTCTAGGGCAAGTAGCCCTAGTTGAAACTTGTTCGGCTATTGTCATAAAATAATTATTCCAAGTTTGGCGATTCATAAACATCTTTCTCGGGAATAGTTACATCGTGTATTTTTTCTGAAAGATTGTAAAAGCCTAATTGATATAATATTTCCATTAGAGGATGAGCAATAAGATTATGTGGGGTCCATTGGAATCTTCTAGGAAGATTATTTATAAGTTTATTTATCATCTGCAACCTCAAAGAAAAATGAGTCTAAAGTTCCCCAATCGTAAGGAGCTACAGTTTTGTGACCTTGACGAAAGAAGAATCCTGAAGAACCATCTTTAATTTGGTAAGTTTTATCTTCTAAAAGTCCTCTTGAAAGGTATTCTCCAGAGCCAGAAATAACTTTAAAAGGAAGGTCTGCAAGTCTTGTTGGAGATGAAGTAACTTGAATCAAAGTACCAGGATTTAAATAGCCTGGTCCGGGGCGATTATAATCGCTGTCTATTATTTTTACTTTATTTTTTATTAGAAGTTTCATTTTTAAGTGAGGGGTTATCATTCAATACCTCGTCTAAATTTATAGTTTCAAAAGAAACACGATTGGCTTTTATAGCATCACGTATTCTTCGTTGAGTTTTATTTAAATTAGATTTACCAGTTTTTATATCGATAAATCGAACAGTTTTAATTTGATCTGAAACCTTATCTATTACATCAGATAGGCCATCATAACATATATAATCTATAGGGTTGCCCATAAATCTATAATCTTTTGGATTTGTATTTGGTATAACAAAGGGAGCCAAGTGTTCAGAGGCTTGACCTCTAATTACTGACCTAGATTTACTTAAAGCATCTTCTCTAGCTTTTTTTACTTGAGTTTTTAAAGATAAATCAAAATCAAGTTTATTCTTTTCTATAATTGTTTTTAATTTATCTATTTCCTGCTCTCTATTGCAAATTAAGATATTCAATTGATTAAATTCATTAGAAAGTTCAGAGTTTTTTAAAAAAAATTGTGAGTTTTCTTCAGAAGATATTTTATATTGATATTGTATTTTTTCAAACTCAACTTGTAAATTTTGGAATTTAACTAAAGTTGAAGAAATTAAAGATTTCTTTTTATTAAAAATAATAATAAATATTATATTAATAAAAATAGATAATGGTAGAAAGTAATAGTGAATTAGAATGTCGTTCATAGATAAAGAACCTTTAGTTATGACTACAGGTACATTTAATATAGTACATGCTGGCCATATTGAATTATTTGAATTTTGTAAAAAAGTAGGAAAAACATTAATAGTAGGCATAAATACAGATAAATATCTTTATAAAAAGTATGGAAACAAAGCTATTTGTTTAGATCAGCGAATAAAAGTTTTATCTTCTATAAAGTATGTAGATTTTATCTATACTTTTAGAGAAAATACGCCATGCAATTTAATTGAATTTATTAAACCTAATATTTATGTAAAAGGTCCTGATTATTTAGGAAAAGAAATACCAGAACTAAAAATACTTAAAAAGCATAGTATAAAATATTATATACCTAGTTCAGAAAAAATAATGTCGACAAGCAGTATTATTTTTTAGAAAAAGCATTATTTACTTTTAAGAATAAATAAAAGATTTTATGTAGTTGATTAAAATCTTTTTTTGATAAAGTTATATCAGCTTCTTTTAAAAAGATATTTAAAACTAATTTAAAAAAAATTCTATCAGCTTTATTATTTTTTATAGGCAAATAAAATCTATTGTTTTCAAAATCTATATGTTCTTTTTGAGCATTATGAACAAACCAGGTTTTTCCGTAAATAATCAGTTTTGATGGAACTTTTATATCATGAAAGTTTTTAGTCCACCAATAGTTGATTGATTCATCTATTACAAATTGTTTAGTTTTTTTTATATCTATATCAGTAGAATTAGTCATTATCGATAACATATCCTTTATATTTAAAGGTTCATTGTTTTCCATACTTCTAAATGCATCAAAAGTAAATTCGTCATCAAAAAACATTTGTACAGAAGATATAAAACCTTCATTTAAATATTTTTTATTTCTATTTAAAGGATGTTGCAATTTAGTATAGTCTACAATTGCATTTTCAATAACTGCATTTATTAAAAATCTGTAGTCTGGATCATTATCTAAATCTAATTCTGATATAGGCATAGGCTACTTACACTGTTTTGTTACCATGACGATATGGTCTAGTTTTGTTGTATTGCATTTTTAGTTTTAAAACTTCTTCAAGATTAATATCATGCAATCCACAAAAGTCAAAGATTCTTATTACACAATCTGCTAATTCAACTGGAATGCCTTCTGGCTTTTCAGGTTTGTTGTCATTGTAATAAATTTCTGTAGGAGAGTGACCATTTCTATGCTCTTCTAAAGCTTCAGAAAGTTCACTATGCATGAGACAAATAAGATCTCCAATTGTTCTTTCTTGATCATGCCAACCATGATCACGAGCATTTTCATAAGATGATTTTACAGCATCATTAATATTCATAAAGTTAATTCCTTTGTTGGTTGTAAAATTTGTAAATATAAATCATTATCAAAGTCACCGATCATACCAGAAGCATTATAATCAGTGACTGTGCCTTCGAAAAAGTTTTTAAATGAATCGCCAGAAACAACCCAATCTAACCAAAGGATTGGGTTAGTTTTTTGCTTAAATATAGGCTTTAAACCTAATTGAAGTAAACGTCTATCAGCTAAATACCTAACGTAAGTTTTTATTTGATCTTTAGAAAGATCTAATAAAATTAAGTCACCATCTAGATGATTATAAACTAAATCTACAAGAGAATCTTCAAGCTCTACAGCTAGCTCATAATTCTTGTAGATATAAGATTTCAAGTTGTCATTAACAACTTCAGGGTTTTCATTACAGTAAGTATGGAAAAGTTTTACCATACCTTCTACATGTTTGGTTTCATCTCTAATAGACCACTCTACTATCTCACACATACCTTTCATCTTGCCAAATCTTTGATAATTTAACAACATGACAAACGCAGAGAATAGAGACATACCTTCATTACATACAGATCTAGCAAGCTCAAAAGCTAAGCGTTGTTTTTTGTTTTTAAGAGTAGCTGGAGGTTGCATCATAAAATCAATCTTATCAGACATTTCTTTAAACTGAAGAAATGCTGAATACTCAGATTCATGCATACCTAAAGTATCATTTAATAAAGCGTAACTTCTTTGATGAGTACCTTCTCTATTAGCAAAACTAAGTAGCATATTGCGTATTTCATTATTTTTAAATTCTTTAATAAAGATATCACAATAATTACCGCCAACAGCTACATCGCTTTGAGTAAAGATACGAAGTATATTAGTAATATGATCTTTTTCTTGAGTAGAAATTTCTTTATTTTTCCATTGGTTTACATCGTCTTGAAGTTTAGCTTCCCAGCTACCCCAATGAATTTTTTCATGATCTTCAGTATATTCCATAGCCCAAGGATAAGCAAAAGGCTTATATACTTTAGAGTATTGAGTTAACCTTGACATGACAAGCACTCCTCTATTTTATAATCTTTTAGTTCTTTTCTTTCGACCTTATTAGAAACTTTCTCGCCAGTAACACCAGCATTAGTTCTTAAATAATAAAGTCCTTTTAATTTATTAGTCCAAGCTTTTAAATGAACAGCATTTACATAATTCTTATCAGAACCAGCAGGAAAGAATAAATTTACAGACTGACCCTGACAAATCCAATTTTGTCTTGTAGCTGCATGATCTACAATCCAAGTTTGATCTATTTCAAATGCTGTTTTAAAAACAGATTTTTCATAATCAGATAGATAATCTAAATGCTGGACAGAACCTTGTTCTAAAATTATTGATTGAATTTGTTCTTGAAGCCAAGACTCTTGAGAGTCTTCTGGTATTTTACTTTTTAAAAGATTTAATAAATGCTTATTTATTTGTAAAAAAGAACCAGCTCTAGTTCTATGTGTAAAAGCGTTACTTTTCCACGGTTCAATACTTGGAGAAGTGTCAAGAATAATACTACTATTTGCATTAGGAGCAATAGCTAATAAATGACTATTTCTTCTTCTAGAGCCTATGCCATCAGTATACTCGCCTTTAATTTTAGCTAAACGTACAGTAGCAGCTACAGCTTGATCTTTTATATGAGAAAAGATCTTTCTATTTAATGAAGTAGCAAGAGCACTTTCAAAAGCTATGTTTTTACTTTGAAGTAAACTATGAAAACCCATAGTACCTAAACCTAAAGATCTTTCTTTTTTGGCTGAGCTAACTGCTTTACTTAATTGAGTAGGTGCATTTTGAATAAAATATTCAAGTACATCATCAAGAAATTCAATTAAGTCTTGAATTATGGTTGTTTCTTTCCACTCCTCATAAAGTTCTAGGTTCAAAGATGATAAGCAGCAAACGGCTGACCTATCATCAGATGTGGGAAGATGAATCTCGTTACATAAATTGCTTCCATTGATTTGCAATCCTTTATCTTTAAGAGGTTGAGGAAGCTTTCTATTAGCTTCATCAATAAAATTTAAATATGGTTCACCTGTTCTAAAGCGAACCTCCAAAATGCGATGCCAAAGAGTTCTAGCATCTACTGTATCTCTTACAGTTTTATCATTAGGATCTATTAGGTCCCATGTTTTACCACCAACAACAGCATACATAAATTCATCAGTAATATTTATTGCGTTATTTAAAGTAAAGCATTTTCTATTTGTATCTCCACCAGTAGGCATTCTTATATTTAAGAACTCAATAATATCAGGATGGGATACATTCAAATAAGCAGCATAGCTACCTTTTCTGGTGCTACCTTGACGGTAAGCTAACATATCTGAATCAACTGTTTTTAAAAAAGGTATAGGTCCAGGAGCTTTATCAGATACAGCTCTAATTGAGCTCCAGTGGCCACCAACGCCACCACCCATAACAGACATCCATCTAAGCTCTTCGCTATGCTGTACAAGGCCTTCAATACTATCAGGAACGTAAGTTAAAAAGCAGCTAATAGGCATACTTTTAGTTCCTGCATTAGAAAGTATTGGGCTACTAAACATGAACCAACCTTTTGAAGCATATTGATATATGCGTTCGGCCAATTCTTTATTTTGAGTATAATAATAAGCAGCTCTTTTAAAAGTTTCAAAAGGACTACTATCTGTATTTTGCATGTAATAATTATTTAATAATGATATTGCATGATCTGAAAATTTAAAAGTCATAAAATTACCTATCTAGAAGAAGGGGGTTGATCTTCTAGTATTCTTGTTATTAATAAAATGTTTCAAGTTAATTTACACCATGTGTTTTCGGCACAATAGAGTTAAGTTAACTAACAATCCGCACACCATTGAAGCAATTACAGCAACTATTGACTTGCTTATACTTGTTAAAAGTGCAAATGAGATTACTACACTTAATAAATCCGTCAAGAAAAAGTTTTTAAGAAGTAAATATTTTATGACTTTTGGAAAATGATTAAAAGATATA
>Ga0213858_10001453_pt1 | contig 11271 bp, 18 predicted proteins | sample PICome_FD_160122 | JGI IMG/M metagenome (GOLD analysis project Ga0213858, IMG submission 160122) | Coastal seawater microbial communities near Pivers Island, North Carolina, United States - PICO245 | ecosystem: Environmental > Aquatic > Marine > Coastal | place: USA: North Carolina | collected... | reverse complement strand
CATTGCCAGACGTTTCGGAAAAAATGGACAGTCGTGATAACTTGTCCATCTAAAGTCAGTGTTGTTCATCGAGTTCTTTCGATGTTCGACCACCGTCCGTTGTACATCTTCTGGTAGTCTATCTAGGAAGGTTTTACCTTGTTTCTCTTTGTATGGGTGTTTCAGAATAAGATAATCGACATCAATAGGACGGCCTGCATTACGGAATATAAAATTATGAGCGCCATCGTATTTTGCAGCGACATAGTACATTCTGCTAAGGTCTTTAGTTTGCGCGTCTCCGATGTCACCGACTTCGGTATTGAGTGCGTACCAGAACTTGGCGATGAGATCTTTATGTACAGTCTCCATAAGGTTGAATACAAGTCTGAACTTCGGTCGATCCACGGTACTGCTCGCTGTACTATAGCAAACGAAATCCCAATGACCAAAACGCTCAATGAGAGTTTCCCGTAACCCATCTGCGTCGATGTCAATATCGTCCACATCGATAGCGGCCCACTTTCCCCACAACTTAACATTCTTATTGCTCCGTGTTGTTCCGTCTTCATATACTGCTGGACTGATTAAAGGCGCAGTCGCCTTGGTGTCAGGTTTTTCTGATAACATAAACAACAAAGACACAAACTCATCCCACGTCTCAAACGACATGGTCTTGTGTGTTTTGTTGTCATAACGATTTTTGAATAGTGTTAGAGAGTACATAGTCCCATCGAGTTGTGATAGTTTGTGCCTTTCCATTCTTGATCATAGTAAAATACATGAACCGGTTTATAGTCTGTGTATTTCATAATGGTCTGACTAACATTGGATTGATCCCAGTTGTCGACCAACACTACAGGTATATTCAGATCTTGACACAACGTACCATCCATTTCTACTGCCCACTCTTTATGATACCCGTCTATGAGAGCATAGTCAAATTTATTTACATAATTGTCTAGGAAGTAATACAAGGTTTCCCAGTTTTTACCTGCGACATGCTTGAATCTGTCTCCGTACACCTTATGCATTTTTCGTATCTGTTTCTTTCTTATATCTGGATCAGGTTTTTCCTTACCCATGTTTTTCTCTGCGATTGGCCCTGTAGTCACGATACTCGCGTCTGTCATTATCTCTAACTGATAGGTGGTAGAATGACCCCAACAAAAACCAATCTCGAATATACTCTTGGGGTCATAGTGTTCTTTGACATGACGAAAGGCTGCAAACACATCATCTTGCGGAGGCATCCACCCCCACCCTTCGGTCGGCCATATCAAGTGATCTAAGTTCATACAAAGAAGCCCTCAAGTGTGTTTGGTCTATTCCCAGTGACGTACTCTATAAAATCATTTTCATTTAGATTTTTCACAGGACAATTTTGCCAGTTAGTCGTACCATTTTTGTTCAGTCTATACCAATGTTTTATGTTTCGATCTTCTCTAAATGTTTTCGAAGAACTATTTTCAGTATTGTAAGAATTTTTTACAGACCAAAACTGTCCGTCAATAATAAAATCGACGCCCTTTGGTCGTCGGCGATGTCTACCAACAAATATTACATTTTGATCAGAATTTTCATTCAAAAAATCTTCTAACATTTTACCAATTCGCATGGTCTCTCGTTTTACTTTGAGATGTGCCTCTAATTCTTTTTCGGAACATAAAAGTTTTAGTAATTGATCCATTATACAAAAAAATCCTCAAGGTTGACCCGTGGTTCTGCGTTCCACCCAACCGCATCAAGGATTGGTGTCAACGGATCAATGAAAGTCTTATCGAACATCATACCATAATTTATCTTAGAATGCAAGTTCAGTTCCTTGGGTAGACCCATCGGAAACGAGATGATGTTCTCTCGAATCGAGTTCGGAACTTTCAAGTAGATAAACTTGATCTTCTCTCCATCCTGAATCAACTCATAACGATCTTGCAGATCATGTTTCTTGATATGATGATTATACAACAACGCACCCCGAACATGGATGGGCGTTGACTTTTTATATATCGTCTCGCGGTCTGTCCACTTTGTCAGATCTGTGATACCACGCGGGAAGGCAATCTGTTCTGGACTGAGTGTCTTGAACTCTTCACGCCACTTGCGAATAAACTCTTGTGTATCTGCCTCTGTGCCCTCGATGATCACACGGAAGATCTCTTGGAACTTGTCTCGCACAACCTGCGGAGTCGAACTCTTAATGGCCTCGATACCCATCATCTTCAGTTTGGGTGTGGTGTAGGCAATCTTCTCGATGTCCCAACAGTTCAGGATGTATCGTTTCTTCGCCATCCAGATACCACGGTCTGCGATCACCTCGCGTTTCATCACCATACGATTCTCGTAGGCGTTAGTGTCTTGTGCGAGTTTGTCGTATGCCTTGGCGATGACCTTCTCGAAATGTTCGTCACAGATCTTGTCAAGAAACTTCACGGGATCTTTCGGGTTGAACTTTTCGACCAAGGGTGCCATGTTGATGTAGACCGAATCAGTGTCAATCGCAACTACATAGTCATCATCCGTATTGAGAAGAATATTCATTTCATCGTTCACGGCCTTCTCTGCGGTCTTGATCGCACGTTGTCCGGACAGAGTCACACCCTCCGCGATGCGGTGGTCAAAGTAACGGAACCATTTGTTCGCGAGTGCACCATAGAGAGAGTTCATCAAGATCTTGATGCCCATCTGTTGGTTGTCAAGATTCGCGATCCGATTCTCCAGTTTTCGCGAGGGGTTTCTCTCGTACTCTTGTTTCGCCTCGATCATTTCTTTCTTGATCTTGGTTCGGTTACTAGAAAACTTTTTGATCACCTTGGGCATGATACCCTCGAAGTCTGTACGATAACACGTACCGTTCGCAGTCGATGCACCGGTCTGATTGCGTAGATCCATCGTTTCGGGTGACATGTTGTACTGCACAATGATATTGGGATACAGTGAGTTGAGATCAAACGACACAACCCAGTCGTGTGCACCCACCTGTGGATCTTTCACATAACCACCCACGATCTTACCTGCATCATGATCGATGCCTGGCTTTGGGGGGATCACAATGTTCTGTTGCAACAGTTCGTTGTAGATGATGGTGTCCCAGATCGCGGTGGTTCCCAGTGCATCAACCAGATTAGTCTTCGCACCATAGGACATGGTCATCACCAGTGAGATGATACCGATCTTCTCTTCGAGTCTCTCCACGAGAGCCACGTCTTTGATGTTGTAGTCGATGAACTTCTGGTAATCTTCCTTGTAGAGATTGTGCAGTGAGCCATATTCCTCGTAGGACAGTTTGCGTTCACCCAACACCACGTGTGCAATGTTGTCGAGTTTGTACGACTCTTGTTGTCCGTAGGTGTTGAGGGTAAACTTTTTGAAAAGATCAAGGTAATCGAGTTGTGTGATACCTTCCAACTCCCAAGCGGTCTGTTCCCTGCCGCCCATCGTCGGAACGGTTCTGGCACGCGCCAGTTTCCACGGAGAGAGACGTTTGTAACTATCACTACCCATTAGACCCTGTATTCTGTGCACAAGGTATGTCATGTCAAACAGTTTGGAGTTCCATCCAGTAACGATATCAGGTGTGTTACCTTCCCACCAGCCGAGGAACGAGTTCAACAGAGAGATCTCATCCGCGACTTTGAAGAAGGTAACGTTCTCTGGTGCGTCGTAGTCACCCATACCCCAGACAATATAGTCAGAAGATTTACTGGACTTGACACAGATCGAGATGACCGGATGCTTCGCCTCTTCGGGATCGGGGAATCCTTGGTCAGACGCCACCTCGATATCCATGTACAGGATGTCGACCATGTCGGGGTCGAACTTGACATCATAGGGGAATCGGTTGGACAAGAACTGCGAGACATAGTTGGTGTTACCATGCACCGTGAAGTTCGGGATGTTCTTGTACTGTGAGACGAAGTCACGCGCCTCACTCATCGAACCCATCTGAATCGGTTCTACCGGTACACCATACAGTGACTTGTACTTACCAGATGCTTTAGAAGACTCGACGAAGAGTGTGGGAGAAAACGGGATACGTTCTTCGACACGTTTGCCGTTCTCGTACCCGCGATATAGTATGTTGTTGCCGAATCGGCTGACGTTTGTATAGAATTTCATAGGTACCCATTATATAGAAAAAAGACGTGTTAGTCAAGCTCTATCCATTCCACATCGGGATGATTTTTCTTGACATATTTACTTTTTCCGGTATCGGTGACTGTCCCGCCATATTTTTCATCAAGGATCTGAATGATAGGCGAATCCCATTGTTTGACAGGATTATTGTATGCAGAACTCACATCGGTGTTCATTCCGGTCTTGTTACACCAGTGTGGGTTTTTAAAACGATTTGAAGGCCAGTAAGTGTTGTTGTGCCGGTTATTATTTTGACGACAATATCTATCAGTGACAGTATGCAACAGTTGCATTGGGCCTCTGTCGTAGTTGTTTTCAAATTCCTTGCAGTACATCTTTGCGATGGATGGTATGGTAGTCCAGAACTCATTTGCCATACCTAACTGCATAGATGATTTTTTATTCAACCACTTAGACATGATCATACGGAAAAACTCTTCGCCCTCTGGACGGAGATACGCATCATGTTCCAACATCCAGATTCGTTCACCACTTGCCATGCGTTTTGCTGCACGGTAGTGCGTATGAAATGCGGCGAGTTCTTGTGGCGATCTGCCACTGAGATTGTTATTGACATTAGGTAATAGAGTGTCTGGTGTGATACATTGAACAACAGTGACTTCGAATATGTCAGAAACTCTTTGAAAAGACTCTAGTGCGACATTCATGTATTTCACTGCAAGTGGATTACCAAAATCCACGTTCATAATACCTCTCGCCTTTGCCATTATCTACTCCTGTTCAGTTGGTGGTGCCTTAAATGCCTCTTGCATCTGTTCGTATCGTGCTGAGTATTTAGTGAGGGTCAGTTCCTTACCGTCCCAGACACACCAGATGGGCGGACGAAACCCAACCTTGAACTCCCAGTGGTCGGTCTTAATGAGCGACTCTTCCATGATGACGCCTTTCTTGTCACGCATGGCGCCTACACCACCCAACAATTGAATGTCTTGGTTATCGTAGGGGTTCCAAACTTCATTTACAAGTGCGATACATTCTGCTAACATAATACTAAAAAAGAGGGCTATACGCCCTCTTTCTCATCCCTCTTTTCTTCGGTCTGTTTCGTTTCAACGTAATACCATTTATTGGTGATTTCGTTGTACTTATGGGAAAGGGAAAGATGTTCTAACATGATCCTGAAGGGACGTGCAGTCACCTTTACCTCTTCCATTTTTTCACTAGCAGTTGCGATTGAAGAGAGAAAACACAGTACAAAAAATGCGTATTTTCTCATCCGGTTCCTCCGAATTATTTCTTAATTTCAATAAGACGGGGACGCTTCTCCTTCGGTAGTTCGACTCTCAAATCAATGACCAGCAAACCGTCCTTGAAGATAGCTCCATCGACAACAACGTGTTCTGACAATCTAAAGGTTCGTCGGAACTTCTTTTGAGAGATTCCTTTGTGTAGGTACTCACGCGGTTCTTGTTTGACAATTTCCGCAGAGACTACCAGAAGGCCATCTCTAACTTCCACTTCCAGATTTTCTTCGTCGTATCCAGCCAGTGCAAGTTCTACTGAGAAGTGTTCTTCACTGTGTTTGACCACGTTGTGAGGGGGGTAGAGTTTGTTGTCTGTCATGTCTGACAGTCTCTCAATCTCATTCCAAACATGATCAAAACCAATGAAATGTGAACGTGGGAACGTAAATGCTTTAGTTACCATAACGGTTTCTCCTTTTCTTAAAGCGAGGTGTTGTTAGTGAGACCCACCCTATGTGGCATCTCGACTTTATTTATAACATATTATCATGTTAAATTCAAGCCCTATGACATTTTTACATGATGACATTTTTGTTACAGTTTCGTGTATAAATAATTACACGTTGTGAAACGTAAGGAGAAAATACACATGACTAAAACTATCCTCGTCGTGATGACGATGCTCTTATCCACCAGTGCCTTTGCACAGGATAACCACCTCGATAAAGTGCAGTTACAAACTGCCTCACACAAATGGGAAATCGACGTTAAATGTCGGACAGAACTTCAACCTAACGAAAGAGTTAAGGTGAAGACCCATCCTACACAAATCCGTTTAGACGGACGCATCACGATTGAACAAAAAAAGAAAAGGCAATCCTGCCGAGTACGTCAATTAGTCGCCAAGCTCAACTAGGTCGGCTAGAACCTTGCTGGGGACGGTTTCTCCATAAGGATCGTCTCCAGCATTATCTTCTCTGCCGGGTTCAACCCAACTGTGAACAATCTTCTGACCGTCGATGTAGACTGCGTATCGCCACGACCGTTGACCAAACCCAAGATTGTCCTTGTCTACTAACATACCCATCTGTCGGGTAAACTCTCCAGATCCGTCCGGAATGACCTTGACGTTTTCCAGACCTTGATCTTTCGCCCACGCATTCATGACAAACGAATCATTTACTGACATACAGTAGATCTCATCGATTCCAATGGCCTTGAACTGTGGATACAGTTTCTCAAAGTCGGGGAGTTGGTAAGTAGAACACGTGGGTGTGAATGCGCCCGGCAACGAAAACACAATAGACTTTTTACAGTCAAAGAGTTCTTGGGTGGTGACATATTTCCAAATGTACGAAGCATCCCCCGTGATAGGACAGACTGACGATTCGTCTGGTACACGAGTTTTGAATGTAACCTTGGGTAATTCAGTAATCATAATATTCCTCAAATATAAGTGGATGGGTCTGGTTGTCCTTCAACACCAAAGGAAAATGTGACCCGTGATTTTCCTGTGATGATTTGATGATGTGTACCACGTGGTATGAACACACACTCGCCTTGAGTAAACGACTTAGGTTCGTTCTCATACTCAGTGTTCTCCACACGGATTGAAATGTCCCCTAGTACCTGCACTAAGAAAACATCCATACGATCTTTATGCCACGGATAACTCTCACAGTCTCTTCCGAAACCAAAGAATGAAATATTTGTGATGGCGTTCTTCCAGAAAAAACTCTCCATCTGTTTTACAATATCGTGGGCAAATTTAGGTGAACTCTGACGCAAGTGAGAACTTTTTAAAAAGAATCTCATCTTGTCTTTGTGATGATCAATTAATTTTTCGGGGTGTGTGTCAAGGAATCGAAGAGCCTCATCCCATGTCCAAGGATCAAGTTCCACATTACCAAAGACCGGTGTCTTAGATCTCACCTTCAAATTATCAAAATTAAATGTCATACCAATGCGATGTTTTTCTCGTAAACAACCGTTGTCTGCAAATTACCGTGTTTGTCGTAAGTGTATATAGTCTCTGATTGCACGTTCTCTGCACCGTTAACACGTATGGTAGACTTAACGACCGTAGTGTCATACTCCACTTTGTTGAAGTATGAAGGTATAGGTGTCGACGGTGCAACAGGTGGGATCTCTGACATTAACGAGTTCCGATATTGTACTTAGGACAAAGTTCCCATTCGTCTTTTTCCCTGAACCCAATAATCTTGATCTGTCGCAACGGCGCACACTCCTTGGCTTGATTGGGTTCGACAATCTGAACCAAACCCCAATCAGACAGTAACGTAGCGATTGAGTTCCTGCGTTGAATATCAGACACCTCAAGATTAGACTTCTTACCATCCAGTAGGAACAACTCTTTGAAGTGCACAATAAAGTATCTGCCCTGTTTGTGCAGAATATGACAAGACTGATAGAGTTTCTTTTCGCGACGTGACGCGACACCTATTCTAGTCAAAGTCTCTCGCACTTTTAGAAAGTCATCGGGTTCATTCAATACAATTTCTAACATGTCGTCTGGCGACCACGGACTAATTTCTTCCACCTTTATACATCCTCGATTTTATTATTTCAACTTGTTCTTGGGAGAGTAGGGGTAGGATGGACTTTGCCTTTTCATTGCTATATCCATAATATTCTTTTACCACTTCCAAGTTCTCAATATCTTCCGGTTTTCCCCATTTAGAAAACCGTTTTCTCTTTCTTACTATATTTAGTAAAAAATCATATTGAAGCTTTTTATCAAGATCATAATACCGGTTCATGGCGTTAGCCACCTGCACCGTATCGGGAAAGTATGATAGTTGGTGGTTTGTCAGAAAAGGGTTGTACCCCTTCTCCGACTCATCATCGACAATCAGATTGGTCTTCTGATAGTTGATGGAGTTTACATAGTCAAACGGATTCATCACAGAATCTCCACGTTTGCCATGATCTCAGTCATACACGCAACCATATTCAGTTCGTGGTCTGCGACAAACGCATCCTTGTACTGATAGTCTGCAAGTATTAGAACGAGTTGAGGAATAGAACTTTGATCAACCTTCTCGTACATACTGTTGTACAGTGTGCGGAAGATGGTAGACGAATCCACGTCCATGTTGTTACTGACCCATGACCGCATCTTCTTGAAGTTCTTTTCTTTCAATGCGACAAACAGTGCGTCATAACTGGTGTCAGTTTTTGCGAGACGTTGAATCTCTAGTGTACCCTTGGATGATGCACGTTGCAATTCATTCAACACTCGACGCCAGTCCGGTGCATGTTTCATGATCAGTTCTGCGAGTTCTTTGTGATCCGGTACTGTCACGTCCTCTTGTCTCATGATTTCCAGTACACGTTGATAGAATCCACCACAGAGAGACTGCATATCTTTCTTGGTGGTGTTGAACTCATAGACACCACACCGACTGTGTAGTGGTTCAATGACGCGGTTCTTGAAGTTACACGTCAGAATAAATCGACAGTTGTCAGAGAACTCTTCGATAAACCCGCGTAGTGCAGGCTGTGTAGACCGTGCGTTGAGATAGTCTGCCTCATCTAGGATGACAACCTTGTACCCACCGGTCAGAGAAATACTGGATGCGAAACGTCGGATCTTGTCACGAAGAATATCAATACCACTGTCCTCCGAACCATTGATCAAGATGTAATCCAGATCTAGTTCTTGACAGATTGCTTTTGCGACGGTGGTTTTGCCGAGACCTGCGGTACCCGTGAACAACATGTTCGGGATTTCGCCAGTGGCAACAATATCAGAAAAAGTCTTTTTCAGACCTGTGGGAAGAATACAGTCTGCAACTGTTTTTGGTCGATACTTCTCGACCCAAAGAAAATCGTTCATAATAAAAATCCATAATAAAATAGGGGACTAAAGTCCCCATTATAACATTAAACTTCGAGTTTTGCAAGTATCTTGGCTTTGTTCCAAGACTTAGGAATCTCGATGTCTTTACTGGCGGCGTATTCCAGAAGTTCATTTTTGGTCATGTTTGCTAAGTCAACAACCTCTTCGACAATCATTTCTGCCGCTGCGACTGCATCATCAACATCCACATCACCATCGCCATCGATGTCTAAGGTACCTTTTCGGGTGAAAGCATAAACGAATCCACCGACACCAATTAGACCAATCAAGATGAAGATATAATCCACGACTTATTCCTCCGCTTCGTCTTCGCTGGTTTCACCCTGAAGAGCTTCTACACGTTGGATAAGATTAATACATTGATCACGTAACTGACCAATAGTAGAAAGTTCTTCACCCCTAAAGCCACCGCGACCGGCGACCGTATCTACTACAGCGACTGTACTGCGAGTCACTCGATTGACTAGGTCAATCATTTGATCATCCATAAGATATCTCCTTAAAATTTACTGGACTTTTGTAGCGCTACCCAATATTCCGTATTGGATTCTGTATTCACAAAATGTGAAATAAACTGAGAAGATAGTTCGACGCGGTAGTTACCATCTTCAATTAATTTTAGGTTGTTAATGTTGAACACAACATTCAAATCCGGATGATCTGACTCACCCTCAACCGCAATGTCAAAAGAGTGCGATGTACTATCATCGTTGTCTCTGACTGTAAGTGTCACCATAGTTCCGTCTAGTGACACATTTACCTCACTGTGACCCATCGCTGCAGCGGCACTCTTGATCTTACTTAGTGTTGTACTATCTAGGGTAAACCACGCATCCACACTTGGGAGTGCCAGATCCTTCTTGGCTACTGTCAGTGTGTCGGGTGACGAATAAAAATACTTGATCTTAGATCGACCGGTCGAGTCGGAGATCGTCACGTTCTCATCAGAGAAAGTTAAGTTGGGAGAGTCCACCAAGTTCATAACACTCAGAAACTCACGAAGATCGTAGATACCGAAAGAGGTAGGGAAGTCTACATCGATTGTAGATTTTGCCAATACCGTCTTGGACTCCGATACAGTTCTCAGGACGTTGCCTTCACTAATATAAATGTTCCCATTGATCCCCGCAAAGTTGCCGAGAACCTTGAGGGTTCGTTCAGATAATTCCATAATACATTTCCTAAAGTTTAATTAATGCGTCTATTCTAACAAAAGTCTGTGGTGATGTCAACAGGTTGTGACCTTTCTTTTACAAAAATTTGTATGCATTTTCTGAAGTGTCTACCATTAATGATAGTAGACCGATGATCGACAGCACCGATATGTACCGCCTTGTTGTAGTCCGGTGTAACACGTTGGACTTTTCCTTGTTGATCTTTGTAGAGAAAATCACCACCCCACTCCAAATCCCACTTACGATTCAGATAGATCGTGATTGCACCAGATCGGCGATTTTTTTCGAGATGTGCCTTAAAGTCCATGTGCCACTCAATACGTGAACCTCCCGTCCATACGAAAAACTGACAGGCTTTCGGTGTCTCTGGTTCCAGATTGGGGTAGTATCTCTGAATGTCCCTAACAATGTTTTCATAAAGTTGAGGATTAGACTCTACAATCTGGTGAACTAAAACTAAGTTTTCATATCGTTCAAGTCTAGGGTTAGAGTGAGATCCTGCCTCTTTACCTTTTAACCAACCATAGTTGGTTGACCATACGTGTTTATCACTGTTGATCAAGTGATCGCAATATCCAGACGCGGCATCGGCTACAGGCGCACTCAGAAAGTTATCGTGTTCTCGAAAGAACCAGTCTCTTGGTTGTGGTCTTTGATCACTCATAGTATTGTACTAAAATTTTTCCTCTTGACGAACTCGATCTTTTCGTCGAACTTTTCGTCTAGTAGTTCACCCTTGTGAGAAATGACAAACACATTTGTGTCATCGCCGAGAGTATCTAGTATACTTGTTAAGTTGTCTACACCCTCGACATCCAGAGACGAATCGAATGTCTCATCCAGTATCAGTAGGTTGGTGGCAACAGAGTTCTTCATCTTTGCGACCATGCGC
>Ga0213858_10001452_pt1 | contig 11275 bp, 1 predicted proteins | sample PICome_FD_160122 | JGI IMG/M metagenome (GOLD analysis project Ga0213858, IMG submission 160122) | Coastal seawater microbial communities near Pivers Island, North Carolina, United States - PICO245 | ecosystem: Environmental > Aquatic > Marine > Coastal | place: USA: North Carolina | collected... | reverse complement strand
GTCTGACATGGACTGTAATTCAAAAAAATCGATAATAAGCGCCTCAATTTTCAAATCCATTTCTAATCCAAGAAAAATCTGGGTATCGGATATCAATAGTTCCTGAATTCTGGTATCGCCTAAATCTACATCAAGGTTGACTTTCCCTACTTCATTGACCTCTTTAAGATATGTATCAATGTTTTCTTGAGCTAATTGAATATTATCTTCAACCGAAAAACGCATTTCACGCTCTATGGTCTTTTTGATTTTTGACTTAAATAGCCATGAAGCTGCTTTGTGCAAAACATTTTTTGTTTTCACTTTAATATCTAAATCCTCTACCTCTATTTCTTTAGTCTCATTATTAAAATAGGGTTTTGCTCTAAAAACTAAGTCTCCATTAAATGAACCAGATGTATTGGCTACAATTTGGATCTTATCCTTATGTCCACCTAATTGAATAGAATTAATTTTGATGTATTTATCATCAGCCTCAAAAGTTTGATCCAATAAGTTTTCTTCCAATATATGTTGAATCTCATCATGGTCAAGTTGTACCTGTAGTCTGATGGTCGATAAAGAATCAATCTTATTATTCCAATTAAACTCTGGTAATTTAATACCTGGAATAACTTCAGGTTCTTTTGGACTTACCTGAGTATTAAGTTTGAAAAGGATTTGACCTTCTGTATGCTTTTCAGTATTCCATACCCGTGACATATTTACTTCTGTCGGCATGAAATGGATAAACATATTGAAGACTGTATCAATTTGGAATGGGTCTTCAACTATTTTAAGCATATCCAGCATCTGATTTCTCAAATTAAACTGATCCCTTATGGAATAATCTATATCCTTAGCTATTTCTTCCTTACTCTTCTCAATGACGCTATTTGCCAATTTTTCGATAGGTAAGCTAATTAAGCCAAAATTTAAGACTGGTTCTTTAGTCCAGTAATAATCATTTAACTCTGATTGAGTGGTTAAATTCCACAGCGAATCTATTTCTAAATCGCTCGTAAATGTCATTTTTAAACTACCATGAGCAGAAAAGTCGGTCAGAAAGGTTTCTTTTAAAACTTTGATATCAAGAGGAAGATGGACTAAGACCTTTTTACCTTCAAACTCTAATACAGCGTCTTCAGTCTTTTGAACATTGATTTCAAAATCATAATCCACAAAATCTAGATCAGCTGATAAGTATTCATCTATGATGGTATTAAAAGTATCATTAATACCCTCTTTGTCCAATCTATAATTGACTGTGATTGCAGAATACATATCTTTCATATTCATAAATTGGTTGGAACTATACTCTGACTGCTCATTGACTTTTTTAGATGATTTACAGGAGTATGATACTGAAAGTACCATAAAAAGTATAAGCCAAGAATAAGGAAATGACAATTTCATAAAATTATGACGATCAATAATTTCTTTTGTAACTCTAAAATGCATTAAAATATGAGCTTTAATTGACATCCTGCTGGTATTGCACTTATTTCAAGATGGCTATGATTCATTTCTAACTTGTGGATAGATGGAATCAAATAACCTATTCCTGCACCTATTAAATACCCTGTGATCACATCTGACGGAAAATGCTTACCTGCTCTATATCTTAAATATCCATTAGCCGCTGGAAGTGTAAAGGCCAAGGACCAGATTAATGGTTTCCATTTGCTTTCTGGATGTAAGTCTGAAAATACTTTAGCAGCAAAAAATGATAAAGATGCAGTTGCAGATGTATGACCTGAAGGAAATGAAAATCTAGCACCATTTGATAATCTGATCTCATCTGACAATTCATCATTATAAGTAAATGGTCTAAACCTTTTCCTAAAACCTTTAGTCATATTGGTGATACCGTCAGTAATAAAAAATGTTTCTAAAGCCATTCCAACAATAGTAAAATCTTCTTTACGGCACTCTTCCGAAATATGAGGTAAGAACGGGAGGACAGCCGAACTAAATAAAAATATATCTGAAATCTTGTCTGCATTTGGACTCCAGTTATCTGTAGCTGATCTATCAAAAGCAGGAATATTCATTGGGTTTAAAGTCCGCAAATCTTCTAATGTTATCTTTTCAGCCTTACCTTTAGTATATAATGATGAAGCCCAAAAAATTGCTGACCCTCCTATTAGGAACCCATCTTTATTCCAGTCCCACTCATATGTTCTATGATGTTGTGCCTGAATGTTCAAGCTTAGGAATAGGAAAAATACGGGAGACAAAATTTTCATGAATACAAATTAATATAAATCAAGTTAATACTGATTCCTCAACGCGTACAGAGACTTATAGTTGCATAAACGAATAAATAGTCAATAATGGTACATCTTAGAGAACCAAGAGATAAAAAAAGAGACTGCCTGGTTAGAGACAGCCTCCTTAGAGAATCTGAATTTATGTATAGGTCAATTACTCAATTAATAAGAATCGCTTAGTTACTGATGACTTACCTGCAGATAGCTTGTAATGATAAACACCACTACCGGCTAATTCGTTAGCATTCATATTTATAACATTCGATCCTGCGTCGAAGTATACAGTTTTGCTCAATACTAATTGTCCTTGTGCATTAAATACCTCCATGTTTACATTGCCCGCCTCTGGAAGGAATACATTAATAGATGTATTGCTCGTCCACGGATTTGGATGGTTTTGCGCAACAGCAAAACTATTGGTATTAGCATCTCTGTAATCTAGCTCTATAGTCGAAGTCTCATAAGTTTCATATAACTCTGGACTCAGACTTGTGTTAGATATCTCGAAAGGTCTATCAGCCTTTCCAGAATAATCTATTCTTATCAAGTTATTTAACATAACAGGATCCAATTCTGCTCCCAATGCTAAACTGATATGAACGGTTCCGTTATTATCATAGTACCCAAAATAAGGAACTAGTGATTCGTGAACCTCAAGCTGCTCAATCACAAGCTCAGAAGCATCATATGTCAAACTCATTTGTAATCCTAGGAACTCATCAGTTTCTGGAATACTAATGATTGCTGAGTTAAGTTCTCCTGTCACTTGTAAATCAACTTCAAGAGCCGCAATGTTATTAGACCTGTTTTCTAATTCATCAGCATCCAGATTAGTTGATGCGTTATCAGTTACATCTCCAACCTTTACACCTATGAAGTCTATAAACATGTTATCCTGTAAGAATTCAACACTATAACTTTCTGGTATTGGATATAAGAAAGGATCATTTTGATCAGCAAAAATATGAGTAGCGTCTACCATTCTCCAACTAGTATTCTGTGGGAATGTAGGATAAATACCCAAGATCAATTTTCTCAATTCAATGATATCAATACCTGTAACATTATTCGATCTATTGACATCCGCAGCAATCAATTTGTACGGAGAATCCAATGTTCCATTTCCTAAGACATGTCGTTGTATCTTAATTAGATCCAGGGTACTGACCCCGTTCAGTGGTAAATCATCCTTGAGAGGCATGACCTCATATGATCCACCCATAGGCATATCTGGGAATGCATAGAATCCAAATTCATTGGTTAACACATTCTCTGCATCAGATCCTTCTAGACCGACATCTATACCAGAAATCATCGTACCTAACTCGTTATATATCTGTCCGCCTATTACTACTCCTTCCGCATTGTTCACAAAACAATCACTCATAGGATCCACGGTAAGGAATATAATGGCTTCACAACTATCCGGTCCAAATATGGACTCGAAATAAATATTGAAGTAGATATTTTGATTAATCGGATCATTAAATGGATCCATAGATCCCCAAGTCATGAAATCAATATCATCAACCGGATCGTACGATAAGTATTCAAAGTCAAATACAACATCACCTCCACATGCTACAACTACAGTTCCGAATGCATCAACATTTAATGTAATCGTACAATCATCTTCTAACTCAATAATCACCTTATTACATCTTATGCTCAATGAATCAACTGCTACAATAGGGAATTCACAACTGATCTCGTTTTCACAATCATCTGTACCTGTTACGAAAATTGTATCTATACCAGCAGGAATAAATTGATTGAATCCTTCTAAAATATCACCTGCAGTATTAGTGAATACTAAATTTTCATTTGAGATAGAACAACAGTTAGAATCGGCTACATCTAATAAGTCGAATAAATCAACAAATGCACCATCATCACAATCTATACCTTCTATTAATGCCGTTTCACAAACTAATTCAGCAGGACACTCATCACATGGTCCATCTTCAATATCCATTGTCACCGTGCAACTAGCCTCATTACCATTACCATCATTGACTGTATAGATAACAGTTAATTGTAAACCGTCTACGCTAAAGATACACTCTAACTGATCTTCAGTCGCAGGAACCGGATTATTTTCAGTTCCAGGGCCACAATTATCGTAAGACATAAATGCCTCTTTAAACGTATCGATATCATCACAGAATATAGTACCTGCTGGAGGGCATATTAATACAGGATCAATATTATCCTCAGCTTCTAACATAATATTACATTCTAACTCTGTTCCTGTTCCTGTAGTAATTTGAATAGTCGAGAATGCTTCACAATTTGTGTTACAACCTAAGTCACTTAGAATGACTATTGCGTCAATACCACTACAAATAGAATCTGCATAAATTTGAATCAACTCATCTATTAATGCATCAACTACTGCATTTCCATCTTCGTCAATTTCAAAATTGTAACAAATCAAACCGTTTTCATCCATGAATGTAGGACACTCCTCATTTACAACTGAAACAGTCAACTCATATACCTGCTCACATCCATCGGTAGAAGTAATTTCGATATCATAAACACCTGCGTCATTCTCCTCTGCAAAATCAGTTACTTCAAATACGCTTCCAGTTGACATTGTACCATCTGGCGCTGTCCAAACAATAGTAGAACCAGGTGTACAGTTATCTATAACCAATGTTAACTCATCACCTTCACATACAGATACATTATCCGGATCAGTGCACTCTGGCAAATCATTAACTGTTACGACTACCATACCAGTTGCTTCACAATCTAACATAACTGAAGCCACAGTTAAAGTGTAAGTACCTGCTTGAGCGACTACATCAGTCAAGTCTGGTCCATCTTCACCAACTATTTCTACACCATTAAATGCCCAAGTAAATGTTTCGTCACCTGCACCTCCGGAAACTGAAGAAGTGATATTCACATTTTCACCGTCACAATAAGGTCCATTATCAGTTAAATCAACCATTAGTGGACAAGAACAATCTTCTGTAACTACTTCTACACTTGCATCATCCGTACAACCATTTAATGTGACCTCTACAGTATATAATCCTGCATCTTCTGGCATAGCATTATTGGTAACCGTAGGATTTTCTTGATTAGAAGTAAATCCATTAGCTGCAGTAGTTGTCCATGATATTGTTGCACCATTAGGCACACCTGTTACTAGTAGTGTAATAGCTTCATTTTCATCGATACAAACAGGGTTATCAGTTGTAACTTCAGCATCTATTTCTGGCTGATCATTTACTACTACATTTATAAATTCTGTTACTTCACAATCTGACATTGCACTAGAAACATTCAAAGAATAAGTTCCAGTCTGAGCTACAACATCTGTTAAATCAGGATCATTTTCTCCTATGATAGTATTGCCATTAAATGCCCAAACATAAACTTCATCACCTACGCCACCTATAAGGTTAGATGTGATATTTACATTTTCACCATCACAATATGGACCATTGTCAGTTAATGTAAGCATTAAAGGACAAGTACAATCTTCTACTACTAATTCTACTGAAGCACTTGATTCACATCCGTCTTCACTTGTAACAACTACTGTATATACACCTGCATCTGCAAACATAGCATCAGTTGTAACAGTAGGATTTTGCTGATTTGAAGTAAAGCCATTTGAAGAAGTTGTTGTCCAAGAGAATGTCGCATTCGCTGGGGCACCATCTACATTTAAAATCACGTCTTCACCTTCATTATCACATACTGGATTTAAAGTTGTAACAACTGCTGTAATGTCAGGGTTAGGATTTACCGTTACCGTAACATCATCAGAGTATTCACAATCTGTATTATCTACGCTTGTTATAGTAACTGAAAAACTTGAAGTAGTTGCAGGACTTACAGAAATACTCTGTGTTGTTTCTCCTGTACTCCACTCAAATGTAACGTCAGCACTTAGCGGACTTACATTAGCTGTTAAAACAACTGAATCATTCTCACAAATCTCAGGTGTATCAGGTGAAATGACTACCTCTAACTCTGGACAAACAGTAATGGTTGCCGGATCATGATCATCCTGGTTACCATCAGTACCATCTGAGTTTAAGTCATTATCTCCAGGGTCACCTGGCTTAACCGCATTTTCTGTAATCGTATTAGAACCTTCATTACTATCTATATCATTTACAACTGCACCACCTTCACCTGCAGCATCTGTAATCTCTGCAAAGTTGCAATATTCGTCAGAAGCGCCAACACTAGATTCTACTACTAAGTCTATGCTTAAGTTAATAGATGCGCCTGGTGCAAGATCAAATGGATCTGATTGTGCATTTCCACCAAGCTCTGTCCAACCCATAGCATTGTTAGTACTAGAGTAAGAAAGTCTTGCTGGAATATAATCAGTTACCACTATATCTTCTGCCGTTAAATTTCCTTGATTATGAACTGTAATAATAAAGCTCGCCGTTTCTCCAACATAGTAAGATGTACTTGGCTCATCAGCTACTTTTATGAGTGCTAAATCAAATATATCTACGTTTGCTGGATCGTGATCATCTTCATCATCATTGTTACCATTCAATTCATTATCTGTTACAGTACCATCATTATCATCATCTTCGTCTGGCGTACTGTCTATATCTAGATCATCATTTGGATCATCAAATTCACCATCTGGATCTTCAAAACCAGAGATCTCAGCAAAGTTTAACCAAGGATCATCCGCCAGTGTACAGTTATCATCTGTATTCTGTAGAATCAACTCAATTTGAATCGTTACGTTAGAACCTGGATCTATAGTCGGCTCATATGTTGCAGATGCAGTCGAGCCTACTCCAGCTGTCCAGCCATTTGCCTGATTGACAACTGTATTTTCATCAAAGCTAAATCCACAAGGAATATAATCAACGATGTCTACCATTGATGCAGCCTCATTACCTTGATTGAATATTGTGATATCAAATAACAACTCCTCACCAATTTCTATACTCTGATTGTCAACAAGCACTTTCACTAGAGCCAAATCAAAGAATGGTACTGTTTCTGGATCATGATCATCTTCATCTCCACCATCTGGATTTGGATTATCATCATCTGGTGTACCATCGTTATCAGGAATCATATCAGGTGTACTATCTGCATCGTCATCATTTGCATTACCATCAATATCACTTGCAGTTTTTATCTCGGCAATATTTGTCATATTGTCTACCTCTGCATTTTCATTTACAGTCAATACGATAGGAATATTAAAACATCCTTCTGGTAATAAACCTCCATTTGGTATAGTCATAGAATCTAATACCATATCACCTTCGCCTAGACTAATAGTAGCCATGTCACCATCTAAGTTCCATCTTAAGTCATTTAAAGCTGGATTGAAAGTCATACCAGCTGGTATGTAATCCACAACCTCTACTGAGTCTACTGTTGTACCACCTTGATTAAATATCTTAATATCAAACATAATGTTCTCACCAATAGATGCTGGCAATACTGACTCATCTACGTCTATAGTCTTTATTAAGGCTAAATCAAAATTAGAGCAAGTCGTATGCTCGCTATTACTTTCTACAGTAACAATTACTGTACAAGAAGCAAATTGTCCATCCTCATCAAAAACATAAACCTCTACTTCATTCATGCCACGATCTTCGCAATCAAAACAGATAGTATCTTGAATCGTACTAGGATCATTAATATCAGTGTCAGGGTTAAAACTGAATATTAAATCTTCATCACATAGATGTGAAGCAGAAGCAATTAAAGAATCTATACCGATACATGCATAATCAGTATCTGCGATTAAATCACCATCTGTATCCCATGGAACAAGTCCAACGAATACCTGCCCAACACAAGCTATCTCAGGACCTACATTGTTGGTAACTTCAAATTCTCGAACTACAGAAATCGTATTACTACACTCATCAGTGAAAGAGAATGTCACAAAGTGCTGACCGATAGATAAACTATCATCAAATATTGCAATTCCACCTAATGAAGTATTATAGAAGTCTCCATCAATATAAATCTCCCATGTTAAGTTTGCCTGATCTGTACACTCATCTTCAGCAGTTGCACTCATCATAACTCTACCCTTTTCACAATTGTTTGTAGAAGGGTAAGATTCTTCAACATCAACATCTACGATTTCAGGCGCCTCTGAATTAATAACAGAAATTGTCTGATCATAAGTTGTATCCTGTTCTGTACAGTAATTAATTACCGTCCATTTTCTCACAATCTTGAAACAAGTGTTATCATTATCTTCAACAACAAATTTATGATCTACATGAGGTGCTACCGCCACTAAATCACAACCAGCATATACAAATGTTGGCATTCCTAATGCTTCAGGAGAATAATCTATCTCTGAACAAACATTATTGGTAATCATTATATCAGCAGGGAATACTACCTCCATTAAATCAAAGTGATTGGTATTTGTTACAGTTACATTATGACTTACGCTAGCTGTATTTGGAATACCAGGTGTTGGCGGCGTATCACTCACTTCATAAGTAACATGATAAATCGTTTGATTACAATCATCAGAAATTATTTCTGTAATGATATTTAATGTAGTATCAGCACATTCATTAATCACAGAAAGATTCATAGCTGTTTCTTCTGCAACTTCTTCAATATCATTAAAGTCCTCACACTCAAAGTATAAGTCTAAAGGAGGCAATACCACTGGTGAAGTTTTATCTTGAACTTCTACCTCTAATTCACAAATACTGATATTTCCATTCTTATCCCATACTGCAAATTCAATAGGAACCATTGTAGAAATATCGTCACAGCAGAAGTTGATTTTCTGTGACCACACTGTATCCTCAGGAAAACATGCATTCTCACCATCTAATCTTCTTACTGCCATAGAATCAATATAACAGTTATCATAAGACCCTTCATTAAATACACCTGCATAAGCCTCGGCTGTACCATCAGATCTTAAACCGATGATCATATCATAATCACACTGTGCTACTGGCGGTTGAGCATCAATCACCTCAACATAAATTACACAAGTTGCTTTTCTTCCACACTGATCTGTTGCTGTATATGTCACCGGGTGTAAACCTATAGGTAGTCCTGTTATTAATCCACCATTTGAATTAACTAGTGGACCAAAACCATAAGACATAGTTACAGTTACTGGCTCAGAACACTCATCTTCAACATGTAGATGTGGCATTGTTACGTTTGCCTCGCAAGCATATGGATTATTGATACTCACTTTCATTACTTCTGTCTCATCTGGACAATAAATGATTGGAGGATCAAGATCAATTATTTCAATAGTTTGTACATGGATAGAATCTATACCACCTGTAGAACAATGGTCTTCATAAATAACCCATCTTCTCATAAACTTCTTAGTACAGTCACCTGTCTCAATCTCGTAGTCAGTATAATTAATACCTAATCTACAATATACCTCATCTGGAATAGGATATAATGGGTGTCCGTCTAAAGTTGGAACCATAGTCTGATCTACAGATGGGTGATCAAACTCATCATATATTACATCGCTACATTCAAGAGCCGTCATATCAGCAATCTTGAAATCTGGAGGAAATACGATTGAATCAAATGGAATTCTTAAAACATTAATCTTCTGAGTACAAGGCTCTGATTCATTTCCGTATTCGTCAATGGCTTTATAAGTTCTGTATACTTCTTTGATATAAGTATCATCACAATTAACGGAATCTGAAGTTTCTCCGATTAACTCAATTGTATAATTACCACAGTTTTCATCTACTATAGGTAGGTAATCTTCCATTTTATGGCAGAATACTTCTGCATCAGAGCAATCAATTTTAGGCGCTACTTTATCTTCAACATTAATAGTTCCCCAACAGCTATTGCCCGAACAACCATCGATTAACTTTGCAGTCACAGTAGTCCATAAATGATCATTAGTTAAAATATTATTAGGAATAATATCTCCTTTATAATCCATTAAGATTACTTCATACGCAGCGTTTGGATCAGGATCACCCGCTAAGATCATACCTGGTGTTATTTCTAGCATACAATCTACTCCTAATGACACATTTATATCACCTATACAGCTAATTTGTCCCCCTGTAGTACCTAAATCAATAACTCTTGATACTGGAGTAATACATGCTTCATCATCACAGTCTTTCGACATTCTTAGTGTATAAAGACCTGCAGGGTATGTCCAAGTAATATCTATATCATTTCCATCAAAGTCATCTACTTCAACACCCATATCATTTATAAGCTCCCAGTCAAAATCGCAGTCTGCTTCAAATGGTACACTATAAGTTATAGTTGAACCCTCACATACAGCAAATTCACCCTCAATGACTGGTGCCTCATAATCACATGCCGCTCCTGGTGCTTGACCTGGATATTCAAAAACATCTAATTCATCATTGACAAATCTTACAAAGAAAGGTTCTCCATCAATATGAATTCCAGTCAATGTATAATTACTAATGCCATCAGCCGGATTAAATCCTTCTGATAGAGTCATACTTGCAGGACCAGTTGTAAACTCTACTAAGTCTGTAACATCTGGACCACTAGCAGCATAATCATAGAAATGAACCGCTTCGAATAATCTCCATTCTTGATTAGATGGCGCTTCGATTGTTATTGTTCTTGTAAACCAACCATTACCTGGTTCCGTAGCATTTAATTGACAATCGCAATCACTTGCTGTAATGGTTCCAAATGCAATACCCGCTGGATCATGATCGTCTTCATCAACACTTGGATCACCATCTACCACATCATCCGAAGGCTGTCCTAAAACACCTCCTACATCATTTAATGGATTAGTATCTGGATTTGAGTCAACATCAAATTGTGATATATCAGCATCATTAACATCAAATACCTGCGCTATTTCTGCATAATTTACTAGAATCTGAGGATCTATATCTAGATCTAAATTTAGTGTTATGTATTCAGTATGAGATTCTCCAGACTTAAGAGGTGTAGGGAATACAACTTCTTTTGTCGCTGTTTGAGCATCTACTAAGGTCCAGTCTGAACTGACTAAACTTGTATTTTCTGGTAAA
>Ga0213858_10001451_pt1 | contig 11282 bp, 6 predicted proteins | sample PICome_FD_160122 | JGI IMG/M metagenome (GOLD analysis project Ga0213858, IMG submission 160122) | Coastal seawater microbial communities near Pivers Island, North Carolina, United States - PICO245 | ecosystem: Environmental > Aquatic > Marine > Coastal | place: USA: North Carolina | collected... | reverse complement strand
TAAGACTTGTTGATGAAGTCTTAGTTGGAACTGTTTATCAGACTGTAGTTATTCAAGAATACATTGAAGCACTACCTGCAGATGATCCAAGAGTCATTCAAGATGAGGCAGAAAGAGCAGAAGCACAAGCAGTTATTGATGCAACTCCTCAGAATGTTATAGATGCGATAAATAACTAAAAATCTGGTTATAAATGGCGTTAACTAATCTCAGTCAAGTTACCAGCAGCGGTATTCATACCCTGTCGAGTTATACTACGCACAACATTAATTCGACTGGTATCATTACTGCGACAGAGTTTAGTGGAAATTTATCAAATTCTAGTGGTATTTCTACTTTTTCTGAGATTAGAGTCACAGGTAATCTCACGGTAGAAGGAACGACAACCACCTTAGATAGTACTCTGACTGAGGTAGACCGATTAGAGATTGGAGCAAATACTACAGCGGTTGGTCTTGCTGTTACCCAAAGTGGTACTGGACATGTTGCAACATTTGAGGGTGGTAATGTTGGTATCGGAACTGATAATCCAAGAACTAATTTTCAAGTAGGTGCCTTTGGTAGTGGTAACGATTCTAATATCCAGTTAGCAACAGGAACTAGTGGCGCATCAAATATACTTTTTGGTGATGGTGGTGGTGGAACTGACTATTACAAAGGTTTTATAAAATATAATCATTCTACTGATAATCTAGAATTATACAGTACGGATGATATAATAACTTATACTGGTGGATCAGAAAGACTTCGTATAACCTCTGCTGGTCTGGTTGGTATAGGAACTAATAACCCAGTAGCACCTTTAAATCCGCATGGAACTGCTGAATTAACCAATGCTGCACAAACAGTTGTGATTACTGATAGTAATGCTGATGATGCAGAAGGAAGAGGTGGTAATTTAGGTTTTAGTGCATATGTAAATGGATCCCTGAGATCTCTTGCTGCTATTGGTGGTCTAAAGACTAATGCTGGGAATTCCTTTAATGGTGATCTTGCTTTTTATACACGAACAAATGGGCAAGCAAGTTTAGATGAAAGACTTCGTATAACTTCTGCTGGAAATGTTGGAATTGGTAGTACCATTCCAACATCAATATTGGATGTTTATAAGAATTTTAGCGGTGTTGGTGCAGGAAATTATGCAGGAAGAGTTTATGGTGTAGACTCAGGTGTTGATGAAACGGGTGTTCGTTTTGTAACCAAAGGAACTGGAGATTTGCATAACGCATCAGATGCATATTTGATGCATGGTATTTCTAATGGAACCACTAGATTTGTTTTTGGTGCAAATGGAAATGTTGGTATAAACACCACTACATTGACGGAACAATTAGAAGTTGATGGTGATATAAGAGTACGAAATCAAGTTAAATTTAGAGACCCTAATGGAGATGAATCTGGTGCCATTGGTCTGAATGATGATGATAATTTTACAATCCAATCTTTTGGTACAGATGGTCATATTACCTTCGACACTGGAAGCACTGCAGCAGAAAGACTTCGTATAACTTCAAGTGGCAATGTTGGTATCGGACTGACTAATCCATTAACAAAATTTCATAGTGATGGAACTGTTTTTGCTGGATCTAGTGGATTTAGTGGTAGTTTATATGGAGGAGTAAGAATTGCTCCAAATAATGGTAGTGGACAAGCAGGTGGTGCAATTTATGGTGGCGTTCACAATGATAATAATACTGCTATTTTCTTGCGAAGAGGATATGATAATACTTTAAATACAATTGATTTGAATTCTTATGGAGGTATTAGATTCTTCACCAATGGTGCTCTTAGCAGTCAAACAGAAAGACTTCGTATAACTTCAAGTGGAAATGTCGGTATCGGAACTGATTCTCCAGATGCAAAATTAGAAGTAAGAGATAATAGTGCTCAAGGAATTATCATTCGTTCCAATAATACACAAGCAACTGATACAAATAAAGCACTAAGAATCAGGAACAATAGTGATACAAATACATTCTATGTAAGTCATAGAGGACGAGGATATTTTGCTGGTTCGGTTGGGATCGGAACGGATAATCCAACACATTCTCTCTCTTCTTTTGGTTCTGGTAATAGTGGTGGTGTAAGAATTGAAAATACTCATGATACAACAACAGTTTCAGGTAATACAGCATCAGGTGCTTTCCCCCACAACCTCATACTGTCAAACTATGAATCTCAGGTTGTTGGTAGTGCTAATAGAATGGCATCTTTGGGATTTGATATTCCTACCCCAGGTGGTAGTCATGCAAATGCCACTATTGCATATCAGGCAACCAATAGCTCTGGTAACGGAGATTTACAATTCTGGTTAGAACAGAATAATACTCCAATAGAAAGACTTCGTATAGATTCAAGTGGAAATTTAACAGCAGTCAATACTTCCAGCGGAGGAGCAGTAACATTAAAAGTTGGTGCAAATGCTGTCAGTGGTGTTAATAATGGAACAATTATTATTAACAATGGTGGAACAGGTGATGCAGCACTTCAGTTTGATTATGAAAATAGTGCTGCAAGGGCAAAGATTTATGTTTATAGGTCAGATCAAGAATTAAGATTTGATACTGCTGGATCAGAAAGACTTCGTATAACTTCTGGTGGTGCAATACTCCAAGGAAAATTACAAACAGAAGGAACTGGTGCATCTGCACTTCTTGAAATAAAGAGGACAAATACAAACACAACTGGTGCTATTGGTGCATTAAACTTTACTGCAATGGATGGTCATTCAGTTGCCAACATATATGCACTTGGTGATGGTGATAATGAAGGAGCACACCTTATTTTCAGAACGACCTCTGATGCTGGTGAAAATAGTCCATTTGGTGCTAATACCTATGAAAGACTTCGTATAACTTCTGGCGGTGATCTTACAGTTGGTGCGACTGGTGATGTTTATGGACCTGCTAGATTAAATCTAAGACCAGATAATAGACAGTCACAATTTAGTGCGTCTGATGGAAATACTTGGCACGATATTGTCATCAAACAAAATGATACTAATGCAAGTGGTGGAAATGCAGCAGGAATTGCATTTGAGATTAGCACAAGCGGGTGGCACGCAAATGCTGGAACTGGTATAGCGGCAATCAAGGATTCAAATTCAAACGATTATGGTTCACATCTTGCGTTTATAACAAGACCACATGCTGCTGTATCGGAAGAAAGACTTCGTATAACTTCTGATGGTAATGTTGGTGTTAATGCAACTGCTCCACAGCAAAAACTAGATGTTGTAGGTTCTGGATTTGCAGCTGCTGTATTCCGTCCAGATACTTCTTCTGCTTCTGTATATGGAAATACGGGTTCTGTAAACAATCTCATTCAATTGAGAATGCCTTATGGAGCAAGCGCATCAAACACATCTAATAGTGGCGCAAGATGGGGTATTAAATTCCAGGGTAGAAATGATGGTGCAGGATATACTAATGATGATAAGTCTGCATCGATTTACGCTGTCTCTGAAGATGATCTTGGATACAACAGACGAGTTGGATTAGCATTTTATACATCTCCATTTGATACTGATCAGGTAGAAAGACTTCGCATAAGTAATACTGGAGCAATTATAAAAGGTTCAACTAATTCCGCTAATAGTCAACAACCAGTTCAGCTTTTCTTTAATAAACGCGGAAGTCAAATAGGAAAGAGAGTCCATCAAGGATCTGGAAGCAGTTCTACTGCACACAATCTCTTTACTATTAGCAGTTGGCAGAGTTCTAACACCCGTTTATTTGCTTATGTGACTGTGCATTATGTAAATCCTGTTGGTAATTATGGTGGAAGAATGGAAACATATGCCGCTGCTAATTATGGTGGAACAAGATCTGTTGGAACATTTACAGTTGCGGATGGAGGCAGATGGGGTAATCCTAGTGGAACACTATCACTCTCTTGGAGTACAAATACATTACAACTTAATACTTTCAATAATGCTTATATGGAATACAGTGTTGATATTACATATGTTGCCTATGATGGTGCAGTTGTTGTATTTTCCTAATTGAGATAAACAATCAAATTACGGTTTACTGCACTTCTTGACTTCATGTGCTATAATAAATAAGTCGAGTCTTTAAATAATCTACTGAAATGACTGAACAACAACAGCATCTCCAATCTGTTATTCAACAATCCCAAACCCTCGTCGGTGAAATCAATAAGTTGAATGATGAAATGACGAGCAAGCGTGCCATGCTCACCAAACTGCAAGGTGTAGCAGAATATCTGGATCAAATTGGTGTCAAACTTCCTGCAGAAGGTGAAGAAGGAGCAGCGGAAGCACCTGCTGAAGAAGCATCCGCAGAGGTTGTCGCAGAAGGAGAATAAATAATACTATTCTAGGTCAATGGGGTAGAATAGAATGCCATATATTGGTAGAGAACTTGATAGAGGAAATTATCTCAAGTTAGATGATATTTCCTCTTCCTTTGATGGGTCAACAACAACTTTCAATCTAACCAACGGTGGTAATGCCTTCTACCCTGGTTCTGCATTTTCAATACTGGTAGTTCTTGCTGGTGTTGTACAAGAACCAGAAGCAGCATATCAAATAAATCAAGCACAGATCACCTTTGCAAGCGCCCCACTTGCTGGTGATCAATTTTTTTGCATAGTTTTAGGACAAGCACTGGGAGTTAATACTCCTGCAAATGGAAGTGTTAATGGTGCTCAACTTGCAAAACCATTTAATTATGACAACTATTTCTACCTTGATGACGCAAATAACAGGGTAGGTGTAGGTACAGCGACTCCAATGACCCCCCTCCATGTTGAGGGAACTGGAAGATTTACAGATTTAACTGTAACAGGTGATCTCACGGTTGAAGGAACAACCACCACTCTGGATACAGTTGTAACAGAAGTTGATAAGTTAGAAGTAGGAGCAAATAATAATACTGTTGGTGTAGCGATTACCCAGAGTGGTAGTGGAGATATCCTAAACCTTTATGATGGTTCTAGTTCTGTTTTTAGTGTTGCTGATGGTGGTACAGTCACAGCATCTGGTGATATTTCTATTGCAGATAAGATTATTCATACTGGTGATACTAATACTGCTATTCGGTTCCCTGCTGCTGATACATTTACAGTAGAAACTTCTGGTTCAGAAAGACTTCGTGTAACATCCAATGGTCGGGTTGGTATCGGAACTGTTCCAAATAATAATACCACACTTGATATTAGAGGGGCGGGAGCATCAGTAATCAGATTAAATGCATTTGCAAATGCTTCATATACTGATTTAAGACATAACCAATCAGGAAAATATCTTGAAATCACTCCAAGTTCTGCATCCAATCAATCATTCATTGTCAACAAACCAAATGGTGATGAAGCACTTCGTATAACTTCTGATGGTAAGATTGGTATCGGAACTGACAATCCTCAATCACAATTTGAGGTCTTTGGCACATCACCAATCGTCAGAAGTAAGCATAGCACTTCTCAGAAATACACTCAGATAAATCACAATGGAACTGATGGATACTTAGATTGGAGTTCTGGTGATTTAATTCTTCGTGGTGCAAGTAATTCAGAGAAAGTTCGTATAACTAATGGTGGATTGGTTGGCATTAATAGTACAAGTCCTGATGAAAATTTGTGTATTTATGATAGTGGTTTTTCTGGTATTAAAATACACTCAGGCAGGACTGCAGATAATCAAAACATAGGTGGATTGTTATTTTATAATCATGTTGGTGTATCAACAGCTTATATCTATGGAAAAACTGGTGGTAGATTAGTTTTTGGAACAGCGGGAACAGAAAGACTTCGTATAACATCTAATGGTCTTTTACAACTGGATAATGGCAACCAGATAACAGCAGCAGATACCACAACATACATAGGTCTCGGTGGCGGTAATTCAACTTCCAATGGTGCAAATATGTTCCTCTATGGAGGATCTCATTCATCTAATGCTAGTGCGTTCGTATTTAGAACTAATACAACAGAAAGAGTTCGTATAACTTCTGCTGGTAATGTCGGCATCGGAACTGATAATCCTACTGTAAAACTAGTATCTACAGGTCTTATAAAAATACAAGGCGAACCAACTAATTTATCAAATTTAATTTTTACAAGATCGGATAGATCTTGGTCGATAAATAACGAAACTGACTTTAGAATATATACTTCTTCTGGAACAACAGACTCTCCTTCATCATTAGTACTTGCTATTAATGGTGGTGGTAATGTTGGTATCAATGAAACGACACCAGAGGCAAAACTTGAACTTGATGGAAGATTTAGAATACTTGATAATAGTGATGGAACACCAAGCACAGGAAAAGGTTTAGAGATATCATATTATACAAGTGATGATATGGCAGATATTCTGTCTTATGATAGAGGTGGTAGTGCATATAAGAAACTACAGTTAAGAGGAAGTAGTATTGAGTTAAAGAGAAATAACTCAGTATTATGTAATATTGGTACTGGTGGAAATAGTAATACAGTGGGATTTAGCACCACTGCTAATTTGGTTACTAATGCTGAAAAAATAGCAGTTCGTGGATACAGTTCATTCAAAAGTACTAATCCAGCGTATGCTGCGATATATCTTGGTAGTGAGGGAGATACCACTGATACTGCTAATCAACTACTAATGTGGAATGCAGGTGGGGCAAACAGAGGTGGAATTGGTTATGTTCCGAATACTGGTGAGTTAAGATTTAATAATCAGTATTTTTTAACATTCTGTACTGGTTCATCAATACTTAATGGTACTGAAAGACTTCGTATAACTGCTACTGGTTTTGTTGGTATCGGAACTGATAATCCAAGCACAAAATTAGAAGTTCAGGGAGATGTAACTGCAACAAATTATGTCTTTGAAGCAGATTATCCAACATCAGCACCAGCATTAGATCTCAACTTTGCAAGAGAGAAGAAATTAGATAGTAGAATTACATTCACTAGAAACTCTGTTGCAACATATTTTGATGCAAAATCTTCAGAGGTTCTTGAAGAAAATAATATGGATTATGCTTCTGATTTTGCTAATCAATGGTCCGCTCAAGGATTTGCTTCAATATCAGCTGGTTCTTGGGCACGACCAATACCAGGATGGGATTCGCAACAGGTAACTCAATTTACAGAAAATACAAGTGGTGGTACTCATAGAATATACAGAAGTTTCTATAATTATTTCTATGATAATGATCAACTTGATAAAGTATATACAATCAGTTTCTTTGCTAAGTACTCTTCTGGTAGACAATTTTTACAATTAAACGGTGCAAGTCTTAATTATAATGCAAGAGTAATTTTTGATATTCAAAATGGATCTGTGTCAGATTATGGATCTGCACTCTATGCAGGTGTAATAAGTCATGGTAACGGTTGGTATCGTTGTTGGGCAACTATAAGGGCAGATACAATTTCTCCTGTTCAACAAGTAATTACATGTCCAGTGGGTGGAAATGGTACTGCAACTGGCAATGGAGAATCCTACACTGGTAATGGAAGTAATTTCTACTTGTGGGGATATCAAGTGGAATTCTCAGATACTCTTGGTCCATTTGTTCAGACTACTGGTAAGACATTTAGAAAACTTGGTCCAGTAATCAAAACTGTTTCAGTTGATGAACCAAGATTTGTTTACGATCCATCAACAAAAGAAAGTCTTGGTTTGTTAATTGAACAAGAAGCAACAAATAAACAACCATTCACCAATAATTTAACCAGCGCAATAGCGACTAATGGTGGATCATCTGAAGTTTCTACATGGAATAACATAGTCAGGGCACCGAATGGACTATTAGAGGGTGGACGAGTTAAGGGTTCTGGTGCATCTGGTGGATCACAGAGAATTTATTTCAACTATGCTATTGCTAATGGCGAAGATGGTGCATGGTCATTATTCTTAAAAGCAGATCCAAACAATGGTGGAGACATTATAGTTCAAGCATATACAAATACATTTATTGCTGGTAATAGTGCGTTAAATATTAATCTGAATGATGGGACATATAATGCTGTTGGACCATCAAATGATCTATTTTATACCGTAGAATCATATCCTAACGGATGGTATAGAGTTACTATGGGAGGAACATCTTCTGGATCTACTAATGGTTCAATGAATATCAATATTGTAGATTCAACAAGTGCTGCAAGAGCTGCAACTTCATCTAGTGATAAGGCATACTTTATCTGGGGTGTGCAATTTGAGACTGGATCATTAAATGCATCAACATCTTATATTGAAAACACCTCAACTGGAACCAAAACAAGATCTGCTGAACTTGCACAAATTAGAGGATCAAACTTCTCATCTTGGTTTAATAATACCGAAGGAACTATTCTTGCAGAATATCGTGGTGGACAATATACCAGTGAAATACCATTACATATCTCTGATGAAAGTTATAGAAGTACTACAAGCATTCAGATTGGTTCATCTAGTTCTGGACCAATCTCTGGATATGTAACGACAGCATCAATAAATAACAGGGGAACAAGTGAAGCAAGTTGGCAAGCAAATACTGCATATCCAACAGAAGGTGAGTCAATTAAAACTGCACTCACATACAAACATAATTATGCTCAAATGGTGACTACTGATGGATCTGGTACATATACAGGTTCCGTTGATACCAGTGTAAATTTACCTTGGTTGAATATGATGACAATTGGTAAGGATTCATATTATGGAATTTATAATAACAATCCAATCAAGAGACTTGCTTTCTACGGAAATACTCTCACTGAGGCACAACTTCAAAATATCATAAAGTACTAAAATGGCAGATAAAAATCTTATTGGTAGTGGACCTAATCAGGTATCTCTCAACAACATGTTGGGAGATATGGCATTTCAAAATACTGATGAAGTTCATGCCAAAAAAATCATGGAGAACGGACATCCAGTAGTTTCTGGTGCTGATGTAGGTACTGATCCGAATCAGATTCCTACTAATGCTATGTTGGGTCCGATGGCATATGCACCAATATCTCAATTAACAAATCCATATTGTGATGAAACATTATCAATTAATCGTCAAGGATTGGCAGTTCTAAGTGGTGGTGGACATTATCCAGGATTTTGGAGAGTTCAAACTGCTTTTGCTAATTATAAAAACACTACATACACATATGAACTTGATTTTGGTTTGGTATATGGTCATTGTGAAGTAGTATTCTCAACTTATAATGGCGCTGGATCTGGTGGTGGATTGTTAAAATTTATTGCTGCAAGTCATAGTGGCAACAATACAACTCTACAGTTAATTGAAGTCGGTAGAACTAATTATGGTAATAACACAATAAGTGCTCCATATAAGAGTGGTGGTCAAGTTAGATGGACAGTCACAGTTTCCAACTCTGGTAACAATGGTAGTGCAACTTGTGCTCTGTTCGGTATGACAGATGGATCATATTTTCCATTCGTAAAACAAATCTGAGGTAAAATAAATGTCTATTGCTGGATATGTCCCTTCAAAAAAACCTGTTATAAACTTTGATTTTGTCAATGGAGAATATCATGGTGGACCAGTCTATGGCATATCAGATACTAGTGCTACTGTTGTCAATAAAAATGGCGAAGTAAGAAAAATTGATTATTGGAACAGTAATGGTGCTGGGACAAATGCTGGTGGATTGTGGGCAGCATTTTATAATGGACATAGAATTGACTATGATCCTTATACTGGAGAATGTAAAGGTCTATTATTAGAATCCACAAGTACAAATTTAATCCAGCAACATAATGGGACATTATCAGGAAATTATTCACAAACAAGTCAAGGATTGACAATTTGTGGTCCTGATGGTATTGATAATAGTGCCAGAGAATTTACAGTAAATTCTAATATTAATACTGGTGGAAGCACTCATATTTGGGCTGGTGGTTCAGCTATGGGACTCACTTCATCTACATCAGCGTGTTCTTGTTTTGTGAAAGTGACTAGAGGGAATAATATAGCATTCCAGATTATGGATAATAATAATAATTTGACCTCTGATAAGATTCGTATATCTAATACTTACACTAGTTCCAATTATGCTGAAGTTACAAAAATAGGTGATGGGGTAACGGGAACTACTTCTTGGGAAAGGTATAGAAATGGTTGGGTTAGAATCAAGTGGGAGGGAGTAATTGGAGGTTCTAACACAAATAGTTACTTACAAATTTATGCATATAATCATATAGCATCTACTGGATCTAATGTTGGTTATGCAATTTGGGGAATTCAGGTAGAAAATATAGGTTGTGCTACAAGTCCAATTTTGACTACTGGATCATCTACATCCAGAAACAGAGATCAGTTCCAGTGGTATGGAAATCAACAAGTAAAAAATAGTGCTTCATTTTATGATGTGTTTAACAAATCTTCTGAGTTTACAATTTTCACTGATATAGAATATCTATCCGATCAAGCTGCAGCTACTACTAGTAGTGTTGCTGGATTTGATTTATGGCATAATAGTCAAAACAAGTTTAGTCATAGAAGAGGACAAAGTTTACTTAACTACGGTAATTCATCTATTATGAGTGTTTCTGGAAGTCCTGGTTATGTTAGGAGAGAAAAAATTGCGACTTCAGTGAGAGATTATAGAACACTCAGATCAAAAAATGGTGTTCTTTATTCACGAATTAGCACTCAAGGTAATCTATCAAATTCTCTTGAGGAAGCTTATGGCGGTAAATACAATTGGACTCGTTTAGATGCTAGAGTAGATAGTACAGATGTTTTTTGTCATAATGGTCATTTAAAGAGACTCATGATTTGGAATGATGCTCTTTCTGGAGACGAAATTAAGGAGTTAACAAAACTATGAATAACTACTACTTAAAATATAATAGCAAAAGTGGTATGAAAACTTCATTCAGGTCTCTTGGATGGATTCATACTGTAGAATATGATGAAGAAACTACTGAGTTTTATGCTTGGTTTGATTCTGATCAAAATAATCTTGGAACTATTGATGTTATCGGTGATATGTGGACAGAACCAGTTCTATCCGAAAACTTTAATGAAGATGGAACTAGAGATGTAGTTACAGAACCACAAAAGATTGATGGGTATCATGTAAATATTACAACAGATTTAGATTTACCATCTAATTTAACTAAGTATTTGGTGCATCCAGAAACACCAAAAAGGACAACTAGTTTTACACCCAGACTAAAGTATGTTGATTATGATTCAGAGGTTGCATCTTTATCATAAATAACTAAAAATCTGATAATATAAATGGCGTTAACTAGAGTTGCACCTGCTGGTATCGGTAGCACCCCAGGAACTGGGTATGTGATCGGAGATTCTTTCCTACAT
>Ga0213858_10001450_pt1 | contig 11298 bp, 8 predicted proteins | sample PICome_FD_160122 | JGI IMG/M metagenome (GOLD analysis project Ga0213858, IMG submission 160122) | Coastal seawater microbial communities near Pivers Island, North Carolina, United States - PICO245 | ecosystem: Environmental > Aquatic > Marine > Coastal | place: USA: North Carolina | collected... | reverse complement strand
AACATATTTTGTAATTACCGCTCCTGCGCCAATGAATGCAAATTCTCCTATATCATTACCACACACAATAGTTGCGTTTGCACCAATTGATGCTCCCTTTCCTACGTGAGTTTTTGAATATTGACCTCGTCTAACAATTGCTGACCTTGGGTTTATGACATTAGTAAAAACCATAGAAGGTCCTAAAAACACATCATAATCACAAGTCACACCAGTATAGATTGAAACATTATTTTGAACTTTACAATTATCGCCCAAAATAACTTGAGGGCTAATAACCACGTTCTGGCCTATATTACAGTTTTTACCCAATCTAGCTTTGGGCATTACATGCGAAAAATGCCAAATTTTGGTCCCCTCACCAATATTAACTCCATCATCAATTACAGCTGTCTCGTGTGAATAATAATTCCTTTTTGACATTCGGCTTAAGTATTAAAAAACTTTTTGATGTGATAAACTATATAATCAAGTTCTTCTGATTTTAATTCTGTATGCATTGGCAGAGATAAGACCTGACTACATAAAGACGATGAAACAGGGAATTCTAATTCTCTATCTATAAATTCTCTATAAGCCTTTTGCTCATGGAGCGGTACAGGATAGTAAATCATACTTGGAATATCGTTTTCAGCTAAATAATGTTTCAAACCATCTCTAGAATAATTCGGGGCTATTTTTATTGTGTATTGGTGAAAGACATGAGTTGAAAAGTTACTCCTAGTCGGTATACTCAATTGTTCAAACTCCAATAGAGCGCCGTCATAAAATGCAGCAGCGGCTTGTCTAGCCTCGCAATATGAACCAAGATGTTTGAGTTTGACCTCTAAAATAGCCGCTTGCAAAGTATCAAGCCTACTATTCACGCCAATTACATCATGATAGTATTTTACTCTTTGGCCATGGTTTGCTATCATTTTTAATTCTTTAGCGAGCCTATCATCATTGGTAAAGATAGCCCCACCGTCTCCAAAACAACCAAGGTTTTTACTAGGAAAAAATGAAGTTGTGCCAATATGGCCAATTGTTCCTGCCATCTTTCTGCTACCATCAGAAAAGGTGACTTCGGCTCCAATTGCTTGCGCAGCATCTTCTACAACATAGAGGTTGTGCTTATTTGCAAATGACATGATTGCCTCCATATCTGCACACTGCCCATATAGGTGAACCGGAACAATAGCTTTAGTTCTTTCTGATATAAGATGTGATGCAGACTTTACATCAATATTGAAAGAATCTTGGTGTACATCAACCAAAATAGGTCTTAAGCCAAGAAGAGCAATCACCTCTGCAGTGGCTACATAAGTAAACGTTGGAACGATTACTTCATCACCAGCTTTTAAACCTAATGCCATTAACGCAAGCTGTAAAGCATCCGTACCATTGGCACATGAAACAACATGCTTAGTTCCAACCCATTTTGCGAGATTAGCTTCAAAGCTCCTAACTGGCTGGCCTTGAATAAAGTTTGTAGCATCTAGAACCCCTTGTATAGCTGTATCTATTTCAGACTTTATTGGTTTTAATTGCCGGCCTAAATCGACCATTTTAATATCATTCATTGGTCCTTGATTTTAAAAAACGCTATTTAACTCTTATGATGCGAAACACGGGTAATGAACTGATAGGTGTATTTAGTTTCATATTGGTCTTTGGTTTTTGAAATAAAGCAACATATTTATTGGTTTATATTTAGCCTTGATTAGTATAAATCAAATATAGAACAAGGTAATGAGCCGTCAATGCTTGACTTTGGCCTCACAAGGGTTTATTTAATCTTAAAATTCCAATTTGCGTTGCTCTCCTCCATGATTAATTGAATCTAATGCTTTAAATGTCGCAAGAGTAACCACATAAATTTCCTCAAATGAAATTGGTGCCTCGCCAGTTTTTGACAAACTTGTTACAAAGTCTTTGACCATATCTTTCTGGCCTTTGTCTTGATTGTATAATTTCTTTTTTTGCGGCTTGCCTCTACCATAAAACTTTAATTCTTTAAAATCATTGATAACTGCTGTAGAGCCCGAACAATTAATTTCAACATACTCTTTTGCCAGTGAAGGTCCGCCGTTTGATAAATAGGAAACCACACCTATTGAACCATTCGCAAATTTTAACGAAATGTTTATTGAATCATTTAACCCCTGAGAATCATCCATTGACTGAGCCGATACAGCAATGGGTAAACTGCCGTTAAGAAACGTTAGAAAATCTATGAAATGACAAACCTCGCCAACTAAACGACCACCACCAATTTCTCTATCTTGAATCCACGAGTCAGCAGGTATTTTTCCTGCATTAACTCTGTAAATCATTGACATCATGCCCGAACCATATTTTTTCTTTACTTGCTTTGCAAATGGTGAAAATCTACGATTAAAACCAACCATCACAGCCTTATTTTTATGATGCTTTAATTGTCTTATCTCACTTAATTCGGTTTCATTCAAACAAAGCGGTTTCTCCACGAAAACATGTTTGTCGCTCTCCAAACCTTTAAGTACATAATCTCCATGTGAATCATGCCGAGTTGCAATGAAGAGAGTATTTGACTTATCATTTAAAATCATTGATTCTTCAGAAGCCGCATATTCAAAAGCAAATTTTTCGGCAACTCTTTTGGAGGTGGTTCCGCTATTAGTCATTACTCCAACCCTTTGCGCACTTCCCGGAATATTAGGCAACAAATTGCCTTGAGCATAGCTACCCGCTCCAATAAATGAAACACTAAAATCTGTAACCTTTTCACCTTTTGTAGAATCAATGATAATACGTCTAGACTCCTGCTTCTTGTCTGAATCATATCGCAATACTAATCCAATAAATGGCTCATTTTTTCCAATAATTAAATCATAAGCTTCAGGCGCTCTTTCAAACGCGAATTCATGAGTACTCATGAAGGAAATATCTATTGCTCTTTTACTTAGTAACCTTTGAAACGCCTCCATATTGCGCTTTTCAGTCCAACGGACATATGCAAAAGGATAATCATGTCCTTTCTCCTCGTAATTTAAATCGTATCTGCCAGGTCCATAAGAGCAGGCCATTTTAAGTTCTAACTCCTTCCTATACCAAAACGGATCCCGGTCAAACCCAGTTGGTACAGCACCTAAGACTACTACTTTACCTTTTTTACGGGCAATAGCACCGGCAAAATTTATCGGGTCTAAAGATGAGGTGGCTGCTGAAATAATTACTGCGTCTGCACCATGACCACCTGTCAATTGATCAATTTTATCTTCAATTCCCGTACTATTTCTAACAAACCCATGGTCAACACATTTATTTTTTAATGCAAAGTCAACGCTCAAAGGGTCAATATCAATTCCAATGACCTCAACTCCAGACGCTCTCAATATTAGAGAAGCAAGTTGACCTAAAAGTCCCAGACCTACAATTACACATGTTTCGCCTAGCCTCAAATCAGCCTGCCTAACCCCTTGCATTGATATAGCGCCTAGGGTGTTATATGCAGCGTCCCTGAGGTTAGCTTCTTTTTCTAGACGAACGCATAAATTCACGGGGACAGCAACAACTTCAGCGTGATTTGCATAACCCACACCGGCACAAGCAACGTAATCCCCAACTTTATATCCTCTTACCTCATTGCCTACACCAATTATCACTCCTGACGAAGAATATCCTAATGGAGAATATGAATCCAATTTTTTATTAATTGCTCGATATGTTTGAATAGGGCCCTGTTTCTTCAACACATCAATAACTTGCTTCACTTGCTGAGGTCTCTCTTTTGCTTTACCAATTAAACTCTTTCTAGCTGCTGAAACGGTAGAACCTTCTGTTCCTGCGCTAATAATACTATAATGATTTTGAACCAATAACATGCCAGGCCCTAATTGTGGCTGCGGAACGTCTTGAATTTTCATTTCACCAGAACCTAACTTCTGTGTAAGTTGTCTCATATCGTTAAAATGTGTTTGATTTTGCTAAAGATGATGTCGCGGCCATATGCGCTTCGGATGCTAAAAATATTTTTAGCAGACTCATTATAAACTTCAGAACTCTTGGTTATTATTTCAAGGGTTTCTTTAATCCCCAATACATCAAAACTTGAATGCCACCCAGCTTTCTCAGAAATTACGAATCGGCTAACATCATTGTTTCCCATTGCAAGAATTGGAAGGGAAAGGGCTATGTAATCGAAGACCTTATTTGGAAAAGCATGCTCGGCATCCATAGGAACAACTCCTATATCAAATTTTCCTAAAATTTCAGGTACCTCATTAGGTGGTATTTGTCCATGCACATTTACGTTTTTATGCTTTGCTTTTCGACTCGCTTTTAAAACATCTTGAAATAATTCTCCGCTACCATCATCACCATAAATATCTAGGCTTAAGTTGGGAAAATCCTCAAGAGCCTTAATCAACGGAATAATATTTAACTGCCTTTGCATTAAGCCAATTACTACCAGTCGAATTGAGTCTTTATTGTGAGACCTTGGAGATATTAACACTTGATTTTCAAACCTTGATTTATCATAGCCTAAAGGGCTAAAATATGCGTCCGCTTTATTTGAATAGCGTTGAATCCAGGACAAAAAAGAAGGACACGTGTACAAGAATTTATCATATTTCTTCACACTTCCTTTAAGAAAAAAGTTGCAATATATCCTGAACAGGTATCTCTTAGTGGCAGACCCTATATTAAGCGCATCTGGCCATATATCCCTAACATCCATTACTGATGAAAAGTGATGTTTTTTCTTTAATCTAGATAAAAAGTAGACGGTTTCTACGGGTCTAGATGCCACTATTACGGTATCACTTCTTTGAATCTTATCCCGCAACAAATTATTTGCTTTGATTGCAAAGGCTAAGTTGGATTTAACTCGACTCAATCCGACGTTTGAAAAATATGGCGGCACTTCAATAAATTGATGGCTTATACTGCCTCCAAAATCTTCTACCGAATTTATTTCTTCCTTAGAGAAAAACCTTTTTTCAGCATGGTAAAAATTAGAACTCACATAAAGTATTTCACAGCCTTCTTGAATAAGGTATTTAGCAAGATCTGGGTGCCTTTGACCTCTTTTGGTTAAGAATGACTCTGTTTGGCTGATTATAATGATTCTCTTTTTCACTATTCGCTTGGGTTAATTGGTGCTATAAACAAGACTCGTGTATATTGTTTTGAATCGTGAAATTACGACTGTTTGTTCCAAATACTTGAAAGCTATATTTGCATTAATTGGCCCTTTTTGTCTGATAACATTAGAGTTTTCTAAACACCATAACAATTCATTAGCTATTTCCTTGGGATTATTAATTGGAATTATCCGCCCCGAATGTTTATCTAAAATTAATTCGTCCATTGCGCCAACCGGCGTGCATATACAATACAATCCGGAAGCCATCGCTTCGATTAAAGCATTAGGGCAACCCTCGTTATGTGAAGGGAAAACAAAAACATCCGCCTGAGCTAGAGCTTCAAATTTATCAAGTCCATCAACATACCCCATAAAGTTTACACCCTTTAATTCATCTAAGTTTTTAGATTTTAGTTGTTTTTCAAACTCAGGTGTTGTGTAATGTCCATAAAGATTCATGTTTACCTTTTTGCCTTTGTTGTATAATATTTTGAGCGCTTCAACCAAATCAAAAACTCCTTTAGGCTCACTTAGCCTTCCTAAATAAATGAAGTTCAAATCTTCTGTTGATTTTTTTAACCCCTGTCCAGTAACGATGTTTTTTTTATCAAACATTGTGCGAGTTACCTCAATTTTGTTACCATCCATTCCTATGTCTACTAGCACTTTTTTGAACTTTTCAGCAAGGACAAATGAGTAATTTACTTTTGAATAATTTTTGAGTATCTTCTTTTGAAGCCTTGAAGAAGAGAGAACTTTGGCTTCATATTGTTTTGACCAGCCTCGAAAGAAGGAGATTGTTTTCTTTCGAAATAATCTAGCTAAGTCTACATAAATGGCGTCCCTTCCAAGAGGTATAGGTATAAATGACGGATTCACTTGAACCAATTTAATATCGGCTCGAGTTAATAACAGGAATATAAACCGTAGCACGTCTAATATTGTTTCAAGCAAATACGAGGCTTTTCTATTCAATCTTTTTTCATAAGACCCAGGGCGAGAACCAATGGTAAACCATTCCAGATCAAATTGTTCGTCGTCAAACGCTTTGAAAAAGTTTTTATAGTAACTCACAACCCCCCCTTTACTATCTGGATGTTTAGTTACAATTAAAACCGTGTCTTTTTTAGTTTTCAATTTCCTTGCAGAACAAAATCAATAATGTTTTTTGCACGTATTTTCCATGTATAATGTTCTCTAACTAAATCGATGTTTTCTGTTGGAAAATCATTTTCTAAAACTTGAACCACGGCCTTTTTAACCCCAAGAACTAGATTGTCAAAGTTTTCAGGTTCGACAAGAATTGCGTTCTTTTCAGTCAAAACCTCTTTAATAGTAGGATAGGCTTCTACAACCATTATTTTCCCAGAAACCAAATATTCAAAAACTTTCAATGGGCTACAATACTTCATGGTTGGGACACTCCAACTCCATAATGCTAAGAGAATATCCGACCTTTTCAGCCATTCGTAAACTTCACCAACGGGAACTCTTCCTGCAAAGAATAAGTTACTCGGCATGGTCTGATAGGCGCTTTCTAATCTTTTAATATCATCAATACTACCACCTAGAACGAGGAAGTTAATATTTCTAAGTTTTATTGCTAATTCAACGATTCTGTCAATTTTCCTGTCCTTGTATAAACTTCCTGCGTATGTTACAAGTGTTTGATCTTTTGGAAACGGATTTCTAACCACTAGATCTTTTACATACGGTTCTTGAAACGCCTTTAAATCAACCCCATCATGTTGAACAAGGATTCGGTTTTTTGGAACTCCTGAGTCAACAAAGAATTGTTTTAGCGCTTCACTAATTACAATTATTCGCAAATTTAATTTTCTTTTTCGCAGGATTCGCAAATAGTACTTATGCAGAAGTAATGGTCCTGCAAGCCTATAATTATGAAGCTCCACAACAACTAAGGTTTTGGGGCTCATCAATCTTAAAAAATTTAATAACGCATTCGAACGTGTGAAAACTGTTGAGATTTTCTTTTCTCTTATTTCAGTAAGTACTTTGAAATAAGCTACTAAGAACATTACATTAAGACGTCCATAACCCAAGAATTTTCTGTAAGTTAAAAGTGAAAGTCCTTTTAAAATTGATCTCCATTCGCTAGAGAATTCTTTTTTTAAATGTGATTCGATTTTTAGTTTAAAGCCAACGAAATGACACTCAACACCGCAGTGGTTAAAGGCTTTAATCATATTCTTAACTTGGATAACGTTAGCCTTGAATTGATTTATCGCAACCGGGTGATATACTAGAATTTGTTTCCGTTCCAAACTTTGTTCTCAAAATGCTTAAATCAAGGTAAAATTACGCAAAACCAACAAGACATTAATACAATAAATTAAGATTATTTAAGCGTTTATAATCTTTGCTATAATTGGTTTTCTACATGTTTATGATTTACCCCGAACACCATTCTCAGAAATGCCTACGCACATCATTATAAAAATAAGTGGGTTAAGTGTTTGAGAAAAAACTCGAGAGTACCCTACATAGGTTATTAATATTGCAACAAGGCCAGTTCCTGCAAGAATCCAAATCCAAAATAAATCGCTATCGTAATGAAATTTCAAAATTCGAGACCTCATGCTCCTAAGGCGTAGAAAAAGTGATACGAAAAACAACAGGTATAATAATCCACCAACTAAACCTAAGCTAATTAATTCACGTATTAAACCAGTGATTCCATAACCAACGTCATATTTACTAAAACTTATTTCACCTTTAAGTGATTTTAATCCATTTCCAAATAAAACATTTCCTTTATTAAATAAGCCATTGATTGTATTAAATGTAGATCCTGAGCGTCCTATTGACTCTCCATTAATGGCGCTTTCTTGATTAGAATATTCTCCAGCGTAACTTATTGCGGTACTTATTGATTTTAAGCTAAATCCATTAGATTGAGACAAGGACTCTGTTCCCGAAATTCCAAGTAGAAGAAAAACAAATAAAAAGACAACAGAGTAGATTACCCGAATAAAGGATTTTTTGCTTTTTAACAGATTGCCCCATCCTAAATAGAAAATTAATATCGTAAAAATACTAACCGGAATAAGAAAATAAACAGCTCGTTTTCCGCTTGCATAGCCCATAAAAATAAGGGTTATTAATAGGAATAAATCCAATCGTCTTCCCCGAACTACATATCTTAGAAAAAAGAATGGAGCAAAGGTTAGGGGCCATACTGTTGCCAGAGATCCACCTGAACTGCTCATAGTGCCTACATAACGCTCCAATCTTCCTAGGGACAAAAACAAAATAAGGCAGGCAATAAATTGGACAAACACAAAAAAATCAATCGATTTTAAAAATGATCTCATTAATCGTTTGAGGCTATTTGAGTTAAAACAAATTAGCATCATTAAAAAACCAAGAATAAAGTATCTTGAATATAAATAATACTCTAAAATACTCTCATTAAATACTAATGAAATTAGGCCAGTCCACAACAGGTATGAAAAAGCAATAGCGAATGGCGCGGCTTTCAACAAGATTTCTTGTCTTGACTTACTTACTTCTAGAAAAAACCATATGAAAATAATGCCTTCACAGAGCAGTTTCACTAAATTCTCTAAATTAAATGTCCAAAATAGCCCTCTTAGCAAAACCAAAGAAGATAATAAATAGTATAATTGAATTCTACTTTTCATTGCAAAAAACGAACATGATTTAGCGCCACTCTAATCTTTTTTATTGTATATCTGAAAATATAACCGTCCATCAATAGGGACGATTTTGGAGCTTCCTTAGAACCTGAGGCACCATTTAGAAAAGAAACTATCTCCTTTAGCTCTCTGTTATCTTGCAAAATTCTCTCTATCTCGCTACTTACCTCATTATTGGTTTTAGATAGATATTTTAGTTTTCGAGCATCGTTATTACTGTCTGAATAAAATGCAATATTTGCGTTGTTATATCCAAAAAAATTAGTTCTTTTTTGGTCCCAGAATTTCATTAGCTCATCAGAATAAGTTAATCCTAATTTATCAAAAAGTGTTAAGAATTCCTTTGATTGTAATGGTATTGAGCTAAATTCAATTCTTTCGTCGTACATTTTGATATATGCCGTTAACCGTTTCTAAATAACCGCTATTTGATGCAATATCTTCATAACGACCCTCAATTGACTTAGAAAGTTGCTCAAAGCTGTTTGAGTCGGCTTGCGTTATAGCCTTAAGTAAGGAGTTTTTAATTTCGCCTACTGATAAATCTTCGACATAATGGATTGCCTCATTATTTCCAATCTTTTCTTTGGTTACACCTCGATTACTCAACACAAGAATACTACCATAACGCATGCACTCAAAAAGACTTTGAGAAGGATAATTACCTGTCTCAATAATTGAAACAAAAATCTTTGACTTTTTGGATTCATTAATGAGATCTGTTGAATAGCCTATTTCGACTATATTCGATTTTAATAACCCATTTAGCTCTTTTCTTATTTCCGGCTCAAGAGAACCATTACCACGGATATGAATTTTCCATCCGTGTAATTTATTCTCATTGTACATTTCAACTATCGCTTGGGCAAAAAGTAATGGATTTTTAGGTGGAATAAATCTGTGGGCAAATAATATAATGTTCTCTTTTTGAACTGCTTTCTCTTTGGGGATGATGATAAATGGTCCTGGGTAAGCACTTATATATTTTAGGATATATGCTCTGACATTAGGCTTAAGGTTATGATACACTGTATCGCTTACACACTTAACAAATAGATTGCCTGGCAGCTCTTTTTTTGAAAAACAATAATTCAAATGACAACCCCATGTTTCAACATGACGATTGCTTGTTATTTCGACTATACAGGGTATTTTGTAGCCGTATTTAGACTTTGAAAAAAAATACGTACCAACCCTTGCTGTGTCACCAAAAATACAATGTAGGGAATCCCCTTCTTTAACCTCTTTTTTTAAAGTAGGAAACCAACTTAACTGTTTAATAAAGAATTTAGGGACAAATGGTAATATCTTCTTAAATAATGGGGTTTTCAACAAGATATTCCTAACGGCCTCTGACAAGTATTTATTCTGTGAGGATTCATAAATCTTGAGGGTTAAGTTTTTTTCTTTAATTAAACCATTTAAAAGTTGATTATCTCTGACTCTATCATATAAGCTCTGATTAATTAATAGAACTACATCTCTTTCATATGTTTTTGCAGCGTAATGTGCATACTTAATCGTACGAGATTCAGCGCCGCCAATTCCTTCGCTACTAGCTAATATGAATAGTTTATTGGACATTTCTGGAGACATTTACACCGAGAATTCGCAGTTTTTCATCTAAACTTTCATATCCTCTTTCAACCTGATACATGTTATGTATTTGTGAAGTTCCTTTCGCTATCAACGCTACAAGAACCATTGCCATTCCACCGCGGATATCAGTTGCGTTCATTTTGGCAGAAGCAAGTGGCCTGCCTCCGTTTATTTTTAAACTATTACCCTCTACTGTCAAACGAGCGCCAGTTTTTTTAAGTTCTGAAGCATATTGAAATCTATCTAAGAACCTTAAATCAACTATGCGTGAATCACCTTGTGCTTGCAAACCATATGCAGCAAATAACGCCTGCATGTCTGAATTAATTCCTGGGTAAGGCCCCGTTGCCAATTCAAAAGAAGTTGCTCCACGACCATCTACACGTAAAACACCACTTCGATAACTTATAAACGACAGACCTTCCAATAAATGAATCATGGGCATTTCTAGATGTGCCCATGGGAAGTTAAGGATTGAAACATTCCCTTTAGTAATTATTGCTCCAATTAACCATGTCATTGCCTCAACGTTATCAGGAATAACGTTGTGAGTTATGGTTACATTTCTTAGGTGACTTCCACGTATTTTAAAATAATCTTGACCGAAAGGAACTATATCAGCGCCTATCTTCTTTAAGAAGGCTATCAAATCCATAATCTCTGGTCTAACATGTGGATTGGAGAGTTTGAAGTCAACTGAACTAAAACTTGACATAATCAAGGCGTTTTCTGTGGCACCTGATGACCTTAGGGGCAGCCTAAAGTCAACAAACCCTTCAACATGTTGACCTTTTTCCAATATAATATGGGTATCAGAAGGAGCTATTTTGGCCCCCATAGCTTTAAATAATTCCAAATGAATATCAATCTTTCTTTCTCCTAGTTTACACCCACCAGGGAAAGGCACTT
>Ga0213858_10001449_pt1 | contig 11307 bp, 11 predicted proteins | sample PICome_FD_160122 | JGI IMG/M metagenome (GOLD analysis project Ga0213858, IMG submission 160122) | Coastal seawater microbial communities near Pivers Island, North Carolina, United States - PICO245 | ecosystem: Environmental > Aquatic > Marine > Coastal | place: USA: North Carolina | collected... | reverse complement strand
TAGCTACATCGTAATTTGTAGCGTTGATATAAAAGTAGGATGAGATATGGCGAAAGCAGCCAAAGGTAAGACAACGAAGCGCAAGATTACCAAGCAGGTAGTCGATGGCGTTGCGCATATTCATGCGTCGTTTAACAACACGATTGTTACGATCACTGACAGGCAGGGCAACACGTTGACGTGGGCTACTGCTGGCGGTTCTGGTTTCCGCGGTTCGCGCAAGTCAACGCCCTTTGCAGCGCAGGTTGCAGCAGAGCGAGCGGGCGAAGCGGCCAAAGAATACGGTCTCAAAAACCTCGATGTAGAGGTTAAAGGCCCCGGGCCTGGCCGCGAATCTGCGGTTCGCGCATTGAATGGCTGTGGCTACAAGATTACAAACATCACGGATGTGACGCCGATTCCCCATAACGGCTGTCGCCCACCCAAGAAACGACGCGTTTAAGCGCTAGCGTTTGAGGAACTAGATTAATGGCTCGATATATAGGTCCAAAATGTAAGTTGTCGCGTCGAGAAGGCACTGACCTTCAGTTGAAGAGCGGCGTTCGTGCTCTAGACAGCAAGTGCAAAGCTGAAACTGCACCCGGTCAGCACGGTGCCCGTCGCGGTCGACTCTCTGACTACGGTGTGCAGCTTCGCGAAAAGCAGAAGGTTCGTCGTATTTACGGTGTGCTCGAAAAGCAATTCCGTAACTACTACAAGGAAGCCGCAAGACTCCGCGGTGCTACTGGTGAAAACCTGCTTCAGTTGTTGGAAAGCCGTTTGGATAACGTGGTTTACCGCATGGGTTTCGGTTCAACCCGCTCGGAAGCCCGTCAGTTGGTGTCGCATAAGGGAATTTTGGTTAATGGAAGCGTCGTGAACATTCCCTCTTATCAGGTAGCGCCTGGTGATGTTGTTTCAGTCCGTGAACGGGCTAAGAAGCAATTGCGTATTCAGTCCGCAATGGGTTTGGCAGAGCAGCGTCCTGATCCCGTATGGATCGAGGTGAACACTGACAAGCTCGAGGGAACTTTCAAGTCAAAGCCCGAGCGTCAGGATCTGCCCAGCGAAATTAATGAAAACCTGATTGTTGAGTTGTACTCCAAGTAAGCATTGAGTGCGTACAGCTACTAACTCGAATTGTTAAGCAGGAAAAGCTATGAATTCAGTAAACGAATTTCTGACACCCCGTGTCATCAAAGTTGACGAAAAGTCTACAACCCGTGCCTTGGTAACGCTTGAGCCACTCGAGCGGGGGTTTGGCCATACGCTGGGTAATGCGCTGCGTCGTATTTTGTTGTCATCGATGCCTGGGTGCGCGGTTACCGAAGTTGAAATCGATGGTGTACTCCATGAGTACTCGGCGATCGAAGGTGTTCAAGAAGATGTCATTGAGATTCTGTTGAACCTCAAGGGCGTTGCGCTTGTTATGAACGGAAAAGACGAAGCGGAGTTGACCTTATCGACTCAGGGCGCCGGTGTTGTGACTGCGGGCGATATTCAGACCGATCACGACATTGAAATCCGCAATCCAGAGCACGTGATCTGCACTGTAACTGCGGACCAGCCAATGATGATCCGAGTGGTTGCACAGCGTGGTCGTGGTTATTCGGCAGCCGAAGCGCGTATGGATAATGACGAGGAAACTCGCTCAATCGGCCGCCTGCAGTTGGATGCATCGTTCTCGCCTGTTCGCCGCGTCAGCTACGTTGTTGACTCAGCTCGTGTTGAGCAGCGTACCGACCTCGACAAGTTGGTTATCGACCTTGAAACCAACGGCACTATTGATCCTGAGGAAGCGATCCGTCGTGCAGCGACAATTCTCCAGCAGCAGCTAGCAGTTTTTGTCGACCTAGAAGGTCAGGCACAAGCCGCCGCGACCGAGGCCGCAGACGAAGTGGATCCGATCTTATTGCGTCCTGTCGACGACCTTGAATTGACGGTACGTTCTGCGAACTGCCTGAAGGCTGAGAACATTTACTACATTGGTGATCTGGTGCAGCGAACTGAAGTTGAGCTGCTCAAGACACCAAACTTGGGTAAGAAGTCATTGACTGAAATCAAGGACGTGTTGGCGTCTCGGGGTCTGTCACTGGGGATGCGTCTTGAGAATTGGCCGCCAGCAAGTCTTAAAGATGATGAGCGGGTGCTCAGCGTCTAACTGTTAATAGAAACGATTATTGATGCCCGGTTGCTGGGCACTAGTGTAAAAGGAAATCGTCATGCGCCATCGTCATAGTGGTCGACAACTAAATCGCAACAGCTCGCATCGCAAAGCCATGTTTCGCAACATGGCCGTGTCGCTTGTTGAGCACGAAATGATCAAAACAACGGTTCCAAAAGCGAAAGAGCTTCGTACTTTTGCTGAGCCACTCATCACACTGGCCAAGAAAGACAGTGTGGCTAACCGACGCCTTGCGTTTGACCGCACGCGGTCAAAGGCTACCGTTGGTAAATTGTTCGATGAGCTCGGCCCACGTTATCAGGAGCGTCCCGGAGGCTATATCCGGATTCTCAAGTGTGGCTATCGCGCTGGCGATAAGGCGCCTATGGCCTATGTTGAGCTAGTCGATCGTCCGCTTCCCGAGGAGCACGATGACATTGAGGAAATGGACGACGAGTAAGTCGGTACCCGGTTAATAAGAGCCGTGCCTATGTCGCGGCTTTTTTTTGTCTGAAATTAGGGGGCCGTAATTCATGAGCCCGTTAATCAGCATCAAAATTGGTGACCCTCACGCGGTTGGGCACCAAAAGCCGCACTAATGTCTTGGTCCCTTTTGACCCAGACCTTGGAGCACTGAGCTTTGACCATGAGCCCCTTAAATAAATTTTCGATTGCTTAGCTCTTATTCAATCAGTGCAGTTAGTTGATTGCTGTGACTAATGGATCCCGCCACAGCAATATCGTCACTATCTATTAGCGCAGTCAGCGTCTTTTGCCTGCTTACTAACTCAATCAATGTCGCGCGTGACAATTGCCACTCGGCGTCGGGCACTTTCTCCGTGTCGGGCCATGACACTTTAAGCAGGTTATTCACTACGACTAGATCAAGCGTGTCATCTGCGATCCTCACCCGAATGCGAATATTGATGTGATCCGCGGCTTCGGCGACAAATCGTGTTCTAAGTCTGGAGAGGATCTCTGGGGTCGTTTGGGTATTAAGCGATGCAGCTACCGGTTCGGCGAGCAGTCGGTCAAAGTTCACTTCCGCGTTTTCCTCCCGAATGAGGCCGAGCAGGTAGTTGCGCTGGTTAGTGCTCGTGGTTCGTTGGTTTTCATGGAGCTGGCTGCTCAGGTGCTAGCTAACGAGCCCGGCTGTAGTTTCTACTCACTGAATCGCAGTCAGTCAGATCCTCAGACCTATAAAGTACTCGAGTCTTATGTCGATCAAGCTGCACTAGACGCTCACAGCAAGACCGACTACTTCAAAGCTGCTAATGGCAAGCTCGCCGCTCTTGTTGCAGGCATGCCCGAGATCGAGTATCTCGATGGGGTAGGATCACCTTAATAGCCAGTTCAGCGTTCGATGCTAATCCGCGATTTGGCTGGGTTCAGGAGCTTTCGGATGCATAGTTACCCTGATTGCGGTGTGTCGATGCCGATCCCATATGCATCTTGCGCATTAGTTACCGCCCGTTGAAGAAGACAGTCGCTGGTGGGCTAGGTTTTACCTTTATTTCCGCAAGTAAAATTATTTGTCAAATACTTAATATAGTGTACGCTTAGCGTAACGGTATTGCGTGTCGTGGGGGAAAGCTGCCTGATAACAACACTTAACCTTCGTTATTTAAGGTAATAAGTGGCAGCTGCGGACTAACAACTGCTTTCTTTCACACTCCATAACCAGTTGCGGTACTGCTAAAAATTTCTCTTTTGGAGCTTACTACAATGATAGATAAGATGAATCGATTCTCTCTGGCCGCTGTTGCCAGTTTGCTTATCGCGGTTCCCGGCTTTGCCCAGGAGGCTGAGGACGCAGATGAGGAAGAAGAGACCGAGCTTGAAGAGGTTGTTGTAACGGGATCACGTATTGCCGTTACCACAAACTTCGATAGCCCAGTCCCAGTCACAGTCATCGACGGTAGCGCGTTTGACAACCGTCTCTTTGATTACGCCGCCTCGGCGGTCACGCTGTTACCCTCTGCCGGATCAACAGGCGGCGGCGGCCCAATCGGCGCTCAATCGGTTAACAACTTGCGTCTAGGTTCACAGCGAACACTGACCACAGTTAATGGAAACCGCTTTGTTTCATCAAACGGCTATGGCGGTGGTCAGGTTGACACCAACAACATCCCAACCCAGCTAATCGATCGCGTTGAAGTGATTAACGTTGGTGGCGCTGCGGTATACGGCTCTGACGCCGTTGGTGGTGTGGTCAACTACATCCTTAAAGACGACTTTGAGGGCTTTAGTCTCCGTTACAACCACAACAACATCTTTAAGGACGTTGCCTTACAAAAAGGTTGGTCGATGCTGTTCGGTGGTAACTTCATGGATGATCGAGGCAACGTGACGTTGTCGATCGACTATACGACGACCGAAGGCACTCGTGTTCTTGACTTGCCTGAAAGTGTGAAGTGCCGGGCGCTAGGTAGCGATAGCAACGGTGCAGTGCCAGGACAAACCTTTGTCTTCCCAGCTTGTGAGTCGTTCACTTACTTCGGCATCAGCCCGAACGGCAGTATCACCTTTGGTGACGTGTTGAACACACCCGGAGCACTGGGTTATCCAGTAAACATCTTTGGCTACCCATGGGCAGGCGAACCACAGTCACAGTACGTCAATTTCAGCGATGACGGTCGGCTTCAAGTCGCAACGGTAGGCACGCCAACAGATGGTACGCTTCGTTATCGGGGCGGTGATGGCCTAAACTTTGGCCTACGTCATGACCCAGATGCATATACGCTTCCTATCGAGAAGTTCAACTACGTGATGACCGGTCGCTTCGATGTTACCGACCGCATGCGCATATCTGGATCTGCCTATGTAACGTCTTACGAGGCGATTGATGAGAGCACTCAGGGCTTTTATACGACTGGTTTGTTTGGATCACCTTCAGACACCTTGTTTGTGGAGTGTAACAACCCGTTCTTGCACCCCGACGACTCGGCTGAGCTTTGTGCTAACTGGGCGTGGCCCGATCTAGCCACTGGCGATCCGTTGCTCAACTCGTACGGCAATCGTGTGGTTGGTATGAGTAAGGCATGGGGCCCCTATTACAAGTCATTAGGTGGTGAAGATCAGGACAACACTGATAACCGCGTGTTGAACCTGCGCATCGACGGCGACTTTGATTTTGCCAACCGTGAGTGGACCTACTCTGCAGGTGTTACCGATGGCATGTCGCGTCGCGTTAGCTCAAGACCTGACATCATTAAAGCGCGCTTGTTTGCGGCTATTGACTCCGTGCGACTGGCTGACGGCACGATCGACTGCCGAATTAACACCATGGCCCCCTCAGATTATGTAAACGGATTTTTTGCTGATCCGTATATGCAGCCCGGTGGCGTGGTAGATCCAAGTTACTTCCTGTTGGGTGAGCCTGGAGATTGTGTGCCGCTTAACCCGTTCGGTAATGGTACTCAGATGTCCGATGAAGCTATCGACTATGTCGGCGGCATGGTAACTACGCGAACCAAGACTAAGCAGCAGTACAACTTCGCCTATGTATCTGGCCAGCTGTTCGATCTACCAGCGGGTGGTCTGTCTGTGCTTGTTGGTTACGAAGAGCGCTCAGAGAGCTATAAGTTCGACGATTCTTTGTTTGATGAAGCTTATGTCGGTGAAGGCTCAGGTGGTATGACGGCGCTGTTCGGTAAGTTCGAGACATCAGACCGCTATGCCGAGCTGATTGCTCCCATCGTGTCGGCTGACATGGGGATTCCTTTTGTTCAGGAGGTGGTATTGTCAGGTGCTTACCGACAAATGGAGCACTCGGTGTCAGGTAAGGATAATGTAGACAGCTTGACTGTTACTTATCGCATGAACGACACCTTCGGGTTCCGATACAACGTTCAGAACACTGTTCGTTCACCGGCACTGGGTGAGGCATTCCAGCCTCAGTTCATTACGAGCTACATTATTGATGATCCCTGTGACAAGTCGAACATCACAAGCGGCCCCGCACCTGATAACCGTCAGGCTAATTGTGCGGCTCAGGGTATTACGCAGCCGTTTACATCGACCGCTGAAACCGCTTCTATTTTCGTGTTCAGTGGCGGTAATCCAAACCTCGAGACTGAGAAGGCTGAGTCACTGAACTACGGTTTAGTTATCACACCTAAGGGTATTCCCTTCACTAATTGGGAAGTGCCTGGCGATCTCAGGATTGCACTCGACTACATCGAGGTGGAGTTAGAAGACGCGATCATCGAACTCAACCCCGATGAAGTGCTGTCAGCTTGCTATGACGCGGATCCAAGTTCATTCCCGAACTCGTTTTGTGGTCAAGTGTTCCGCCTAGCCGATAATCAGATGGATGGCTTTAACCCCGGCTCTATTGGTGTACAAGGCGGTACTTCGAATGGATCGCGCTACGACTACAAAGGTTATGTCTTTGAGTTGGATTACACTATCCCAACCAATGAACTGATTGGTGTAGGCGCTGGTACTTTGAGCTACAACTTGAAGGGCTATCGTGAGATGACTGACGCCTTCCAAGCGACCGCAGCGTCTCCCGTTGTTGACACAACAGGTGCGTTCAGCAAACCAAAAGACCGTTTCTTGCACCAGTGGTCATGGGCGCACGATGGCTGGTTTGTGTTCCTTGATGGTGTTTGGACCGGCGGTGGTAAGACTGACTTCTACTGGGATCAAGAAGCTGAGCCAGAGAAGTACATCTACATGGACACTGGTCGCGTGTATCCATACGAGATGGATGGCTACTGGACGTTTAATGGCGGTGCGTCGTACCGCGTCACTGACAACATGACGTTGTCTACCTACATCACTAACATCAATGATGATCAGTGTTCAGGAGACGATTGCTGGTTGCCAGGCTACCGAACGCCACGAACCTTTAAGTTTGGTTTCCGCTACAGCATGTAAACCAAACTGACGATGTGTAAAAGGGGAGCTTTGCTCCCCTTTTTTTTGCTTGCTACTAAACAAGTGGGGTGTAAGCTTACGGTGTCGATCGACTGGCGTGGGTAGCATTCACCGCAGGTAAGACACTATGAAATGTGATTTAAATGCTTACAAAGAGTTGTCTTGGACGTCCTATGGACTTGATACTCGCTTTAATTATCCCATTGGTTATCACGGCGCCTTACTCAGTCATGACGAATATGGGCACCTCGATCTGCTTTACCGCTGGGATCCTGGCAAGTATTGCCATTTTCATCGACATCTCTGCGATGTGCGCTCAACCGTAATTGCAGGCCAGCTCGAAGTGGTCACTTTTGAAGAAGGGATCGAAGTGTCCTCTGTGATTCGTGAAGCAGGTAGTTTTTCTAATATGCCCGCGGGTGATGTCCATATGGAACGTGGTGGGCCTGATGGCGCAACCGTGCTTTTCCACCTTTTCGCTCCTGACGGTCGGCTCACCGAACTATTAGCAGAAGATGGCACAGCACTAAAGACTCTCACTACGGACCAAGTGTTAGCTCAGTTTAGGGCGTATTGAATAACAACCTCTGTAATGGTCAGGCCGCTATATGATGATCGCACTGGCTAGCGGGTCAGGCCCTGTCAGTAGCTCATGTAGTTCTTCAGCAAGTCGCTGGGATTCAGCAACACAATATCTCCAATAGGCAACGCGATCGGATTCCGCCAGGTTGCCAAAATCGCGTCGGTCAGGGATCTTACCAAACGGCAGGCTGGCCAAGAATTCATCGCTGGGACAGAGCATGACCATGCTGGACGTGCGTGGAACTTGGTCAGCACGCCAGGGCAAAAACTTATCAAACCAGCCAACCGTCACGCGTTTACTAAAGTGCGGATAAAGCCAAATTTGATCAGTCGGTAGCCTGCTTAAATCAAAGTGATAGTCGAGGATGCCGCCGTCCCAATGCGCGCCAGCGGATGCGCCCTCTATATCAGTTACCGCCTCAAATACATAGGGGATAGCGCCACTTGCCATTAGCGCATTGAACACATTGACGCTAGTCAGAGATACGTACTTAGTATGGAAATCAGAAAACAAGCTATCTTGTGGAGCTGCACCCTCATGAGTGAACACAGTGCGTTCAAACGACATGCCGAGCGATCGACGCGATACTGCGTTCCCCAATCCGGCAAAAGCCAGCCCGGTGACCAAGTTGAGACCCTGTGGTTGCCTGGTAAAGCCTAGCCCGCGTGCGGTAACGATCTGCGATTGCAGCCAAGGATGCTGCACAACATGTTGATCCCCCCCTTCACCTAATCCCGAGCGTAATAGCCACGCGGCTACTTGAGTGATCTCAGGCACTTTAGGCTTTTTGGAGCTGTAACGTTGACTGAGGTAGGCGGTTTCGAAGCGGTCGAAGGCTGCCACAGGGTCTGTCTGTGCCATTAGCGCATGTCGCCACGACCCAACCGATGACCCGACGGCTGTTAAGGCTTTACTCCGCGAGCTAAATAATTCAGTACAGAGAACTCGATCCATATGGCCGAGAATTAGCCACTTTGGGCCTCCTGAAGCACCGAGGAGGCCGTCAAACAAATCTGCATGCCAACCCTCGGACGACAGCTTCGCAGCCGCCTGCTTGCCGACCCTTAGTTCTAGCGCTTTCATTGGTCACGCTCCGCTACAACTTAATAATTAAAGCTGACAACCAAACCTAATTCTTCGAAATCGATCATCAATCAATGGCTAGCATATCGCTTTTCGGCATCGCGGTTGGAGTCATCCTTGGAAACGCCCGGGCCCCCTCATTAGCTTCAACGCTTAGTTGGCGAGTAGGGCTAAGTTGAGTTGTATGAATGCTGAGACACTTGTAAAGGCCACATAATAGTGTCTTAAGCACCATTTTTACTGTGCCCGGATTTTTACTGAGTGTTCGGTTTATCCCTGTATGCCATGGTACCGCCGGTACCAGTCGACAAAGCGTTCGAGACCCTCTTCGACCGATGTCTGTGGATCATACCCAGCAATCGACTTGGCGGCATCGATATTGGCGCAGGTCTTGTAGACATCGCCGGGCTGCATGTCGACGTAGTCTTTAATCGCCTCGCGCCCGCAGAGTTTTTCGATCGTGCCAATAAAGTCACCTAATTTTACAGGCTCGTTATTGCCCAGATTCAAAATGCGGTGCGGGATTTCTAGTTCTTTAGGGGGGTTATCACAAGATCCGAGAACGCCTGAGACGATATCGTCGATGTATGTGAAATCGCGCTCGAGATTGCCGTGGTTAAACACCCGGATCGTTCGGCCCTCAAAGATATCGCGTGTGAAGGTGTAGTAGGCCATATCCGGACGACCGGCGGGTCCGTAAACAGTAAAAAACCGCAGACCGGTCATGGGAATACCATAGAGTTTGGCATAGCTGTGCCCCACGACTTCATTGGCTTTTTTGGTCGCCGCATACAGACTGACAGGGTCATCGGTCGGATCGGTTTCGCTAAATATCGAGCGCTTACTGTTGCCGTAAACCGAGCTCGAGGATGCAAATACGAAGTGCTCCGGTGGTGTTAGCCGCACTTGCTCGAGAATATTCTGAAAGCCCACTAGGTTGCTTTGCACATAGGCGCCTGGATTCTCGATTGAGTAGCGGACACCCGCTTGTGCTGCGAGGTGGATGACCCAATGAAAGGGACCGCGCTTAAATACTGATTCCACCAACTCTGCATCGGCAAGATCACCCGAGATAAAAGAGAAACGGGGAAGTTCATTGAGTTGCGCGAGCCGATGGTATTTAAGCGCTGGGTCGTAATAGTCATTGATGCTGTCGACACCCACGACGTCGTAACCCTGGTTAATCAGGGCTTTCGCTACATTGGCTCCGACGAAGCCTGCAGCTCCCGTCACTAATATCTGGCTCATTGAGATGGAGAATCACGTATCGACTAATAATCGGTTGCCTCAGTATACGACTTGCCGATATTGCTTGTCGCCCGAGTGACTGTGAAAGCCGCATTAAAAGGTCAGCCCTATCGCCCTCAATGCTACTATTAGCCCTCTTTATTATTGGGTGTCGTGTCTTGCAGGTAGTGCGTTGGATTCTCGGGATCGCGCTGTTATTGGCGTTGATTGTTGTTGTCGATCGCGTCCTCGGCTGGCAGTCTATTATTGGCGATTGGCGGGCGGTGTCAGCCCAGGCGCTGACAGCCGCTCTAGCGCTCTTTTTGACGAGTCATTTGCTCCGCGCGTTTAGGATCTATCACTACAGTGCCCGAGCCTTGGGTCTCGGCTACGGTGATACCGTTAAAATTAGTGCCGTCCATCAAGCGTTTAACAATGTATTGCCCATGCGCCTTGGTGAGGGCGCCTATCCACTCTTGATGCGCCGATTCGGGGGGCAAGCGATTGGATCCGCGCTCGCTGATCTAATCTGGCTTAGGGTGTTGGATCTCATGATCATGGGATCACTGGTGGTTGCCTTGATTGTTGGCTCGGTGAGCGGCGCCATGATCATGGTCATGAGCGCCATTGCGACTGTCGCTCTGGCGTCTTTTATTCTGGCGAGCGCAATAGCCGCGGGTCGACGCGGATCAGGCGATGCTAATAAGAGCCGGTTGGCTTCGGTGGTGACAACACTTGTTAATCGAGCGCCCGCGACATTGGGTCAACAAGCGGTGCTGCTGTTTCTTACCGTCGCCGCGTGGACAGCGAAGCTACTGGGCTTACTGGTTCTACTTGATGCGATGACTGCTCTGCCAATGGTTACAATCTTAACGTCGCTGGTCGGTGGGGAGTTGTCGGGTATTCTGCCGGTGCACGGACTGGCGGGCGCGGGCACCTACGAGGCGGCCTTCGTTGCCGTGGGCAGCGTTAGCGGCGAGACAGCCGACATTTTGTTGCAGGCAGCCGTCAATGCTCACATTTTTGTTTTGCTAACGACCTGTGGGCTAGCGGCACTCTTATTGTTGCCATTGCTGGTGCCCGTCGACAAAGTTCGCGACAATAGCGGTCATTCAAATGATTAAGGTATGAGGGGGGCGGTTCTTGTGACCGAATCTGTCGAACACGGCCACGATAGTTTGTCGGTAGTTATTCCGTTTTATAACGAGGTGGGTAACGCCGGAGAGCTGATTTCCGAGCTGCACGAGGCGCTGACGCCCCTGACAATTCCGTGGGAGATTGTTGCAGTCAACGATGGCAGTCGCGACGATACGGCAGGTGAGCTAGCCGCCAGTCGAGCCCAGTTTGGTGATCACGTCTGTGTGATCAATTTTGCGCGAAACTTCGG
>Ga0213858_10001448_pt1 | contig 11311 bp, 18 predicted proteins | sample PICome_FD_160122 | JGI IMG/M metagenome (GOLD analysis project Ga0213858, IMG submission 160122) | Coastal seawater microbial communities near Pivers Island, North Carolina, United States - PICO245 | ecosystem: Environmental > Aquatic > Marine > Coastal | place: USA: North Carolina | collected... | reverse complement strand
TTAAGTAGGTTAAGTTTGTAATTCGTAAGTTTATATTATAATCCAATTTAATTATGAAAAAACTTTTCTTACTCTCCGCTTTATTAATCTTCGCTTGTAGTAGTGATGAGGGGAATGATGAATACAATAATTCTTATGACTCAAACTTAGAGGTAAGTATAACTCAGATTAGTGATATTGATTTTACATCAGTTAATTTATCAGCAACTTATGAAAATCAGTATAATGGAGATGGCATAACAACTAATAAAGGTTTTCAAATATCTTATAACGAAAACTTTAGTTTAGGATTGTCAACCGTTAATTCTTCATCAAGTGGACTTAATATTGAGGTTGAGCTAACAGATTTAAATGCTACAACTAACTATTATGTTAGAGCTTTTGTTACAGACGAATATGGAACTAATTACGGGGCTGTAAATTCATTTTCTACATTAGATGCGAGTTCAGAATTCACACCTATTTTAATTTCAGATATAGGATTTGATACTGCAACTTTTTCATCGTCTTATGAGAATTTATATGAGGTTGATGATTTAACTTTTGAAAGAGGTTTTGTTATTGGAGAACATCCTAATTTTTATGGACAAGAAATATTATATGCAAACGAAAATGGGTTTGACATTAACTATACTGCTTCGAATTTACAATCCAATACGACTTATTTTATTAAAGCTTTTGTTACAAATCAATATGGAACTACACATTCAGAGTCAATCTCTTTTGAAACACAAGAGCAATAAAATATAACGACTAAACTAAACAAAATGAAAAAACTACTCTTACTCTCAGCTTTATTAATCTTTGCTTGTAGCAGTGATGATAGTTCAGATAACTCTAATCAGACCTTTTTAGAGAGATATGATGGTGTTGTTTGGCAAAATGACTTATTTGACCCATCAGACCCTGAAAACCCTCAAGCTGACCCTGTATACTATATTTTTTACAATGTACCTCAAGATGTTTTTTTTAATGCAGGGTGGTATGACCCTGAATTAGAATGTACAAATATGGATATGAGTTGGTCAAATTATTTTCTCACAATTTCAATTGAGGAGAATAATGAAAATTCATTAGTTCTTCAGGACGATTTCACGGGATTTTTTGCTAACTACAATGTTTCAGAAAATGGACAAAAATTAACAGTATCTATTGATGGAGAAGTTAGTCAAACTTTTACAAGAACAACCCTAACAGACCCTTGTGAATAATTCACTAAACTCTAACTAAATGAAAAAACTACTCTTACTCTCAGCTTTATTAGTCTTCGCTTGTAATAAAGAAAATAATACAGAGCAGTCTATTTCTGCTTCTAGAGTGACTCAGGCTATTTCCTATAATAATATTAGTGTTAATGTTGTGATTGATAAACCTGCCTTGAGCGAAGTTGATGTTTTATTAGTTTTTCACGGTACAGTATTGTATGATTACAACTTAATTAATGCTGCTAATAATACCCTTGATAAATTTAAGAGTATTTTAGATGCAAATGATATGATGATTGTAAGCGTAGCATACCCCCAAGAAAATGTGTTGTTAGGTGACAGTATTATTCAATGTGAAGCTGCTTTGTTATGGTTGAAAAATAATGCAAGTCAAGAATTAGGAATAACTATAAATAATATATTCTTAGGGGGGCACTCTCAAGGGGGTTATATGGCAACAAGACTAAATACAATGCACCAAACAAATGGTGTAATTGCTAATGCGCCAGGGCCATTAAATCTTGTATACAGGTGTCAGTTAGAGGAAAATGACCAAATTCAATCAAGTGCTGTATGCACCAATTTAAAAAATGAATATGGGTCTACGTTTAACAACCCAAATGCATATTTTGACCGTTCATTATTTAATTTCACAAATGGTTTTAAGTCTGATATTTTGTTTGTTCAAGGGCTAAATGATTCACCCATACAAATGTATTTATGGCCAACTTTTAAGCAAAGCGTAACAGATTGTTCAACTTGTCAAAACAGACAGTTTGTTGAAATTGAAGGTGGCGAACATAGCTCTCTTTTTGAAAGTCTAACTGCAAGGACGGAATTCAACAACTTTTTAAATAGTCATTCAATTAATTAATAATAGAATTTTTTTGACTTAATATATAAATACACAATTGCAATTGTTATGTATAAAGACCAAATTAATATTGCTTTTTCGTCATCAAACATTAAGTGAAACACTGGGAATACTAATAATGAGTATACTGATTGCTTTTTAAAAAAGGCTTTAAAAAACACAAGATAATTTTCAATATCAAACTTTTTTCTTTCTTCGTCTGACATAGTATTATATCCCGATAATAAGTATTTAGCATTTTCTTTGTTTATAAAATACCCTATTGCATAATATAAAATGGAAACAAAGATTACTGGTACATAAATTGACATAATCAAATTTAACAATTTATTCCAAAATTTGGATTGGGATTTTTCATTTTCTATCTACCGATTACTTAATTTTTATAGTTTAACTTTCAATAAAACTATTATATAGAGTAGACTAAATTTGGATTATTAGTTAACTTTTTTAATTTTGTTTTACAACTAAAAATAAATACAATGAAAAAATTAATTTTATTATTTGTACTTGTGACTTTTGTTTCATGTAACAATAATCCTAATTATGAAAAAAATTTAGCAACAGCTAAAAAATTATTTGAACTTCACGGAGAAGAAAAAATTGAAGAACAATTATCTTTGATTAGTAAAGATATTAAGTTTTACACTCCAATTTATGGAGCTAATGAGCCAGTAGGATATGATGCTTACGCATCAATAATGAAAGGATATCAAGACAACTTTGAAGACGTAAAATATAATGCTCAAGCATGGCTTCCAGGAGTTGACACTCTTTCGTTAAGACCAGATGGCAGTGTTAGAACTTATGGAACTTGGACTGGCAAAAATTCAACTACTGGTAAAGATATTAATCTAACTGGGTATTGGTATTTTAATTTTGATGATGAAGGCAAAATTATAACTCAAGGAGACTTTTTTGATTACGGTGGCATGATGCAGGCAGTTGGACCTAAGAATCCTGTCTTAGTCACCCTTAAGGTTAAACCTGGAAAAAAACAAGCAATGATAGATTTACTCAACACACCTGATGGCTTACAAGCTACGAGAGACTTTGATGGCAGTTTATCTCTTGAGGCGTTTTTTAATGACGATACTTACACGTATTATATTTATGGGGATTGGGTTTCGTATAAACATTATCAAACATACCTTGATTGGAGATTTAACGATGATGAAAGTAAAATGGCTCAACAAGTCATAGCGCTTTGTGCTGGAGGTGAGAAAGGATTGCTTCCAATATTTCCAAACGACAATTACTCATCATTTAGTAATTGATATTTAATAAGTTATTTACTTTACACAAAAGGCGGTTATTCTATTTTAGTTTAACCGTTTTTTATTAAAGAGGTGTTTTTAAATGAGTTATTAATTATTAGATTAATTCACTAGTTTTATAAATAACTAAAAAATTAATGAAAAAAACACTTTTGTTATATACATTATTAATTGTTGCGTGTAGTAGTACTGACAAAACAATTAATAATGATAGTATATATTTTAATTCATTTAATAAAAACTCTGCTTCTCCATTATTTGTTTTAGATGGAGTTGTGGTGAGTAGTATGGATACTTTATCTCCTTCATCAATACTAGAAATACATGTTTTAAAGAATCAAAAGGCAATTGAAAAATATGGAGAAAAAGGAGAAAAGGGAGTTATTGAAATTATTACTAAATGACAAAAAGAAACTGGTTAATACTTTTAATAATATTAGTTCCAATTGTTGGATATTTGTTCAATATATATGCCCTATTCCTTATTCTACCATTAGGGTTATATAAATTAAAAATTAACATGAAAAAATTAATACTAATAATAGTAATTGCCATTTGTATATTAAATTTCATTTATACTTTTGGCTACCAAGGCCCACCAATGACTCAATTTGAGTTTTTAACACGAACTCTTGGAAGTATTGCAGTTGGCACAGTTTCTTTTGTTTACTATCAAAAACTAACTAAATGAATAAACTAATATACCTTTTATCGTTTCTGATGTATTTAAAATCTTTTTCTCAGGACAGAGTAACTGGTGAATTATTTTCTTCTCGCTCTGAAGTTATTTCTCAAAATGGCATGGTTGCAACAAGCCACCCATTAGCAACTCAAATTGGCGTTGATATACTTAAAAAAGGGGGGAATGCAATAGATGCTGCTATAGCTGCAAATGCTGCAGTAGGTCTAATGGAACCAACAGGTAGTGGAGTTGGAGGTGATTTATTTGCTATTATTTGGATTGAAAAAGAGAAAAAATTATATGGATTAAATGCTAGTGGAAGATCTCCAAAAAATTTAGATATAGATTATTTTAAACAAAATAACTTTAAAAAAATACCTGCTTATGGCCCATTACCAATTAGTGTTCCAGGGTGTGTTGACGGATGGTTTGAAATGCACGAAAAGTTTGGAAAAACAAGCATGCAAAAAATTTTAAATCCAACTATAAACTATGCTGAAAATGGATTTCCAGTTACAGAGCTAGTTTCATATTACATGAATATTTCCGATAAATTTTTTAATCACTATCCTAACTTTAAAGAAACATATTATGTAAATGAATCTACTCCAAAGAAAGGAGAAATTTTCAAGAATTTAGATCTCGCCAATACATTAAAATTGATTGCAAAAAAAGGTAGAGAAGAATTTTATGAAGGCAAAATTGCTCAAATAATCTCAGACTTTGTGATTGAACAAGGCGGTTTTCTATCTCTCGAAGATCTAAAAGAACATAAATCAGAATGGATCGAACCAGTTTCAATTAATTATAGAGGGTATGACATTTGGGAATTGCCCCCTAACGGACAAGGAATTGCCGCTCTTCAAATACTAAATTTGTTAGAAGAATTTGATATAAAATCAATGGGATTTGGATCAGCAGAATATATACATCACTTCACTGAAGCTAAAAAAATTGCATTTGCTGATAGAGCAAAATATTATGCCGATATGGATTTTAATCAAATTCCTGTAGATTATTTGATATCAAAAAAATATGCCAAAAAGAGAAGAATCGAAATAAATTCAAATCGTGCTTCAAGAAAAGTTAAGGCAGGTGATATTGAAAGTGGTGACACAATTTACTTGACAACTGCAGACTCTGAAGGAAATATGGTTTCATTAATTCAAAGTAATTATAGAGGAATGGGATCAGGAATGATACCGCCAGGTCTTGGGTTTATGCTGCAGGACAGAGGGGAATTATTTTCTCTTGAAAAAGGGCATTTTAATATTTATGAACCTGGGAAAAGACCTTTTCACACAATAATACCTGCTTTTATAACTAAAGATAATGAACCATATGTTAGCTTTGGATTAATGGGAGGAGCTATGCAGCCTCAAGGGCATGCGCAAATAATTATTAATTTGATTGACTTCGACATGAATTTGCAAGAAGCAGGAGATGCTCCGCGGATGAGACATACTTCAAGTCAACAACCTACAGGCGGTGATATGATAGACGGAGGGGAGCTGTCACTTGAGTCTGGTTTTGACTACAAGGAAATTAGAAAACTTCAAAAATACGGACATAAGATCATATATAGTTTAGGGACTTTTGGGGGGTATCAGGCAATAATGTATGACAAAGATTTGGGTGTATATTTTGGAGCTTCAGAATCTAGAAAAGACGGTAATGCAATGGGCTATTAATTAATCTCACCTTTTAAATATTAATTCTAAAATAATAACTGGTTTAAATTAAATGATTTTATATAATATTTTATGAAATATCGAAAATATTTAAGCAATGGTATTAAGTGTTCTGAACTAGGATTTGGAGCCTGGCAATTGGGTATAAATTCGGGATGGAAATCTGTTTCTGAGAAAGAGTCTTTTGAAATGATTAAACTAGCTTTAGACAATGGAATTAATTTTTTTGACACCGCTCCAAATTATGGTTGTGGAACAAGTGAATTGAGGTTAGGGAAAGTTTTTAAAACTCTTGACAGATCAAAAATAATTATTAATACAAAGTTTGGAAGATTGGATAATGGAGTTGTTGATTTTGATTCAAAGCATATTAAAATTTCAGTTGAAAAAAGTCTGAGAAGATTGAATGTAGATTATCTAGATTCTGTAATTATACATAGTCCTCCTAAAGCACTCTTAGACGGCAATAAGAACGATCATTATGAAATATTAGAAAAATTAATTGACGAAGGTAAAATCATTTCCTATGGAGCTTCAATTGATTTTTATGACGAAATAAAACTTCTTTTAGAGACTACAAATGCAAAGGTGTTACAGTGTTTTTTTAATATTCTTCATCAAGATGTTATAAAAGCTTTTGGATTAGTAAAGGAAAAAAAAGCTAGTATTATTGCTAAAATTCCTTTTGATTCAGGATGGCTTACAGGTAAGTATAATAGTAAAAGTAAGTTTAAAGGAGTTAGGTCAAGATGGAACGAAAATGATAAATCTTTAAGGTCTCAGCTTATAGAAGATGTAAAAAACATTATTCAAAATAAGTATAAATTAACTTCCGCTGCTTTAACTTTTTGTACATCTTTTGATGAGGTTTCAACTGTAATTCCAGGTGTGATTTCCAAAGAACAAATATTAGACAATATTGAAGCATTCAATACCCCAATTGATTTTAACACAAGACTACAGCTTGAGAAATTTTATGAATCATGTGTAAAAAATTTAAATTTACCTTGGTAAAAACAATGAGCAAAAAAAAAATTATTTATATTATAATTGTTATAATTTTAACTTATATCTGGGTAGAGCTCGCAGTTGGAATTTTTTTTCAAAATAGCTGGGGAGGTAGTTAATTCCATAATTTATCATTCCATTAATTTGCCTAAGAACACTTGTGCTTTAGAATTAAAAGGGTTTCCACTAGCTCTTCGATTTGAAGCGATTTGCCCAGTATGCCAAATAGCATCTGATAAAGGGCCATTAATAGCATTCCAAAATGGGAAAGCCATGCTCTGGCCACCGAAATTTATTTTTACTGATATTTGTGAGACTTTATGTCCCTTAATTAGCATATCATACATCTTTTTAAGATTCAATAATGTCTCAGTTCTATATTCTTTGAAAGACATTTGGTATTTGGTTTCTGTAGGATATTCTTTATTCTGAAATGCGTAAATGACCATTTCAGTTAAACTATATATATGTTCTAAAATATCTAAAGAAGATCGGCTATCGTCACTAGGTTTATAAGAAAGATCAACGTCTCTAAGCCCATCAGTTGCCCAGTAAAATCTGAACCCTAATCCTTCGATCACTCGTGTTATTACTGTTTCAGCACTAAAATTATCTGGATAGGGGCCAATTTCTGAAAAAGGTAATAAGTCATTTGATTTTGTAAAATCTTCCATAATAATTTTAATTTTTTAAATTTCAATTAATTAAACTTACAAATAAAATTCATTTTTTTTAAAGATATTATTAATTTATATTGGATATAATTAAATAGGCAAAAAGAGAATCAAATGAAAAAGTTTTTTAAAAATACAGGCGTAGTATTACTTGGGATAATAATTGGTATGGTTATTAATATGGGATTAATTATGCTTGGAGGGATTGTTTTTGAAACTAGTCAAAACTTTGACCCTGCCAATGTAGTTGATTGGGATCACAAATTTTTTATATTTCCATTTTTAGCACATTCATGTGGTACTTTGTCTGGGTCTTATTTTGTTTCAAAATTTACATCTAGCTCTAGTATATTTTTTCCACTAATTGTTGGTGTTTATTTTCTTTTTGGGGGAATTTATATGGCTAATTTATTAGCAGCACCATTTTGGTTTGAAGCCCTTGATTTATGTTTGTGTTATATTCCAATGGCTTTATTAGGTTGGAAAATTAGTAAATTTAAAAGCAACCAAAATTTATTTTAGTAAAGAACATCAAATTGATGTTTGTAAATTTTATTATTTTTGATTTATCATGAAAAAATTAAGAATCATTTTATCAGCAGTACTTCTTTTATCTGTTTTTAAATGTGTCGGATGGGTATGTAGTTTGTTGGGTTGTTAATTGACTAAACACAAATTTGATATGAGAGATAAATTATATAGAGGTAACGGCTATATTGGGGGTGTTTGTCAAGGATTGTACGAATGGAGTGGAATCCCAGCAATCTTGTGGAGAGTTGCGTTTCTTTTCATTATTCCATTCGCTTTATGGGCATATATAGCTCTTTGGATATTTGTTCCAGAAAGATATTAGTCAAAATTATATTTTTTGTTTTGTAGAATTTATTATAATTAGCGACTGGCCTTCTTTGTCTTTCATTATTATCTCAGATTTTATCAAATTTTTTGAATCAAACCTTTCAATTATTTTTCCGCTTATACCAGCGCCTGAAAAGTCAATAAAAGTCCAAGTCATTTTTTTATCATTCATATCCCATTCTCCGATCCAAAAGTTATTTGAACCATCATTTTTAAATTCCCATCGATTAAATTTCTCAGAGCTTTGATCATAACTAATTAGATTCTTTGTTATTTTATCGTCATTGTAAACCATAATTTCAAGATAGTTATTCGACAGAATTAAATTTGATTTAGTTGTTCCTCGAGTTGTAAACGATTCAGGTACCCATACTGCTTTTTCGAAAATGGCACTATTTTTCCAATTTCCTTCCCACATTGTTAATACGTCAAAAACTTCATTTTTTGACATTTCTTGAGCTAATGAATTATTTAAGCTAAAAGTAAGCACCGATATTAGTAATAGTATTTTTTTCATTTTTAATTATTATATAGAATATAAATCTAATATTTATTTATCACATTTTATTACTTTTGGAATACAATCAATAATTTATATTAATCCAAATACATATAAAATGAAAAAAATACTATTACTAATAATATTGATAATAACATTTTCTTGTAAACAAAAACAATGCTGCAAAGCTGAAATTGAAGTAGAAGTAGAGTTATCACCTACGGCTCAAGCAATTAAGGAATATAAGCTAAACTTTGAATGGGAAAAAGGATATGAAATGTGGTCTAAGGTTCCTTGTGAAGAGGATTATCATATGGTTGCACCCAACTTAAACTTAGAAGCAACAGGTGCTCAAGAAATTGAAGAAATTATTTTTGGCTTTGTATCTGAAACAGAATTGAAGCAAGAATTGGTTGATATTGTTGAGTTAGGTAATTATGTTACATGTTTTTTAAAATTAACTACTAAAACAGGTGAAACATTTGATGGTGTAGAAGTTTTCTTACTTAACGAAAAAGGCGAAGTATCAAAAATTTGGGCTTTATAAATTAAATAAAAAATGAGAGAGTTCAAGTCTACAGGCTATGAATTTGTTCCTATTATTATTTGGTTATTTATCGTATATGAGTTTTCTGATAAATTTAAAAGTTTCAATAAAATTTTGGACAATATTGAGTATGTAGTTTTATCATTATTTATTGTAATAGTTGTCACTATTAATATTATCACAGTAAATAGAGATGAGATAATTAAAAAACTATATTTTATTCCAATTATATTAAAAAGAAGGACCTGGAGAGAGATAAAGTTTTATGTTGAAGTCGATGAGATTTATTATGGGCAATATGGCAAGTCAAAAGTAGCCGCGATATGGTTTGTTGATTACAACGGAAGAGTCTGTTTTAGGGTTAAAAAGAAATTTAGAGGTAATCTAGAAACTTTATTAAATACAATCGATAAATACGAGACCAAACATAGTAATCAAATTACCATTACAAATCCTGTATTTATGAGCAAAGGTTTGACAAAGTTTAAAGATCCAAAATCAGAAAATAAATTAAAAAATGATCAAGAAAATAAAGCCAATTAGAGATTACCTATCTGTTTTTTGGGGTATTAGTATAGTTTACAGAATTTTTGGAAAAGTAACTGGACTATATGAAGTTCCAAAATGGTTGGGTTCAATAATATTTGTTATAATAATGACAGTTATTTTACTTTCAGCAACAATTTATTTTATTGAAAGGAAAAATAAAAAACCATAAATAAAAAAGCCTCTAATTTATAGAGGCTTTTTTTGAATTTTATTCTATTGAACTTAAAGAGGCAGTCCAGTCACAGTACCATTGCACATATACTGCTTTGCCCTTTTCATTAAAGTCAAAAGATTCATAAATTGGAACAACTACAGATTTGCCATTTTGTGAGTTGGTAACCTCCATGTCATAATAAAATCTCACAGATCCATCGGACAGTCCGGTTTCAGGATTTACGCCTTTTAAAAAATTAAACGGGGTTGTATGTTTTACATCATATTTAGCAAAAAACTCTTTATGTATTTCTTTTACTTGATCTAGTCTCAAAGAATCAGGAGACCCAAGAACAGTACCTTTGAAAACAACATCATCAGAGAAATATGAGTAATCAACGGATTCATTAGCGAAGCTGTTTAATAAAGTTTGCATTGTCTCAGAATTTACTTTAAAAGCTTGATCAACTGAAGATACGTCATCTTTTTTAACTGAATTACAAGAAAATATTAAAGAACCTAATAGTAATATGTATAAAGTGTTTTTCATGTTTTAAATTTTATGGTTAGAGCTTAAATATAAAAACAATTTTTTATATTTATGTAAATAACTTTAATTATGAAAGCTATAAAATCTGCAATTATTTTAATAGTCTCCGGCACAATTCTTAATGTTTGGTTATTTAGATCAGGCCAGCAAACACCATACAGAGGTAGTGATGCGTCTACCTTGATGGAAGAATTTTTAGCATACGGCCTCAGTGAAAATATTTTTTACATAGTAGGTTTTATTAAAATTTTGGCAGCAATTTTATTATTGTTAGGCTTATTTTACAAAAAAACTATAATACCTTCCGCTACATTAATTGCGTTTATAATGGTTGTTGCAATATATATGCATTTTAAAGTTGATGATAGTTTTATAAAACATTTCCCTGCATTAGTAATGTTTATTTTAAGTTCATTTTTAGTCCTAATCCAAAAAAAGCAAAATCTTATATCTGAATGAAAAAGATCGATGAATCGTATTTAAAAAAGAAAATTAATAAGCTTAATAAAAAGATCCACAGGGCTGAAGAGCAAGGAGATGAGAAAAAGAGTTGGTGGAGAAAAATGAAGCTAAAAAAGTTAAAAGATAAATTTACTAAGGCTAAATCCTAATGAAATTAAGAAATCCTATGAACAAGTGGGGAATGTGGAGACATGACATTTCATTTTCAGAAAAGCTTTTTTGGTCTGTAGTATCAATTACTATTGCAATTTTATTAGGCTTGTATTTTTCTGCTGTTATATA
>Ga0213858_10001446_pt1 | contig 11316 bp, 7 predicted proteins | sample PICome_FD_160122 | JGI IMG/M metagenome (GOLD analysis project Ga0213858, IMG submission 160122) | Coastal seawater microbial communities near Pivers Island, North Carolina, United States - PICO245 | ecosystem: Environmental > Aquatic > Marine > Coastal | place: USA: North Carolina | collected... | reverse complement strand
GTGTCCAATGTTTCTTTGACGGACCCGAGGAGGCGGCGAAACATAGAGCATTCAATTCTTTTGGGGGGCAGAAAAAAACGAGGAGAGAAAGCCTCATGGACAAGAGGATCTTTGTGAAACTGCACAATATTCTTATTCGTGCAAAGAATAAGTATATTGAAACCTTCCTTGGAGTAAAGGATTATATTGAAAAGAATCTGAAAGATAAAGTACGCGACATTGTGTTGGCACTGCACGCTAATGAGTCGACGGATACATTGATTCATGAAGGTCGGCTGAATGCCCCGCAGGTGAAGGAGGTTGCTCTTCTGATGCCAAATGAGATGAATGCATCCCAGGAACGTCTTCTCACATTCAACTACGCTACACCAGAGGATTGTGCTGGGTTGCAGTTTATTCCAGACTTTCACCGTTCATATGATGCACTACAGTATCCATTGCTCTTTCCGGATGGACAAGATGGATGGCATTTCAATCTTGACCACACAATGCTTGAACATATCAACTACATGATGATGGATCGCGAAGGCATAACGAATCCTATTTTATGTGGTAACGGTGTCGGGCATCAATTCATTCTTGATCAGTATTGTAAAGTTGAGCTGGAAAGACTTCGATGGGTGGAGTTGAATCAAAAGACAATACGTGCAGAGAATTATTCAGGGCTAGCCGACTCTGTGAAATCGAAAGAAGACCTCCAGAACACAGGGACGCGAGTAGTTTTGCCTTCAACCTTTGTGGGGGGTGATCGTTACATGCATCAGCAATATCTTGACTCTATGGCACTGTTCCAGAGATATGGTCGCCCGCATCTATTCATAACTATAACAGCGAATCCCGAGTGGGCTGAAATACAAGAGAATCTGATGCCCGGTCAGACAGCACTTGATAGACCCGACATTGTAGCTCGGGTATTCAAGCTGAAAAAGCAACAGCTTATTCGAGAGATCTGTGGTGATGCGATTTTTGGGAAGAACGTGGCTAGAACGCATTGCATTGAGTTCCAGAAGCGAGGCTTCCCACACGCACATATTCTCATTTGGCTCGATGAAGACACACACCCTAACTCGAACCTGATTGATAAGATAATTTGTGCCGAGATACCCAGCAAATATATTACAATTCCTGGTGATGAAAAGAATGAAAAGAGGGAGGTGAAGGTGAAGAATCCCCTCCACACCAGAGTTACTTCGACGAATCTTCATGGACCATGCGGAGATCACGATCCAACTCGTTCTTGTATGCGTGGTGGAGTTTGTAAAAACAACTATCCAAAGGAGTATGCTGCAATGACAGAAATGAATGAAGATGGATATCCGAGATACCAAAGACGTTCCCCTGAAGAAGAAGGCAATGTGTTTACAGCTTACAGAAAGAACAAGGAGCATACGTACACAAATGCTGATGTTGTCCCGTACAGCAAATATCTTACCTTACGATTTAACTGCCACATCAATGTTGAATGGTGCAACTCAATTAGTGCTATCAAGTACCTTTTTGGATACATCAACAAGGGCTGTGATCAGGCTACTGTTGAGGTACAAGGAAGTAAAGAAGGTGACTGGACAGGGATTGCAGAGGTGCAGGCGCAAGTTGAGAACGAAGTCCTAGAGTATAAGACAAAACGATATATTTCGATCGGAGAGGGTTGTTGGAGACTGCAACAGAACGAGATAGCAGAGAGGAGGCCTGCTGTTTTCCGGCTAAATGTTCATTTACCTGATCAACAGACTGTGTACTTCAACCCCGATGATTATGACCTTGAAAACTTTCAGCACAAGCTTGAGAGGTCGAGAAGAACACCTCTGACTGCCTATTTCGAGTTGAATCGGAATCTTAAGGCCAATGCGAGCAAACCAGATGCAACCGAAGACATGAAAAGTGAGTGGGAGGAGACTGGGAAGCTATTATTTCGCAAGATCCCAGAAAAGTATACATGGGATGCGAAGGAGAAAGCATGGAAGCGCAGAAAACGCGGAGAACTTCAGATTGGCAGGGTGTACACTGTTCACCCAACTGAGCTCGAGAGGTATTCATTGCGATTGCTCTTGAATCATGTTCCAGGTGTTACAAGCTTCGATGATCTGAAGATGGTAATGGTAGACGGGAAGGAGAAGTTCTGCGATTCTTTCCACGAGGCTGCCATTGCGAGGAACTTGGTTAGAGACGATCATATGTGGATAGAATGTATGAAAGAGGAGAGCCAAACTCAAACAAACATATTCCGTCTACGCTCACTCTTTACCACGATCTTGCTGCATTGTGACGTTGGGAAGCCTGGAGCCTTTTATGATGCATGCAAGGCTGACCTGATGAGCAATTATGTGCACAAGTACAGGGAAGAATTTGTGAAGCATCCGCAGCTAAAACACCTCGTTGACAAGTGTCATCCCGTTGAAATTCCCGGTAACAATTTCAACGACCCGGAATGGCCACTGGAAAAATATGCCGAGAATACTTGCCTCGTCCACATTCGATTGCTTCTTTCGAAGGCGAATCGAGAAATGGGTGAATTTCACCTCCCCGAGCCCGATATGGAGAGAGAGCAACAGCTGCAAGGTGTTCTAGGAGATAGGTCGACCACATCGAGCCACGAGTTCACGAAGGAAAGGGCAAAGGAATTCTTCGAGGAAAATTATTGTAAGCTCAACAAGGAACAACTCCATGTAGTTGAAACGGTGCAAAAATTGGTGAAAGAATATAGTGAAATTTCAGAATCCGGAACAATCGCAGGGGAGCTAAAAGAATTCGTTGCGTTTTTGGACGCTCCGGGTGGGACCGGCAAAACATTCACTCTGAATGTGCTGATCAACTGGTTAGTTATGAACGAAAAGCCTGTCGCATCCACTGCTGCGTCTGGGATTGCTGCAACAGTGTTACACAATGGCCGGACTTGCCACAATCGATTCAACTTCCCGATAGACATAACAGCGGATTCGACGTGCAGAGAAGATTCGGATTTGGTGTCTTTTCTTAAAGAGGTACAATTGATCATCATCGACGAGGCGACTATGCTGGACAAGTGGTATTATGAAGCTCTTGATAAAACATTACGATACATCACTGGGCAGAAAGAAACCAAGTTTGGGGGTAAAGTCGTTCTCATCAGCGGAGACTTTCGACAACTTCTAGAAGTGATCCCTGGTGCAAACAGGGCAAAGACAGTCAGCAGATGCCTCAAGGGTTCGAATAAACTTTGGGATGGCGATATCATTCACCTACAACTGAGAGATAATATGAGAGTGAAGAATGCTCTTGAACAACATCCCAACGATGATGACTTTGAAGAACAACTCCGATGGTATGAAAAGTGGCTTCTTGATCTCGGTGAAGGGAAACTGCCAACACTTGGGCACAATATTGTTCAAATACCACGTAGCATGTGCGTGGATTCAAAGGAAGATGTTATCAACCAAGTATTTGACAACTTCGAGAATAATATCGGCGATCCAGAGTATTTTCAATCAAGAGCCATAGTTGCTGCCACGAATGAAGTTGTGAATGAAGTCAATGACATGTTGACTGAGCTATTGCCCGGGGAGGTAAAAACATTCAAAAGCATTGACACCGTCGGCGACGACGACAATCCGACGAGCTTCCCCTCCGAGTATCTCAATTCTTTGCATATTAGCGGAATGCCCGACCACGAGATTCACCTCAAGCTGGATTCAATTGTGATACTGTTACGAAATATGGACATCGATGCCGGTCATGCTAACGGCCAGCGTTACAAAGTGATTGGTATTGGGGAATACCGAATTGTGCTGAAAAAGTTATATAGCAAAGGGGATGGGAACGATATTTTTGTCCTCCCTAGAATCCCGATGGCCTCCTCGGGGACAAAGCTGCCATTTGTTCTACGTCGCCTCCAATTCCCCGTCAAGGTAGCTTTTGCCTTGACTATTAACAGGGCCCAATCACAAACATTTTCTAAATGCGGCATTCTCTTGCCGACGAGCACGTGGACTCATGGGCAGATTTATGTTATCTTCTCCCGCTGTGGGAACCCCAAAGGGGTGTATGTCTGGGCTGATCAAAAAGAATTCAAGGAACTTTTTGACAGTGGTCAACTCCCGTCAGGTGAAATATTTATGCGGAACATTGTTTATCGTGAAGTGTTATATTAAGAAGTTAGTGTTACTTGTTGAAACCGTAAATAGTCTTTCCCTGCCTTTTCAATGCATGGACAATATCCATCGAGGTGACTGTCTTGCGTTTAGCATGCTTTGTATATTCAACAGCATCTCTAAGGAGGTTTTCGAGAAACTTCTTTAAAACCCCGCGAGTTTCTTCATAGATGAGGCCTGAGATCCTCTTAACACCCCCTCGACGGGCCAAACGTCTTATGGCCGCCTTTGTGATTCCATATTCAGAGTCTCTGAGTAATTTTCTGTGTCGTTTTGCGCCCCCACGACCAATGCCCTTCGCTCCTTTTCCTCTCCCGCTCATCGTTTGTGTTGAATCGTGGAGAGAAGAACTCGCACTTCTTATTCAACGTACTTACACTTGCTATGAAGAATGGGATCAGAAATACAATCCATCGGTGCAGAGTATTGCCACGGAAAAAAATATGGGCAGTGGGAGCTCGAGGATGAGGGAAATGAATAATGAAGTGTAGGTACTTATGTAGTGTATTAACTGCTGGGCCTTTTTATTTCTTGTCGCAACAGGACTCATGCATGTAATTATCTGCTGGGCCTTTTTATTTCATATGTCCGAACGGGTTACGTGATGAGAACCCCATCAATCATCTACAGACCGATCAAGCCATAATATAATCTAGATACAGACCGATCAGGCCATGATGGGACGAGCTGTCAATATTATAAACTGAAGAAGGATGGCGTCAGCACCACAGGGTGATAACAGCGACTCTGCACCAGTGGACGATGTCACTGGTGGCAGCGTTGATCTTTTTTATCTGGGGAAAATATCGAACGAACGTATCAGATACGACGATCGTGCACGTCTTTACTATGAGCTGAGCATAATTATATGGTATTGCAACTCAAAGGACTTCGAAGGCTATAGCTATACGCACAATAAAAATAGCCTCCACTCTTTGTTTGGCACACCCAACAACATGCTCCTTCTTCGAGATCTTCCTATTTCTGCATCATTATTTCATCCGAGAGGAATAGTACAACTTTGCAAGCTGGCCGAAAAGAACTATTTGAAATCTCATGGAGATTGGGGCTTAAAAGTCATCAAGAAAAATTGCCTATCAACATTTAAGAACATCAAAAACCATAGAGGTTTGTTCAGCGGTAGAGATGAGACCAAGCGGACGTCTGACGAAGTTATCAACTTACAAGTAGATACTAAGAAGATTCTCTTTCTCCATCACCTCACATTAATGGCGTTCAGATCATTACGAAAGTCTATTGACCACCGCTGGATGGCCAATCCAGATGAGACAGTCAGGCAAACCAAAAAGTACCTCGTTCCAGTTACTGACATTATCAAGTATCTTCGAGCCTTTTTTGAGGACAAGAGAAAGATGAATCAGCTGAAAGACGCCCTGAAGTGGTTTAATATACCGCCACCGGAAGTAACCCCGGCCGTGCACAGTACGTTGACGGTTCCAACTACTCTTGTGTTACCAACTACTCTTGGTTCTTCCACCGAGAACATGAAGATGCAAATGGAAATGGCCTTCCACTTCCAAACCATTCCGCAGCAGCAAAATGATATGACTAGGGCTGAAAGAGACAGTGTTGGAAGTTGGTCACCATCTCCACTGGCTTCTCCATCTTGTTCAACTCCGACCAACATTTCTTTGGACAAAGCATGGGCGGTTCCCATGGACGCAGATCAAGATTCGGAGATTAATTTTGTTGTGGAGGAATTATCTGTTCAGTCCTCATTCTCTACACTTGTTATTGGGCTCGGGCCATAGTGAGAAGTCTCTTCTACATTTCATATCTGTAACTGTATCTTAGCACTTAAACAACCTTCGTATCTACCCAACAAGTTCTTCACATCTCTACACAACTGCATCCAGGAGAAGCTCCCATTTCAATTCGTTCAATGAACCTAGAAACTTTCTTCCACAAGTTGAACTACCAAAGAACTGCATCATCACGTCTTCATCCTCCATCAATTCTTCCTTCGTTGCTTCACTGTAGACAATCCTCAACAGAGTTAGGACATCGTCATCAAGGAGGAAGTAATTGACGGGCTTCATCTCCTTCTTTTCGGGACCAGTGAGCATGTTTAACTCGAAGCGTTGACGTTTAAACGAGTCGCTTTCAAACTGCGAGAACTTAGCAGCAATGGTGTTCCCGATGTCTTCAGCCGAGACATTATCCGGTTCCGGATTAATGGTCACCATGCACTCCCAATCGTATGCGAGTCCCTTGCCGGTTTTTTGGGGAGAGTTGGTGGACGAACCAGCAATGCGCCTAGTCATGAATGAACTTACGCGCCACCTATTTATGAATACAGATATATAGACGCAAATTATTGAGGATAACAACAAAAATGATGACTAGATATATATGATAATGTAATACTCACTCTCTGGCGATATCATTATTTCCATTCTCAATTTCCTGATTGAAATGATCTAGAAGTGGCTTTATATAACCAGAGGAAGATTCTTCGTTCTTCCTGCAGCAGTAACTGAAAACAATCTCGGGAGCCAACGTTTGGGCAGTTTTAATGACGTACCTTGCCCTCTCTCCAACATGTGATCTCAGCGCAGTGGCTGCAATTTTCTTGACGAGCGGCCCCTTCTTTGCTGCCTTCTTGTGATCTTTTGCCATTGTTGAAATGTTCTTTTTATGGGAACCAAGAGAGAGGAGTCCTCCTGCTGGGATTCCCGGAAAAAAAGGCCCAGCAGTTAATTCATGAAATTTATATCGCACCGTGACAAGAAATAAAAGGCCCAGCAAAAATGTCAGACTCGGCGAAGCGGAAACCCCTCTCCCTCCGACCTCCGACATCTCATAAAATTTTTCATCTCAACAGTGCACCCGACAAATCATAAACCATGTCCACCGTTCCACCCCCCCACGCCAGTCAACACTCCACGGGAGGGACCAATCCTGCTCCCAACGACGTTGACGACGATGTAGCCGTCACCCTGAAGGTGCTACATCGTTATAATGCAGGTTCTGATGACGATAATGATCATCCTTTCATTCAAGATCCCAACCTATTGAAGCTGGCTCGTAAGATCAAGGATGCCGAAAGTTCACATGACCTGATTTTGGCCGAAGCACTTCGCAACGAGTTTAAGAAGTTGGTCAACTCCACCTTCTTCGGACGTGGGACCGATAATCCCCCCCCTCCAAAGATTGCAGGAAACCAGCCTACTCTTCATGCTACGAAGAGTAATCCTACTGCGAGTGACGGCCTGCTCAGTTTGCCCGAAAACGTCTGGTTAAATATTGCTGGGTACCTGAATCCTAGCGAGGTGTACCATTTCAATCAAGCCTACCCGGAAATCGCCCAAGCAGTACCGAGCGTAATACGAGACGTTAACTTCCTCGCGGAAAACGACCGTGGATACCAGGAGCACCAAGAACAACACCAGGCTGAACCCGAAGCCGCCGATGCGATATCCACCCCTTTGAACATTGGTGATTGTTGCCTTCGGGAGTCCCAGAGAAGGTCCCTTGTGCGAGTTCTGAGAGACACTTCGCCATCCCTGTTTTCCTATGATAAGATTAAAAATCTTGCAGCAACGATGCGAAATATCAACAACCGGCAATCTTCTCCACGCCCCAGAATGCTATTATCCGGTTCGATTCCCCTCCAAGCTCTCGTTGGCCGGGTGTTCTCTACCAGGCGCACACCCAGTGACCTTGATATATTCGTCACCAAGAATGCCCTGCCAGAAGCGAGAAACGCTATGCTGGCACTCAATCTGCGCTGCCATCGCGTCACCTTCCAGTATCATTTCATGCCGTATGAAGGCAAGGTGTTAATCGATCACATCGAGAGTTATGTGAGTGATATTGATCCCGATGGGAACCAAACACCCTCTGTGTCAGCCTGGTCACTTTCCTTGGATAGGCGCGAGAGAAGAGATCCGGATCTTGGCCCAATCTCCAACAAGAACTTATTGCGCAATAGAGCTATCCATCGTGTAGGCATACTACGCCCCGGTCACGAGGAGGAGGACTATGATCGTTTCCCCCGGGACTTCCCTTTCACGCGCGACGCTGACTTTGACTTTATCAAGCGTGCAGAGTTGATTGTAACAAAAACGTCTTCTTCTCCCGAAGAGGCTATTGCAAACTTTGACATTGAAGCCTGCAAAGCCTACTTTGATGGGGAAAACTTTGGCAATGTAGACGACATGACCTACTCGAATAGGAGTACTTGGGATCGCAATTGGCATCATTGGATCAATTGCTACATACCACTTTGTATTCCCCAAGTGAATGATATCTCACAGCGGACGTCTCCCAAACGCCCCATCAGAACGAATGTACTCAACCTCCGAAATCTTGCTAGCGATGACGAGAGGCTTCTGTGGATCATGAGTGCCGTTTCACAGGCTCATCTCAGTAGCAACCATTGCGTACTCCCGTGCTTGCAACACGGGTTCAATAACTGCACCTGCAAGTTGGTATCGCAAACGAGCACTAGGTTCTTCTTCTACCTCCATTCTAAGATCGCAAAACAGTTCCGAAGGGCCCTCAAGTACATCAAGCGCGGAATTGATGTTCCTCTCTCCGACGAACTCATAACAGCATTCTTGGGTGAAGCTACCCTTTGCAAACTTCCACGAAGTGAGGGGCTTAAAGTAATTGGTGACTGCAAAAACGCATCCAAGCCCAAGCCCGGAGAGAGAGTTGCCAAGAAGAGAGCCGAGAAGAGAGCCAAGATGACACCCGAGGAGAAGGAGCAGGCAAATGAAAAGGCAAGGGTTGCGGCATTCGAGAGGAGAATGCAGATGACACCCGAGGAGAAGGAGCAGGCCAGGGTCAAAGACAGGGAGGCAAAATCCGAGAGGAGAACCAAGATGACACCCCAGCCAAAAAGAGCCAGGATGTAAGATGACACCCGAGGAGAAGGCCTAGGCGAATGCTAGGGCAGGGGAGGCAACAGCCAACAAGGGAGCCGAGATGTCAGACACCAAGTCAAGATCCAATCCAAGACGAGGTAATTGTTAAGCTGCACCCTCTGTCTTGGGAATAGTGTCTTTTAATTCTCAATATAAACTGCAACTATCCTAAAATACCCCTAAAACATTTATAATACATTGGTAATGTCGCAATTAATTCCACCGATGAATTTAAATAGGACAAACACACGAGCCACAGGAAGCTAAAACTCACCAGTGCTCATTGCCTCCCATCCCTCCTCCTCGTGCACCACGATAAGCGTCTCTATTTTCGCACCCTCCTTTTCTTTAATAACACATAATACGGATTGTCCAAAACACGATGCTTATGGACTACAAGCGTAGAAAATAGACGCACTGGACGCCTTGATGAATCTACGACAATTGCAATGGACCTCTTATTATTGTGATCCCCCCCCTTGTCATTAAAACGATTCAGAAGCAATTCAGTGTCATAATCAGGGGAGAAAACATGCAGTGCTACCCCCAGAAACTTAGCAGTGCAATAAAAGTCAAATATCTCCACCATTGTTTCATTCTTTTCCAACTGACTTATATGACCCTCAACCGTCTCCTCCACCATATCGCCTAATCTGTGCCATTTTGGTGTCAACAGGCCCGAAACATTTTCTAATACGTCCACATTTTCCTTCTGATATTTAATAACTTCGCTCCTCAGCTCGGACCAGGAAATATATACACCAAGACGTCCCATCTGATGCGCCACCGTGACGAAAAATGGGTTCACCGCATCACTATTATCCTCTGATCGTACTTCCACCACTTCATACCCATACTCATACAGCGCAAAGAGAAATCTGAGGGGAAGACCAAACTTATCGTCCTGTTCAAAAAATTCATACTCTAACTGCCGGATATCTTCCTCGTCTGCAAATTTGACGCCTTTTTTTCCGCTCATCTTCACAGTACTATTATCTGTGAACTCCCCTCAACAATATTATTTTTCAATAGTACACGTTATAATATGGTCTTATTGGTTGCGCCCCAACGCATCCCTTCCTCAAACACTTCTCTAACAATGATGATGTATGTAAGTGTGCATTGAAAAAAAATAGAGTTGAGAAGAACTCGATCGAGGTCCCGCCCTCTCCCTCTCGTCTCTCTACCTAGAGAGAGAGCCGCTGCCGGAACTTCAAATAATAAGGAGATAAAAAATACACACCCATTCTGCTCTCTGCTGAGCTAAAATCAAGTAAAATTTCTACCCCCCATGTCAAAATTTAATCCTCCGGGTGTATACTTCGTTGTACTCCAAAAGTATCTTGCCATCAACAATACAACAATAGCAAAACGCTATCTTAGTAGCAAGGATTGGTAGCAAAGACACCATTGTAGCAAAGAGAAAGCAATCAGGTCCAGATGAAGTTTCACGTGTCTTTGACCATTTCGAGTCATTGACTTCGACGGGAAAGACTTCTAACCATTAACCATCTCGCCTCGAACTCCCAAGTCTCTGACATATAGTTGTTTTACTAATATGCTTCTTTATCTATTTAGTTGAATTTACTACCCATGGTAATATCACATCCTATCCCAAAACCCCGGAACATTTACCTGTCCAACCTAATACCCCGCCCAGCAAGGCTCTCCACGAGTGCGCCGAGCTAAATACAAATCCGTCGGCATAATGGTCACCCTCTTCGCATGCACCGCATATAAATTTGTGTCTTCCAGAAGCTCAATAATATACGCCTCCACCGATTCCTGGAGTGCTAAGATTGCTGTTGACCGAAACTTTAGATCACAATCTAATTCCCACGCTACTTCTCTCACCAACTTTTGGAAAGATTCCTTCGGAATCAACAAATCCGTTGATTTCTGCAGCCTACGAATCTCCTTGAGTACAACGGTCCCACGACGATGCCTGTGAGGTTTGCGTACACTTGGGATAACATAGTCCCTTTTCGTGGCCTTCATGGTAAGGTCCTGCCGAAGAGCTATACCCGTATTTGATTTCCGAACCCTCTGCTTCGTTCGAGCCATCTTCGAAAAGAACTATGTGCTAATGAATGATGAGTGATCACCTCGCCTGTGATACTTCTTCGATGGCCAGCATCACCAAGGAAGTGAGTGTTCCTCTCTGTTCCTAAATCTGTGATTTCTGCTGGGCCTATTTTTTTCCAGAAACTCTCTCATCACCCATTTCCTTGCCTGCGCTTTATTGGGATTCCATGAAAAAATGGGAAACTTTGGTCTGTAAATTTCTGTTGGGCCTA
>Ga0213858_10001440_pt1 | contig 11324 bp, 12 predicted proteins | sample PICome_FD_160122 | JGI IMG/M metagenome (GOLD analysis project Ga0213858, IMG submission 160122) | Coastal seawater microbial communities near Pivers Island, North Carolina, United States - PICO245 | ecosystem: Environmental > Aquatic > Marine > Coastal | place: USA: North Carolina | collected... | reverse complement strand
AGAATTTCTACCGTTTCTAGAGTCACTGGTTCTAACGGTCGATCGGTCGGGTCAGTTGGTGTGGTAGCGATCGAATCTAAAGTTGCCTCTCCTGAAACTAATTTTCCAAAAACCGTATGCTTACCGTCTAACCAAGGGGTTTCTTTGTGGGTGATAAAAAATTGACTCCCATTGGTGAACGGACCCGAATTCGCCATAGATAGCACGCCTTTGGAATCATGTCTTAAAGTGTCAACAAATTCGTCTTTAAATCGATAACCAGGGCCCCCTTGTCCGGTAGCAGTAGGATCTCCTCCTTGAATCATAAAATCATTTATTACTCTGTGAAACTGAGTTCCATTGTAATAAGGTTGATTTGCATAATTATCGCTCACGCGTTTGCTGTTTCCTTCAGCAAGGCTTACAAAACTTGCTACTGTAATTGGGGTTTCCTCACTGTGAAGTTTTAATAACAACTCTCCTTTTGAGGTAGTCATTTTGGCATACAGACCATTTTCTAGATCTCCGTTTGGCTGATTGCAAGAGATTAAAGTAGTTAATGCTACTGCGAAGAGTAAGGGTAGATTAAATTTCATTAGGTAGGGCATTAATAGTTAATGATTCAATATAATTTGGTAGTAATGAAGTAAATAAATCAATGGTTTCGCTGAGACTTGCAAAAGACTTTCCTCCAGCAGCGTTTTTGTGACCACCACCATTAAAATGAGCACGTGCAAATTCATTCACATCGAAATCTCCTGTCGATCTAAATGACATTTTAATCGAGCTATCTTCTGAATTTTCGATGAAAATAACAGAAAAACAGCAACCTCTAAGATTTAGTCCGAAGTTTACAAACCCTTCGGTATCACCTCTATTAAATCCGCAAGATTTTTTGTCCTCTTCGGTAATGATCATATAAACACTGTGGTAAGCTTCTAGATAAGTTAGAGAGTTTAGACACCTTCCCATCAGTTTGAATCGACTCAGTTCACTTTGCTCAAAGAGTAGGGCGTTAATTTTAGTTTTATCCGCACCTTTTTCGAGAAGGTCTGCAGCAATTAGCAGTGTAGTAGCGCTTGCGCTCGGATATTTGAAATTTCCTGTATCCGTAACAATCCCTGTGTATAAGCAATTCGCAATTGCTGAATCGATGTAATCGGTAATATTTAAATGTTTTGCCAAATGGTAAATCATTTCACAAGTAGAACTCATCGAGGTATCGCTGAAAGTGTATTTGGCGTAGTCTGATGGAGAGATGTGATGATCAACCATTAAAATGGGAGATGCGCTATTTTCGATAAATTCTCCTAAAACTCCACATCGGGATAGATGATTAAAATCGAGGGTACAAATAAGACTCGCTGAATCTAAGGCCTTTTTGCATCCAGCTAAATTCTGATCGGCAAGCAAAATTTCGTTTGCTCCGGGCATCCAGCCGAGAAAATCAGGAAATGCATTGGGAGAACATATCGTCGTGGTATGTCCTAATTTTTTCATTAAATGCGACAAACCTAAACAAGACCCAATAGCATCACCATCAGGATTTTGATGAGGTATGATGACTATGTTTTGAGGGGCTTCTAAGTACTCTGGTAGACCGTCGATCGTTAATAAACTCATAACTTCGAAGATACAATTAATTTGATTTTAACTTGTTACTTTTAAAGACGCTTTAAGGTGTTTAAAATTGTTACTTTATGATCAAAAATCTCCCTTATCTAGTCGTTGCTTTAGTCATTTCATGCGGACAAAACCCGCAACCTGAAAGCAATGAAAGTTTGGTTACTGTTAAAGGAGTAAAGCAGTATTCAAGCCGTATAGCCTTTGGTTCTTGTAATAATGCCTACGCACCCAATGAACTTTGGGATGATGTTTTATTGGCAAAGCCAGAAGCATGGATATGGGGAGGTGACATTGTATATGCAGACAGCGATGATTTTGAAACGATCGAGAAGCATTATCGTCGTCAATTAGAAAATGTGGAGTACAGGCAGTTAGCCGAGTCTTCGAAAATTCTTGCTACTTGGGATGACCATGATTATGGGATGAATGATGGAGGAGTTACTTTCTCCGCAAAAAACAAGAGTCAAGAGGCTTTTCTGAATTTTCTAAAGGTAGGTCAGAGCGATTCAAGAAGAGATCAGGAAGGAGTATATTATTCAGAACAAATTCAGACCGAAGGACATACCGTAGAAGTTATTCTTTTGGATACCAGATACTTTCGATCTGACTTAACCAAAGGGACAGCCGATAGACGTTACGACCCGAATTACGATGAAACAGCCACTATGTTAGGTGATGTTCAGTGGAATTGGCTTTCTGAGCGATTGAGTACTAGTACGGCTGATCTTGTTCTTCTTGTCTCGAGCATTCAGTTCTTATCAGCAGAGCATGGTTTTGAAAAGTGGCAAAACCTTCCTCATGAGCGAGAAAGACTGATTTCACTATTAAAACAGGTCGATCAACCAGTCATGGTTTTGTCTGGTGATCGTCACATTTCAGAATGGTCAGTACTTAAAACCGCAGAGAAAGAAATTGTCGATTTTACTTCAAGTGGCCTTACTCATTCTTATGAAGACTTTAGTGGAGAACCTAATGCACTTCGAAAGGGTGAGGTAGTTTCTGTACCTTCTTATGGACTTCTTGATATCGATTGGGAAAATAAAGTGGTTACAGGCAGAATGATCGGTAATGGTAATGCAGTTTTACAAGAGCATTCGTTTAAGTTCTAATTTTACCTACTTTTGCAGAAAATTTTTAAAGAGAATCCATGTCTGGAACTAGAACTTTTACAATGATTAAGCCGGATGCTGTTAAGGCAGGTCACATCGGGGCTATTCTAGAACGTATTAACGCTGCAGGTTTTCGCATTGCTGCGATGAAATACACGCAGTTAAGTAAGCGTGATGCTGAACTTTTCTATGCAGTACACGCTGAGCGCCCGTTTTATGGTGAATTAGTTGATTTTATGAGTAGTGGACCTATCGTAGCCGCTATCCTAGAAAAAGACAATGCCGTTGAAGATTTCAGAATTTTAATCGGATCTACCAACCCTGCAGAAGCCGCAGAAGGTACTATTCGTAAAGCCTTTGCTAAATCTATTGGTGAGAACGCGATCCATGGTTCGGATAGCGATGAGAATGCTGCTATCGAATGCGCATTTCACTTCTCTGGAAGAGAAATCTTCTAAATAGTCAAACTAGTAATACCGACTTTATATAATCGCCATTTAGTGCTTCATTGTACATGGCGATTATTTTTTTTCTACCAAACAGTAGTTCTTCTCGCAGGACTGCTGAGCTCAAGTACACCTTTAGTACTCCTTTCGAAAATTGAACATTTTTAGTGTAATTAGCCACACCGGGGCCCATAATCTCTGGCCATAGTCTAATCACCTCTGCCTCAGTAAGACCTTTTTCAAGTTTATTGGTCTCTATAAACTGTCTGAGTACCTCGCTAAGACTTTGTTCTTTGTCTTTTCTCATTTTAGGTGATGAATTATATAGGGTCTGCCAGTTGCTTTTACTACTTCTTCAGTTCTACTGCTATTCGTGTCACTGATGAATAATTGTCCGAAAAAGTCGTTTTCAACCAGTGCTACTAAGCGCATGACTCGTTGATCGTCTAATTTATCAAAGATATCATCTAACAAGACGATTGGTTTTTGATTTTTTTGATTCTTAAGAAAGGCATACTGGGCAAAACGCAATGCAATTAAGAAGCTTTTTTGTTGACCTTGACTTCCGAATTTTTTGATGGGATAGTCATTTAAAAGCAACATCAAGTCATCTTTATGTATTCCGGCTGAGGTATATTGTAATAGGCGATCTTTAGAAAGACTCTGCTCAAGAAGCGTTTTAAATTCGGTTTTAAGCAGTTCAGAATCGTATTTAACCTCCACAACTTCACTCTCTAAAGGGCTGATTGCTTTATACTGTTCAATGAAGTGTTCAGAGAAAAAGTTTAAGAATTGGTTCCTTTTCTCAAAGATGATACTACCATTTTCAATGAGCAGCTCATCATATAAGGCAAGAGTATCCTTCTGAAAAACATTGTTTTTTGCAAAGTACTTCAATAAAGAATTTCTCTGATTTAGTGCCTGATTGTATTTGAGCAGTGCGTTTAAATAGTCTGAATCTGATTGAGAAATAATACTGTCAATGAATTTTCTCCTAGTTTCACTGCCTTCTGAAATAAGGTCTCGGTCAGCCGGTGAAATAATGACCAACGGAATTTTTCCAATGTGATCACTGATTCGATCGTAAGTTTTACCATTAAGTTTTACCGTCTTTTTGGTGCCCTTTTTGAATCCGATGAAAAGATCGAGATCTCTCTGATCGATCTTGAATTTACCTTCTAAAGTGAATAATTCGGCACCATGTCTAACGTTTTGAGTGCTTTGAGGATTGAAATAGCTTTTGGTAAAAGCTAAGTGATAAATGGCATCTAAAATAGTCGTTTTGCCTGCGCCATTCCTACCAACCAAGCAATTTATAGACGAATCAAAGTTGAATTGATCGGCTTCGAAATTCTTATAGTTGATCAGAGATAGATGTTCTAGATACATAGTAAGAAATGGATGGTAAAAATAAGCATTGTTACCCAGTCGGTAGATTATGATAAAAATTCTATTTTTGCCCATCTAATATAATAGTATACCATGGCGAGTTATCAGCGAAGAGGATATAAGAAATCAGTTAAGGCCGTTGAGTCTAACGAAGAGGTTGTAGATCAGAACAGTCAAACAGCTGAGGTTTTCTCAGCATTAGACTCTGGGGCATCCCGATCTGAAGAGTGGTTTAGAAAAAATCAGAAAATTATTTTAGGCTTGATCATTGCAATTGCGGTGGTAGGCATTGGAAGCTTTGCATACAATGAGTTTATTTTAGGTCCGAAGGAGAGTGAAGCAGCCAATGAACTATACTATCCACAATCTTATTTCGAACAATCTACTCAACCAGGTGTTGCAAAAGATTCTCTATTAGGTCTTGCGCTAAATGGTGCTCAAGGAAAATATGGCTTCGTTGACATCATCAATAACTACTCGGGTACAAAAGCAGCTAAATTAGCTTCTTATGGGGCGGGTATGTCTTACTTACAACTAGGTCAATATACCGAAGCGATTGCTACTCTAGAAGGATTTTCTTCAGATGATGCGATCTTATCCGCTTTAGCTAAAGGTGCTATCGCAGATGCTTATGCTGGTTTAGAGCGTTACTCTGATGCACTTGCTGCTTATGAGTCTGCAATCAGCCAGGATACGAATGACTTTACAACACCTATGTTCTTGCGCAAAGCTTTATTTATGGCCATTGAGGTTAATGAAACCGGTAAGGCACTGAAATATGCGAAGCGCCTAAAGAAAGAGTACACTGGTAACACTGAGGCATCTGGTATCGATGCGATTATCGGAAACTTGGAGTAAGAGTGGCTACGGCACATCATCACTTATCAACTTACGATTCATCTAAGGTTCCTTCGGGTGAAGGCAAACGGTTTGCCGTTATCACCGCAGACTGGAATGAAGAAATAACTTACGCACTTAGAGATGGTTGTCTTTCAACGTTAGCTGAGCACAAAGCTGGAACCGTCGATCAGATCGCTGTACCTGGTGCGGTTGAACTTACCTATGCGGCGTCTAAATGTGTGAAGGAGGAGAAGTATGATGCCGTTATCGTTATTGGTTGTGTGATTAGAGGCGAAACGGCGCACTTTGATTTTGTTTGTCAATCCATTACCCAGGGCGTAACTGAGCTCAACCTAAAAGGAATTACTCCTGTAATATTCTGTGTATTAACCGATAATCATATCGACCAATCAAGAGCTCGAAGTGGTGGTAAGCATGGTAATAAGGGTGTTGAAGCAGCGATTGCTGCTCTTCAAATGTCTGAAGTTTAACTTCGGGTTCATCGATTCTTAGTATCTTTATTCTATGGCATTTCTAAAAATGAAATCGCATAAGAAGTTCGGATATCAACCTCGTTACTACAAAGGGGAAGGATCCCCTTTTAAGATGGAACATCGTTTCGATGCGTTTCGTAGCACAGCTCAACCCCCTAGAGGCTTAAAGAATAGGTTTTTTTGGGCGATCGACGATCTTAAATCGGGTGAAGAATCAAAAAAAAGCAACCGATTGGTTTTAACCATAGCTCTAATTTTAATCTTTTTCTTTTTAGTCATTATTGACTTTGATTTAAGCATTTTCACCAGTCGTGCCTGAGATTTTTAAGCTTCCAGAACATGTAGCCAATCAGATTGCCGCAGGAGAAGTTGTACAGCGCCCGGCCTCAGTGGTTAAAGAATTACTTGAAAATGCGGTCGATGCCGGATCTACAAGTATCACCTTGGTTATTAAAGAATCAGGTAAGGAACTGATCAGTGTTATAGATAATGGGGTTGGTATTGATAAAGGTCAGTTAGAATTAGCCTTTGAGCGTCATGCGACTTCTAAAATTCGATCTGCAGAAGATTTATTTACCTTAAGTACAAAGGGGTTTAGGGGAGAAGCACTAGCAAGTATTGCAGCCATTGCCCAAGTTAGCTGTAAAAGTAGAGTTCAAGGTTCAGAAGAGGCTTTTGAATATACGAATCATGGTGGACAGTCTTTCGATATTAAGGAAGTTGTTTCTGAGATAGGTACTTCGATTTCTGTAAGGCATCTATTTTTCAATATTCCTGCTCGTAGAAACTTTTTGAAGTCGAATTCAGTAGAACTGAAGCATTGTATTGACGAATTTCAACGTGTAGCCCTTATTCATACCGATATTCATTGGAAGATGTATTCTGATGATCAAGTCTTATTTGATCTACCACCATCCAATTTAGTACAACGTATCGGCCATGTTTTTGGATCGAAGTATCCTGGACGGGTAGTTCCGATTCAGGAAACCACCGAAGTAGTTAAAATTTCAGGGTACGTTCAAAAACCTGAGTTTGCCAAAAAGTCGAGACAAGAACAGTTCTTTTTTGTCAATGGTCGCTATGTGCGTCATTCTTATTTACATAAGGCAGTGATTAAAGCCTATGAGGGTCTCTTAAATAACGAATATCAACCCGGTTACTTTATTTTTTTAAAGGTAGACCCATCGATGGTTGATGTCAATATACATCCGACCAAAACAGAGATAAAGCTGATCGATGAGTTTGAGATTTTCACCCTTCTGCAGGCCTCTGTGCGACATAGTTTGGGACAATTCAGAGTCAATGCAAGCATCGATTTCGATCTCAATCCAGATTATCAGGTAGATTATCGATCTGAACGATCGTCTTCTCCGGGCCGCATGCCTAAAGTACAAGTAGATCCTGGCTTTAACCCATTCGTGTCAGTAGAGGCTAGCGATGCTTTAGGATTTAGTCAACTCGTGGTAGAAACTGAAGCAGAACAAACCACCTTTTCTGACGATTTTGAACGAGACGCGATAAGCTTTGAATCTTCACAACCGCCTATTCAGCTCGATACTAAATATCTCGTAATTGCTAGGGATAATAAACTTTTACTTGTCGATCAATATAGAGCTCATCAGCGTGTAATTTATGAGCAACTATTGGCGGCGATGACCGTTGAGGTATCGAACTCTCAGCAATGGTTGTTTTCTGAAGAAATTGAATTGAATCCTTCTGAGCGTAACCAGTTTTCACAAATTGAAGATCAGCTGAGAGATTTAGGTTTTGCCATGAGTTTAAAAGATAATCAGTTAACCTTAAGTGGCGGTCCTGAATTTTTAGACACTCCTAATGCTCTTAAGCTTTTCAAGGAACTTCTAAACCTTTCACAGGATAAACATTCTTTAGAAAGTTTTTCTACTGCTGAGTTGTCGGCCAGAATTTTATCTAGAAATATGGCTATTCGATCCGGGGTGAAGCTTACGTCTGAGCAAATGAAAAAACTTCTAGAAGATTTAAATTTTTGCAAGGAACGCGAATGGTCGCCAGATCAGAAACTAATTTTTAGGTTGATCGATATTCAAGAAATCTCACGTAAATTCTAGGCTATGCTACAACAAATGACTCCCGCTGTACGTGGAATACTTATCGCTAATGTATTGTTCTTTATACTGACGCTAAGCTTAGGAGATTTTATGTATGGGAGATTCTCGCTTTGGTTTATGGAAAATCCGAGATTTGGATTTTGGCAGTTTGCCACCCATATGTTCATGCACGGTGGTTTTGCTCATATACTCTTTAATATGTATGCGGTGGTGGCCTTTGGAACTCCATTGGAACGTCAATGGGGTCAAGAAAAATTTATCTTCTTTTTCTTTTCTGCAGGATTAGGTGCTGCATTTTTACACACAGGGGTAAATTATATCTACTTCAATAATGCTGTTGAAGCGATTGTTAACTCTGGAATATCTAGAGTACAGTTATTTGAGGCTTTGACCTCTACCTCAGGTGTAAACTTAAGTTATATAGAACGTGGTGTTTCTTACGAAATAGCCGAGCAATTGAGATCTGCGTTTTATACTCCGGCAGTAGGTGCTTCGGGAGCTGTTTACGGTGTTTTAGTGGCTTTCGCCTTTATGTATCCTAACGCCCGACTAATGCTGCTATTTCTGCCATTTCCTATTAAAGCGAAATACTTTGTACCCTTAATCATTCTTGGGGATCTTTATTTTGGTATTACCAATCAAAATACCGGTATCGCTCACTTTGCTCACATTGGTGGTGCATTATTAGGTTATATAATGATGTGGTACTGGAGCCGAAATTCATTTAACAACCACCGTTGGAACTAATGGAAAACCTACGTTATCGATGGAATTTAATGAGCAGCTTTGATCGCTTTATTGCGATTCAAGTGCTGGTATTTTTGGTAATCTCGCTTCTAGGTATGATTGGATTGCCTTTAGACCGTTGGTTGGTTTTAAGTTCGTCTTTAACAACATTATTATTTCAGCCTTGGAGCCTAATCACTTACAGTTTTATTCATGCTGACCTTTGGCACCTAGTTTTCAATATGCTTTGGCTATATACTGCCAGTCGTTATTTTCTAACCCTGTTCGACAATGCCCGGTTATTTACAGTTTACTTTCTAGGTGTATTTTTTGCTGGACTTACCTTTCTGTTCTCCTACTCACTTTTTCTGTCCTCTAGCGCCTATCTCGTTGGGTCTTCAGCTGGTGTTATGGCTGTACTCATATTTATCGCTACCTATACTCCGAATCAGCCCATTAGAATTTTCATTTTCAATATTAAGCTGTGGCAGCTCGGAGCTTTTTTTGTTGTGATTGATTTACTACAATTAACCTCAGGTGTCAATTTTGGTGGTCGTTTAGCCCACCTCGTTGGAGCAGGAATCGGATATTTTATGGGGAGCCAATTATTGAAAGGAGTTGAGATTGCTGATGGTTTACAGAACTATTTCAGACAAGGATTTCGATTTAATTTTACTCGTAAAAAGCCATCCTTTAAGGTCTATAAAAACAAAAATAGAACCAGCACTAAACCTCTATCTGATCAAGAGAAGATTGATTCAATTCTCGATAAGATCAGCGAGTCAGGTTACGAAAGCCTCTCTGCAGAGGAAAAGGATTACCTCTTTAGAAAGGGACAGAAATAGTAACCTTTTTTAGATAGTCTAGTCCATGTCTAGGGCCTAGGTTGAACAATAGATCAATAGCCGACAGATTGCTAAGAAACCCTGTGCGCTCTTCAAAAACCTGTGGGTACCCCTTTTCTTCTACTAGGATTGAACTACCCTTACATAAGACTAAATGACGTAGATCTAATACCTCTGGAGTTGAATAGATTTTCTGATACGATTCAGTAAATCTATTCGGAAATACCATTCTAAATTGATCGCATAGAAACTTGGTGATTTTAATATTATGCTCAAATAAATCTACTATGCTGCTAGCGAATAACTCTTTAAATTCTGGTTCAAAAAATTCAAAATAGGGTGAAGTCCTATAGGCGGTTGTGATACTTTTCAAGTGTTGTTTGTTCCAGTCAAACACTCCTTCACTTTTAACTTCATTGTAGCGCTGTCGAATGTTTTTTTGGTGCTTTACAGGTAAACTAAGATTTAATTTCCCTTGATCTGTAGCAATGATACATCGACTCCTATAGGTTTGTTTTTGAAAATTATCGTGTTTTTCAAAGACAATTTTATCACCGTATTGTGCTATTGCGGCAAGACTTTGTATGGTCAATAAATAGGAGGGATGCAGTATAACAGCTTTTAACATTTTAAGCTTTTTTGCGCTTTTTCACGGCTTTAAAACCAAAGTACCCTAAAAGGCCAAGTATAAAAACCCAAAGGTAAGACTGAGGTTGCCCAGGCCCTTTTACGGTAGTGAAGAATCGATCCCAACGAGGTTTCATTTTTAATAAACCATCATTGAAATGATCCCAACTCATCCAAATGAAGATAGGCTTACCTAAGATGTGGTCCTCGGGAACAAAGCCCCAAGTTCTACTGTCCTCGGAGTGGTCTCTATTATCTCCCATCATCCAATAGTAGTTCTTTTTAATAGCTACTCGATTGCTCAGTTTTCCATTTACTAAGAATTCACCATCTACTAGTTTTATATTATTTCCTTCGTATTCCGTCAAAAGCTTCTTGTAGATCGGATAGGTATTCAAATTCAATTCGATTTCATCTCCATCTTTTGGTAGGTAAATCGGCCCGAATTGATCTTCATTCCAAGCGTATTTGTCGTTTTGCGGAAATATATTGTAACCACTGACCCCTTTAGGTGTCAAATCCATAGAAACACTATCAATATTCGGATGCTTGGCTAGAAATTCTGCCCCAGCAAGGGTCAAGTTCGCAGTCATTTCAGTAGATAGAGGTTCTTTTAGAGCGATTCTATTTTCTCTTAAAACTCCAATTGGGATACCATCCCCTGTCGTATAAAGTTCAATGTTTCCTTCAGCGGTTTGATTTACCCCAATCAGATGCGGAACAAGTGCATTGTACTGATCTTGAGTGAGGTTTTCAGTAATAAATTTTCTGCTAAAGTCATCAGCATCGGCTTGTATCAACAGACTAGGGGAGACTCCTTTTGAACTATAGACCTTATGATTATACATGGGTCTTGCACGCTCATCAAGTTCTAGTTGGACCCCATTGATATAAACAAATCCGTTAATGATTTCTAAAGTGTCTCCGGGTGTCCCCACGCAACGCTTAACGTAATTTGATTTTTTGTCTATAGGTTTTTTGACCCCTTTTTCTTTCACGAAGAACTGCCTCACAGTATCCGCTGGCCAGTTGAATACAACAATGTCATTTTTTTCAACCTTCTCAATTCCAGGAAGTCTTAGGTATGGGATCTGAGGTTTCTTTAAATAAGACTTTACTTTTAGAATCGGTAGGGTGTCATGAACCATTGGGGTAG
>Ga0213858_10001438_pt1 | contig 11326 bp, 23 predicted proteins | sample PICome_FD_160122 | JGI IMG/M metagenome (GOLD analysis project Ga0213858, IMG submission 160122) | Coastal seawater microbial communities near Pivers Island, North Carolina, United States - PICO245 | ecosystem: Environmental > Aquatic > Marine > Coastal | place: USA: North Carolina | collected... | reverse complement strand
ACACGTACTCCCTACTCTTTAGTTCGGACAACCTAGCCTCGTTAATCTGGCTGGCCCTCTTGCGGTATGGGGTCAGGATCATGGCAGCGTTGTGAGGCTCCCCCACCCTACTGTTCATTAGTCGCAGGTCTATGTCAGTCTGCTTGCCCACCTTTACACGCTCCAGTATGTTTGCCTCAATGGGATTGGACTGTCGGAAGATGTGATTAAGGCTGCAAATCCTTATGTGGTCTATGTTGTCACGCCAGAACCGAGACTGCTCCAACCCGAATGGGGGAGGGTAGTCATATCCTAGCAAGGTCTTGGTATCCTTCTCGTCAGCCACTGGCAGCAATTGCCCTGGCCCACCGACAAAGAGTACGTGTTTGCCCCCAAACGCCTCTGGGTTGCCGGTAGCCCTACGCATTGCCTTGTCGATGAAGTCAATGTGGTCGCACCTGACCATCGTGTACTCCTCGATTACGATCCAAGAGATGCCTTGTAGAAGTCGATCCTTCTTGCGTCCAAAGAATCTGGTTTGGATTTGCTGTGCTCTGAGTGTAGTGACTCTCTCGTCTGGGTTAAGCGATCCCTCACTCGGGACGCCAAACATTCTATAGAGAGTCTCGCCTCGAACATTGGAAGCCGCTCTGCCTGTTGGGGCAACGATGCAAACTGCTCTGTCATACTGTCTGATTTGGTCAATTAGGTAGCTCTTGCCGGTGCCAGCCGATCCATCGAGACGGACAAACTTGCACCTGCGTGACTTGATAAGGTCAAATACCTCCTGCTGCTGTTGGGATAGGCTCAAAGTCCAGTGAAAAAATTGTATGCTCCGTTCAGGTAATCAAACGCCTCAATGCCCCACTCGACCTTGTGCAGCGGCCACTTCTTGACGTACATCTGAGGAGTCTCGCAGTCGTAGATGACGCTGTAACAATCGATGTCGCAAATCTCATATCCCCAATCATCTGCTATTATGTCTGCCTCCACCGCAAGTTGGCACAAGTCAGTCTCGTAGCTCTTCTTGCGTGGATCTCCTTGCCTGAACTTAAAGTCCATCAACACTGGCTTGTCGTCACGCTCTCCAACGAAGTCAATCATGCCTGCCACCCTGCGTTCAGTGTCAATTACTGAGTGCTCAACTAGCTGCGGTACAACTCCATTGGCATCCAGCCAAGCCAGGAATGGCCGGTAGAAGTGGCGGTAGTCGCTGTGGTAGTCTGCCCCCTGCATCCGCTGCTTGATTGCCTCCTCCATCTCTGCGTGTAGCTTGGTGCCAAACTCCGAAGAGGTTAGTTCGCTGCCATCAAGGTCGGTGCGGTAGCCCCACAGTCTTTCCCTAAGCTTGTCCTCCGTGTCCTCTGGGTACTCCCTAGCTAAGTGGACCAGCTTACGCTCACGCCATTCGTTGATGTCAAAGCCACGTAGCTGCCTTGGGAACAGGGACAGTACAGTGGTCACGCTCTTGACGCAGTTCCCGTGACCTCGTGCCTTGGCTATGGTGTCGATGCTCTTCAGCAGCTTCACCTTGCCGTTCTTTTGCTGTGTATAGAAGTGACTCATAAGCTTTCAGTAAATGCCTCCACTGCTGAGAATATCATGGCAAGCAACATACCCTTGGCGTCAAAGTCGGTAAGCCCATCGCAACGCCATGCCGCTATCTTCTCCCCCTCAAACTCGTAGTCTGTCAGGTAATATGTTGCTGGCCCAAACTCTCGGCTGGGGTCATCTCTATCAATGGGCCACGTCTTGCCGTGGGCAGGTCCACCCACCACAATGCCAATGCTCTCATTGGTAAACTTGGAGCCGCCCGTCATCCAGTCTCGGCACTCTCTTACTACATGCGGTATGTCTTCTTCTGTGTACATCATGGATATTCCCTACCCTCCAAATAGGATTTAATTGCTTTCATGTAGCCCTCTATGTCGTCGGCTGCATCCATAACTGTTTCGTTCCTCACTGACAAGTAGCCATTCTTTGCGAATGTCTCCAACCGCTTCATTTTGTCCAAAACCCGAAGCAGAATCCCTTTGACAGGGTCGATGCCAATTCTTTCGGCTTGATCAAAGTTTGCTAAAGCATTGTCTGATCCTGCAGTGTAATCATTGTTTTTTGCCTGCAACAGCTCCAACATCCGTTGGTTGTCTTTCTCGACAAAATCAAAAAATTCTTTCTTCGTCATAATTCCATTAAAAAGTTTGTAGCCACCTTGCCGTGTTCAACCACACCACATCCGATGGCGGGATGGGGTCCATATTTACCGTAGGCCATAGCATACGAGTCCTTGTCGATCCCGTTGCCAACCTGCATTCCAAAAACTTTGCACTTGGCCCCAGTGTGCCATTGAACGTAGCACTCCGAGTGCCAGTGTCCCTGCACCACGCTCTGCATGTCTTGCTTGGCTCGCTGGATGGCCTTCTTGCCGTCCCCGTGGCAGTAGACCACGTTGTCGATACAGACCGACTCAACGAACTTCCAACCAGGTGCCTCGAACATTTCGTTGTAGTCCCTGATCCATCTTTTGGATATACCGGCACTGTACGCCTTGCGGTGTACCAGCCGGTCGTGGTTGCCAATGCAAACGTGTGCTTGGGGAAACGCCTTGTACCATTTCTGGATCTCGGAGATTGCCCTGTCTAGCTCCTCACCTGCACTGAAACCATCTGGGTCAGTCTCGTGATAAGACGAATAGTGGTTGTCAATGACGTCGCCAATGAACACGACCTCATTGCATGACATTCGGCGGTCCACGTTCTTGCAGAACCTCAAATACTTCTTGAGGGTAAATGGGCAATGCAAGTCCCCGATTACCAATACCTTAGCCATCGTCAGAAATCACTGCGACAGAGACGCCTCCGTCATCTTCCAAGTCGCACCTAATAATCTTGCCGTTGACAAATGCCGTGACACTCAACTCGTCCACCGGTAGCAACTTGACTGTCTTGCCGATCATTCCGACAATAACCTCGTGGTCCTCCAAGCCTTCTAGTCCATCGTTTAATCTATAGCTCATCTGGTAAAAACTTCCTAGCGTATCTCAAACCACTATCTATTGCCTGTCTGCTTACCCCAAGGCGTCTAGCCAATTCCGAAAAATTAAAAATCTCATTGTCCATGGCAAGCTTAATTCTGCTGGAAATAAGTTTACCCTGTGGCCCCTTGTTTGAAAGCATTTTACAGATTTCAACCAGCTTCGCCCTTGCCTTTTCTCTATTCCTTTGGGCATGAACGCCAGAAAAGCTAATGTCATTTTGAAACGTCTCAGCAATTTCCCCCATCGATGACTCAATCTTATTGCTGATTTTCTTTTTACTAAGAATCCGTTCCCTCAATATGAGCGGGATAGAAACCTTGACATAGCCTACGGCGTTTCTCTTGGCCGTTCCCTCTGTCCTTCTGCAAAATACATCGTAAGCCTCAGAGGCGAGGTCCTCAGCAATTGGCTTGCCCAACTTTGGGCCATAGATACTGATGGAACAACCCATCGCATATTTCCATATTTGCTCTTCGGTCATGGTTGGCCCCCTCATCCTCTGTTCTTCGCGGCTTGGGCTGTGGCAAGCAACCGGATTCCCTCCAGGTCCATTTCAATTTTAGCAGACTCAAAGACGGCTACAGACATTACCTCGACCAACGCTATAAGGTACTCCTCTCGGCTAAACTGATTGGGTTCTGGAGCTTCCCCCTTGTTCCCATCCTCGTCTATGTAAGTTGGGGCAACAACCTCTTCGTAAACCGTTGTGCCGTCCGCTTTGGTGGCCGCATACTCAGTCCACCAATTAACTGCATCGCCAACTTGGTGCTGGCTTGGGTCTATCATCTTGATGATAACCCGATCTCCTTTTTCGGTTACGCAGTCTGCATACTGCCCCTGTATTGCGTTTATTGTCGTATTCATCTCAATTCGCTTATGCCTAGCAGGTATTCGTCGCTGCCAAATGGCTCCAGTTCAATTTCAATTCTGCGTTCAACGTAGTCACCAATGTCATGGACCTGCTCGTCGCTGCAGTGCCTGTCAATGGCTTCCTCGATCACTGTCACAAGGATCTCGACCTCTTCCTCATCCGTTGGGTTTATCAGTCTTACGAAATCCATTCGACGGTTTCCTGTCTAAATTTGTCTAACACCGAATCCGTAACTCGGTAGTGCCTGGGCTGATCCACCAAATGCTGGTCGCCAATTAGGTTCTTTTTAATCCAATCAATGCGGGCTTTGCCATCCTTCGTGAGCTGTACAAAATACAGGTTGCCGTAAGTGCAAATGCCAATCACCTCTGTGATCCCGTTGCGTTTCTTTACGGCTAACGTAGTCTTCCACTTCTGGTCGTCCTGACCATTGTGGTTCGCTACGAGTGAGTCTAAAAGTGTTTTTGTAATCATGGTAAGTTTAACCCCGCCCCCCGAAGAGGGCAGGGCTCATAACGACAACAGACAACTAGAACGGGCAGTCCTCCAAAATATCGTTCGACTGAGCGGCCACTTCGTTTTTCGTAGGCTCTCGGATGGCTTTCACCTCATCAAGCTTGCCCTTGTTGGCAGCAATGAATGCCTCGACCTGCTCCTCAAGGGCCTTGAGAAGAGGCTCGGTATTCCAAACCTTCTTTGACCCTACCATAACCGGATCAATCTTGGGTTGCTTGTCCCTAGTCAATGCTTCGGCAACCGGCTTGCGTCCACCCTGGTAGGGCATGATAAAAAGCTTATCGTAATCGGAATCTTCCGGTTTGAACTTCCACACCTTAAGCTCCAAAGTGCTGTAGACGTCGAAGTTCATAACCCTTTTAGCAAGGTAAGCATACTCGGCAGCGGGCCAGTCGCTGCCCTGCTTGCGCGTGGGCACTTGCAAGACGTCAACTCCTGCACTGTTTTGCAAGCCAATGCAAAGCTGTTGCCCATACGGGCTGTCGTCCAGATATAGGGACTCAATGTTACCCGCAAGCGTAGGCACTTGCAATTGCCACTTGAACCCGCCAGGGATCATGGGGTGTTCGTACTTGACGGCCCCCGCTGTGCTCTCGTCAACCTTGGTGGTAAACTGCCCAAGGTTCTTGTTACATTTCCAATATCGAGTTTCCATTAGTTGTATGCTATGTAGAAGGTTAGTGTTAGTATGGACGCTATTGCGGCCATGAGTGCGAACTGCTTAATCGACTGCCACCTGAGTTGCCTGCGCATCTCGTAGTGAGTGTCTCTTTGCGAGTTCCTTCGGTTTATGTCTCTAAGGATATTATCCATTTTCCTCATAAAATATGCTAGTGATAACGTATTGTCAACAATTATTTTCATGATTTAACAAATAAGGCAAGAAGTAATTAACTATAATTGTAATTAACTATAATTATAGTTTACTTATGGCCGATAGGCCAATTATAACCTTGTCTCGAATGGGTGTCAAGTTCTTTACTCCATTCCATAGTCGCTCAATGCTTGTTCTATTTCTTCCATGTCATCGCACTCTGGCGGGTATGCTTCAAAACCTTTCAGAATGTTCTCGATCTCTTTAGCCACTATGGGATCGCGTGGCCGTGCAACCTTTCTTACTTCTGTAGCTGACTCTTGCCATTCTCTTAAATCCATTGCCATTTTTAAAAAACCCTTTCTATTACTTTTTCGTAAACAAAACTACTGTCGTCGTTTAACTCGTCAAGCTCCTTTTCGGTAGCTTCTCGGCCATCAATTTCTGCGTAGCTAATGTACGCATCGCAGAAATCTGGGTAGTCAGAGGGGTCAATCCCCTCGACCTCCAGGTTCTCAATTTTTGCATTCTCAGGTATCATCCAGATGCCTTTCTATGGTTGAAAGATCTCCTTCATGAAGAATTCCTTGTATGCACTGGCTAGGATCTGTTAGCCAAACCCCGTTGACTATGGGTTCTCCACAGTCTACGTCAAATTGTACGGTTAGGTTGTACTCCCGCTCGGGGACTCCCAAGCGGAGCGTTATGTCTCTTTCTATGTCCATAATTGCTTTGCTACTGTTCCACCTATCACTAGGTGCCACAAAATTGTGGCGGTTATGCCGGCCAGCCCCAAGAATATGAGGCCAGCGGCTATCCAGTCAAGAAGCTTATCCATGATGGTTGCTCCCTTCTTTGGGCTCATAAATGGCCCTGAGATCATCAAAGAACGTCCCAATTGTGGTGTGGGCCTCTGTCATGGCGGCATCTAAACGCTCTTCGGCATCATGCCTTGAGCGTATCTGAGAGCGGCCAGCCTCCTCGCCTGTTTCATAACTGCCTTGAACGTCAAAAGGCAATTGCTCCTTTTTAATTTGCTCAATCTGTCGCAAAGCTCCTGACAGAATCATATCAGCCGATCCCGCGAAGCCTAGCCTCACATCGTGTCTAGCGTCTTTAATGTCTTGAGCTAGTTGGTTTAATGCTTTTTCCGTTTCCATTATGTCTCCTTTTTTAGTATTAACCTTGTCTATTGATGTTTAAAAGGCCATTAAGGGGCATTTTTATGCCAATTTCAAGTCTTTTATTGCCTTTCTAATGCTTTTTTCAACTTTAGGGGTCAATCCCCATTCCCATTCCATAAGCAATTCAATTTCTGAACCTTTCCTTGGTTTTGCTGTTCCAAAATTAGAGCAATAGTCACCTAAGATACCGATTGAGCAGCCGTAATTTTGGCGCTTAAGTATTATCGTTATTCCGTCAACTTTCATTTCTACTTCCATATTTATTTCTCCTTTTTAGGTTAAGTTATGCCCCTACCTTACGTGGCAAGGGCTCGTTGTCAAATCGAAAGTTACTTTGTAACGCTAAACATAGTCTATCCAGGGGCCGCCGTCATATTGGACGTATTCTTCCCCGTTGCTATGCCCCAGGGCTTTCCTGGCGGCTCGGATTAGAGCCTCTGCGCGGTGCGCTTGAGCCGTCCAGTAATCCGTTACCCAAGACTCACGCCACGCGTTGACCCTTTCGTCATAAGCGGAAAATCTGTAGCCCTCTCCGAATTTATAGATTTCTGACACGTTGTCTCGTGCTAGTTGTATTGCCTGTTTTTTAGGCATTGTTTTTTGTCTCCTTTTAGGTTAAGTTATGCCCTCACCTTGCACGGCAAGGGCTCGTTGTCAAATCGAAAGTTAATTTAAAGCGGCTTTTTCTGCCTTTGTCTTTTTGCTTCCATGCGGATTAATCCAAACGGATGCAAGCCTATTTTTCGACAATCCGCTACAGAGCTTGCATTTCTCGCAAGTTATCCCGCGCGCATCGCTCAAACATTCAATCGTGTTTTCTGGCTTCTTTGGTGATACGTGAAAATATCGAAGACCCGCTTTCTCAGCTTGCAATCTACTGTTTTCCGTCTCAGTTGAGGCCATAAAATATTCACCATAAGCACGGACCATGGCAGCTGGCAAGGTTTTCCAATCGTGGAAATATCCCGTCCAACCATTGCAAACACTTGCAATTGATTTTACGATGGAAAGCGGAATCAAAGACGGATTGCCATAAGCGCCAAATCTGACAGCCTTACCCTTAAACGTCTTTGCGTAATCCTTAGGATTAAGCTTTTCATACGATCCGCGCTTATACGCTTTCCAAACACTTAATGGCGCTTGCCCTACATTGACATAGCAACCATTTCCGCTAGCAAATGGGCAACCTTTGCAAATCGTCTTTGCATCGTGCCCCGTTTTTACTGATTCAACTGGATTCATGTCTTGCGACAAGATCCAAAGTTGAACCATTTTTCCCGTTTTTCTATTGTCGCTCGCGGATTTTAGACCCGTTGCAATAACGAAAATTTCGTTGTCTTCGTGTATGATCATTGTTTGCTGTCGTTAGCTGTTATGCCCTAAAATAAAAGATTCGTGTTCGGCTTTTCTTTTAGCGTTGTCAATGTCAAACTTTTCAAGGCGCTTAGATTGCAAAACCCTTTTCCATTTATTGCCCTTGCCAGAAGGCAAATCGCAAGTAAACTTTGAACGCTTATACGCGCCGTAAATTTGACTCCAAAGAATCCTATTTTCCCTTGTAGGATAGCGTTCCAAGAGGTTTTTCCTTTTTTCAACTAGCCAAGCTAGATAAGTTATTTTTTCGTTCGTTTTCATGTTTAAACCTTTTCCTTTCTGGAATGGCTAGCCACGCTTTCTGATATTGTGGTGATACAATCGCCCATGCTGGATATTGTGCCGCAAGCAATGACAACTGCCATTGCCTTGCGTAAAGCATCACCTCTGGTCAATCCCGTGCCCGTATAACTTCCCATGCCTAACGACAAATGGCAGTGAACATATCCGAGTGGAGTTGTGCTGTAGACAACTTGGATTTCTGTGGTTTCTTTCTTTTGTGGTTTTTTCATGACGTTAAGCGCTGGCAGTGATGTGATCGATTGCGTTGATATCGGCCTTTACGTACTTAGCCCGCTTTACGGGCTGGCCGTCTAAATTGACAAAGCTTGAATATTTGAACGGATTGTAAGTAATTACTTTGCGCTCTGGCCATTCTCTAGAGTCAATGGGCCAGCCAAATAGATTGCCAATGATGTATGCGTGAACGTATTTCTTGCGCTGTTTCAAAACGCGCTGCCGGCCAGACTCGTTGACATGAAACTTGCAATCGGACAGCCAAGCCCGATCACAGTGGGCTTTAACAAGCCCGTCTTGCATGATTGACCAGCATTTACTACGCAAGTTGCGATATAGCCTGACGGGCCTAGTTAAGTCGATGTCATATCGACGATTTAGCGGGTGAGTGAATCTAAGATTTTCCATAACGCCATAAATCTAGCAAATCAGCGCATTCGGTCAATATTTATTTTTCACTTTGCCGAAAATATACAACTCCACAGAGGGAAAGACCGGTGAAGAAAAACGTTTTTATGCAACGAACAATTGCATTGCTCAATGGCTCAATCAACATTGCAAGGTGTAGCAATGGCCGTTTTTACCCTTTGCCTATCACCTATACGTTGACACAATGCAAGGGCGACAGGAAAGCGATCATAACTGCAGTCTGATAACACACCACGGATACCCAACGGGGGGAGGGGACAACTCGAAGCGTGACAGCGTAGCATGGTACCTATCAATCACACACTCAACGGTTTACAAATAGTCATGTTCACATGTATTGCTACATATGTTCTGTGTATGGCCACGCTTATAACCACGTATGCTGTCGTAGACTAATGTGCTACTAGCGTATTGTTCGGTACTCGTTCCGCAGGCTCCACTCCGTTCCGATGATAATCCGTTGCGTGTCTCGCTTCGCTTGCACTTACGTATTATATAACATTTAGGGTCAGTTGTCAAGACTAAAATCGGAATGGTTAAATTATTTCTTGACAGGGTTAAGTTTGTGTGGTATAATGTGCGGCGTTATGAAAGGTGACAAGTATGCGTTGCTTGAGCGTTTGATGAAGATGGAGGGTGGTTTGGACCCGAGGACTGGTCGTCGAGTCATGTCCCAGGAGTTGTGGGAAACGCTGATAGAGGATGAGATGCGTGATTTGTACAGGCCTGCTAGGTATGAGACGTGGGACAAGCTAGAGTGGTGCAGGGTCGATGATTAAGCTTGTGCTAAAGCCTGACGTCTACCCCTGTTCGTTTGTGATATGGGGAGGCAGCAAAGACTATGGGGGGTTCGTTGACGCCATGGTAAAAGAGGGGGCCAGTGTAAAGGAAATAGAAGAGCAGGTTGGAAATTTAAAAACTTGCGAGAACACTGCTGGCTTTAGGCTTGACCTAGGAATCGTGCAGGGCATATTTGTTAAGGAAGCGTTGAAATGGTCCACGGTAGACACATATGCCCATGAGTCATACCATGCCGTGGTTGGAGCCGTGGAATACTTAGGCTTGGAGGGACAAGAGGCTGGGGCTTACTTGATGGACTATTTGATAAGGGAAATTGCAAAAAGTAAGACTAAGATAAAGTAGAGGGGGAAACATAGATTCGACGTTCGCGAATAGCAAACGGACGTGGGTGCAAATCCCACTTCCTCCACCAAGGAATGAACAGAGAAGGAATATCAAAGGTTCGGGAGATTATGGCCGAGCCAATTAGCGAGGAGTTGTTTGCCAACCCAGTGTGGCGAATAGGCAATCTATACACCTGTGTAACCAAAGAGGGTGTAGAGGTTCAGTTTGTTCCTAACGATGCTCAGTGCGACGTGCTTAACGAGGTGTTCTTGGAGGGGCATAAGCGTGTGCTTATACTCAAGGCTAGGCAGCTAGGCATGTCAACTCTCATTGCCATTATTGGCCTAGACTATGTACTAACTCACGAGAACAGCACGTTCAACATCCAGTCTCACAATGACGAGGCAGCAAAGGATCTGTTGAGAGAGAAGGTTATCCAGCCCTTTAACCAGCTAGATGATTCCCTGAAGGCTACGGTGGATGTGGTTAATAGCAACTTAAACGAGTTGGTGTTTAGCCCTGTATGGAAGATTAGGTCCAAGGTCAAGATTCGTGGTGGCACGAGCCAGGTCTTGCACATATCGGAATGGGGCAAGGTTGCTGCTAAAGATCCCATTAGGTCTGAGGAAATCCTTACTGGTGCTTTGCCTACCGCTGGGCAGGGTGCCATAGTCTTTATTGAGTCTACCTATGAGGGTGGTCAGGCTGGGCACTTCTACAACCAAGTAGTGCAGGCCATGAACACCACGGATGAGCACAGGACTGACATGGACTTCAAGTTTCTGTTCTATCCCTGGTACGATGACTCAAGCTACAAGATGGTGGGCAACGAGTCCTTGCTTACGCAAAGCACAATAGATTACTTTGCGGAACTAGAGGAGCGTGTAAACCGGAAGTTTACCGTGTCGCAGAAGATATGGTGGCAAAAGCAAAGCGACCTACTTGGTTTGTTTATGGGACGTGAGTTTCCGTCTACGCCAGAAGAAGCAATGGCTGCTCCTGTTGATGGTGCTATATACGCTGACATACTGGAGGTTATTAGGAGGAAAGGCCACTACAGGAATGATTTGCCCGCCAGCAAGGAAGTGCCGATATGGGCGGTATGGGATTTGGGTTTTCGAGACTACACAGCTATATGGCTAGTGCAATGGGATGGCGTTACGCTTAAGTGGCTCTGGTTTACTCAAGGTAGCCAAAAACAAACGCAGGAGTACGTGTCTGAGCTTGCCATGTCGGGCTACGATGTGTACGGCCACATACTGCCACATGACGCTGCGTACATGGACAAGACCGGAACTAAGAACTATGTTATGGAGCTGCGTGATTGCGGCGGCAACAACATCAAGGTGTGTCCCAAGACCAGGGACGTATGGCGTGGCATTAACAACTTAAGAAGCTTGCTGCACAAGTCCTATTTCTACCGCCCCAACATGGAGGATGGACTTAAGATGTTGCAGCAGTACAGGGCCAAAAAGAACGAT
>Ga0213858_10001437_pt1 | contig 11327 bp, 8 predicted proteins | sample PICome_FD_160122 | JGI IMG/M metagenome (GOLD analysis project Ga0213858, IMG submission 160122) | Coastal seawater microbial communities near Pivers Island, North Carolina, United States - PICO245 | ecosystem: Environmental > Aquatic > Marine > Coastal | place: USA: North Carolina | collected... | reverse complement strand
CTTTCATATTTAAAAAATTCAATAGAAAGAAAAAATATTGAAGAAGAATATGAAAACATGTTTAATTCTAAGACTGATATACCTTTATATATAGGATCAGAGAAAATTTTTACAGAAAAGAGAAAGGATATTCTTCCTCCCCATGATCATAAAAACATTGTAGGAACTTATTCTCAAGCAGAGGAAGGTCATGTTAAGAGTGCAATAGATAATCTTTTAAAAAATAAAACAGCATGGTCTGAAACCAGTTGGGAAGAAAGGTGTAATATTTTCTTAAAAGCAGCAGATTTAATCTCAAAAAAATATAGAACAAAAATTCTTGCATCTACAATGATAGGACAGTCGAAAAACATTTTTCAAGCTGAAATTGATGCAGCATGTGAGTTAGCTGATTTCTTGAGATTTAATGTTGAATACTTAGTAGAAATTTATGACGAACAACCAATTGATGGTCCTGGTAAAAAAAATAATCTTGAGTACAGACCATTAGAGGGATTTGTTTACTCTGTGACTCCTTTTAATTTTACTGCAATTGGAGCCAATCTTTGTGCTAGTGCAGCCTTAATGGGAAATGTTGTATTATGGAAACCGAGTGATAATCAAGTCTTATCTGCAAAAATTACCATGGATGTTTTTGAAGAAGCCGGGCTTCCTAAAGGTATAATTAACCTAGTTACAGGTGATCCTGAAATGATTACAAACATAGCTCTATCTTATAAAGAATTTTCAGGATTACATTTTACTGGATCAACAACAATCTTTAGACATCTTTGGAAAAAGATTGGAGAAAACATAAATACATACAGAGATTACCCCAGAATAGTTGGAGAAACAGGAGGAAAAGATTTTATATTTTGTCATCCAACTGCTGATTTAGAAGTTTCTGCTACTGCAATAATTAGAGGCGGTTTTGAGTATCAAGGTCAAAAGTGTTCAGCTGCATCTAGAATATATTTACCTAAATCTATTTCCAAAAAACTCATTTCAAATGTTATTGATCAGGTAAAAACTATCAAAATGGGATCTCCAATTGATTTTAACAATTTCATGACTGCTGTAATTCATGACAAAGCCTTTGAAAGAATTTCAAATTATATTGAATATGCAAAATCAAGTAATGATTGTGAAATTCTTTGTGGAGGTGGTTATGATGATTCTGTTGGATATTTTGTAGAGCCAACCATAATTTTAACAACAGATCATCAATTTAAAACAATGAAAGAAGAAATTTTTGGGCCAGTTGTTACAATTTTTGAGTATGATGATAAAGATTGGAAATCAATGCTAAATGTTGTAGATAGTACATCAGAATATGCACTAACTGGAGCTTTTATTTCAAATGATGAAGATAGTATAGACTACGCTCTTAATAAATTAAAATATAGTGCAGGTAATTTTTATATCAATGATAAACCATCAGGTGCTGTAGTTGGACAACAACCTTTTGGAGGGTGTCGTGCATCAGGAACCGACGATAAAGCTGGATCTAAATTAAATTTATTAAGATGGGTAAGTCCTAGATTAGTTAGTAGAACTGAAAATCCTCCGACTAGCTATCCTTATGAATATATGGATTAGGTACATAAAATATTTTTTTCGTTTTGTAATAATCTAGTTCAATTTTATCATGGATTGAAAACTCATAGTGTTCTTTGCATTGGTAAAATTCAGCTTTAGAATTATCACCTTTTAATAGAATAAAACCATTTTTTTTATCATTAAAATTTTTAGTTGAAAACTTATTCAAACAAAGAGATTTTATTTTAGGATACTTAGCAACTGCTCTTGAAACTATAAAGTCATAATTTTTATTAATATTTTTCACATTAGACCACGTAACTTCAACATTTTTCAAATTAAGATCCATAGTAATTTTATTTACTACATCTATCTTTTTTTTTATGCTATCAACAAGGTGAAACTTTACATTTGGAAAGCAAATAGCTAATGGAATTCCAGGAAGTCCTCCCCCAGTTCCCAAGTCTAAAATACTTGTATTATCATTAAAATTAAAAAAGCATGAGATTGATAAAGAATGAACAACATGATTTAAAATAAAATTATCTATATCCTTTCTAGAGATTAAATTGATTCTCTCATTCCAAAAAATTATTTGTTTATGAAATTCTTCTATCTTATTAATTTGAGTATCAGTTAGGTTAAAAAAAGAATTTAATTTGAATGACATACAGAGCTAAAATAATTCATTTTTAAATATCTTTGAATTTCATATTTCCAATTTAAATGAAGGAGTTTTTAACTGATAAAATAAATAATTTACCTGCTTCTGCTACTCTAGCAATGGCAGCAAAAGCAAGAGAATTAAAAAATAAAGGAATTGATATAATAGGGTTGAGTTTAGGTGAACCAGACTTTAATGTTCCAGAATTTATTAAAAAGGCAGCTAACAAAGCTATAAATGATAACTATAATTCATATACACCTGTTGATGGATATCTTGATCTAAAAGAAGCAATCTCTAATAAATTTTTTAGAGACAACAACTTAAATTATGATACTAATCAAATAGTTGTATCAACTGGTGCCAAACAATCTATTGCCAATGTAATACAAGCAATGGTGAATCCAGGTGAAGAAGTAATTTTACTTGCTCCTTTTTGGGTAAGTTACTCTGCAATAGTTGAAATGGCTGAGGGAGTTCCAGTAGTTGTAAATAGTGATATCACAACAGATTTTAAAGTTTCTGCAAAAAATATTGAGGAAAAAATAAATGCAAAAACAAAAATGATTGTTCTTAATTCACCTAATAATCCTAGTGGAACTGTATACACTGAAAAGGAACTTAGAAACATAGCAACGGTCCTAGAAAAATATCCAGATATTTTTATTTTATCTGATGAAATTTATGAACATATTAACTATGGAGTGAAGCATTTTAGCTTTGCTGAAATCGATTCTATGTACAACAGAACAATAACTGTTAATGGAGTTGCGAAAGCGTTTGCGATGACTGGCTGGAGAATTGGTTACATTGGAGCACCAGAGTGGATTGCAAAAGCATGTACTAAACTTCAAGGACAAGTTACAAGTGGGGCTAATTGTATTGCACAAAAAGCTACTATTGCAGCTTTAGAAGCTGATGTGTCACAAATCACATATATGATAGACGAGTTTAAACAAAGGAAAAAACTTATAATTGATCTTCTTTCAGAAATTGATGGACTGAATTTAAATAATCCAGATGGAGCTTTCTATGTTTTTCCAGATGTTTCAAAATTCTTTGGAAAAACTATGAAGGGATTTAAAATTGAAAACTCATCTGATTTTGCAATGTTTCTTTTAGAAAAAGCTCATGTAGCAACAGTTACAGGCGAAGCTTTTGGATGTCCAGATAATATTAGAATAAGTTATGCTGCTTCCAAAGAGAACATTATCGAAGCTGTGAAGCGAATAAAAAATGTTTTATCTTAATTTTTTTTCCAGAAATATGGGGAAAAGATTATAAGTAGGGTGAAAAGTTCTAATCTTCCAACTAACATAAGAAAAGAACACCACACTTTTGCAAATCCAGACAATCCTTCATAGGTTAGGGTTGGTCCAAGTGAGCCTATTGCAGGTCCAACATTACCAATTGAAGCAGCTGACCCACCTAATGCAGAAATAAAGTCCAGCCCCTGGGTACTAAGAACCCCTGCTCCAATCACAAATAATATTAAATAAAGCATAAAAAAGGCCAAAATATTTACAATAACTTCTTTTTTAACAACTGAGTGATTATATCTTAAAGGCAATACAGCGTTAGGATGCAATGCTTTTTTGAATTCTAAAAATCCATTTTTAATTAATATCAAATGTCTGGATATTTTTATTCCTCCGGATGTAGATCCTGATGATGCACCAATAAACATTAATGCAAAAAACAACATTGTTAAAAAAGGAGTCCACCCAGCAAAATCACCTGATACAAATCCTGTAGTCGTTATTATTGCAACGATTTGGAAAAATGCATGCCTAAAGCTCGATTCTAATCTTCCATATATTTCAGGATGATTCACATTTGATGTTGATAGGTCAACATTGATAAATAGTACAAAAGAAGTTACAATTACAAAAATTGAAATAACAGTTAGATACCAAATAAACTCAGTATTTGTAAAAAGTTTTTTAAATTTTCCTAGAAGAGCTGAATAAATAAGCAAATAATTTGTTCCAGCTAAAATCATAAAGAAAATTATAATGTATTGAATTTGAGGAATATCATTCCAATATGCTAAACTATTATTTTTAGTAGAAAAACCACCTGTAGCTATATTACTCATTGAGTGATTAATTGCATCAAATAAACTCATTCCTGCAACATTTAAAGCAAGTGTTTCGGCAAAAGTCAACCCAACATAAATAAACCACAATCTTTTTGCCGTTGAACTAATCCTTGGATGCATTTTATCACCGCTTATTCCACTTCCGGGTGCTTCAGCTGAAAATAATTGCATTCCTCCGATTCCCAAAAGAGGAAGAATTGCAATTGCCAAAACAATAATACCCATTCCTCCAAGCCAATGCGTCATACTTCTCCAAAAAATAATACTTTCGGGTAATGATTCTATATCACTAATTACAGTTGAACCAGTTGCCGTATAACCAGACATACTTTCAAAAAGCATATTAGAGAAAGTTGATAACGATCCTGTTAAATAATAGGGCAACATTCCAGACAAAATCATGGTGATCCAACCAAGTGTTACAATCAAATAACCATCTCTTTTATTAATCTGCCTCACATTGTTACGGTTCAACATCATAAGTATAATTCCAAATGATATAGTAATTATTCCTGATGATGTTATATCATTAAAAACACCATCGTTTACTAGTAAACTAACTCCGGAAGTGACTAGCATTGCTAATCCATTAAATAGAAGAAGTAATCCTAATATATATGAAATCAACTTGTGGTTTAGCCTAGACATAACTTAACTAGAGAAAAAGCTTTTCTACTTTACTAATAGTCTCATACAAAGAACAAACTAATATTTTATCGCCCTCTTGAATCAAAAAATCTCCTAAGGCTATAGAACCTTTATCATTTCTAATTACTCCACCAATTATAGCTGATCTTGGAAATTTGATGTCTTTAATTTTTTTATTTACAACTTTTGAATCTGCTGAAACTAAAAATTCTAAAACTTCAGCATTCATGTTATTTAATTTATTAAGCTCCAAAATATTCCCTTTTCTTATAAATCTAAATATTTCATTTGCAGCAAGTAATTTTTTATTTATTAATGTATCAACACCAATTGATTCCGAAAGCTCAAAATAATCGGTATCATCAACTAAAGCAATAGTTTTTCTAATATTTTTTGATTTTGCCATAAGGCAAGACATAATATTTTTTTGAGAGTCTCCTGTGGTGGATATAAAAACATCCATTTCATCAAGGTTTTCTTCATTTAATAAATCGACTTTGGTTCCGTCAAGATTTAAAACTAATACATTAGGTAATTTTTCAGCAATTATTTCAGCTTTCTCAGGATTACTTTCGATAAGTTTTACATTATATCCTTGGGAGCTTAATTCTTTTGAAACTCTAAAACCAACTCTACCACCACCTAATACCATGACATTACTAACTTTATGTTTTTTGGTTCCCATAAGTTTATAAAGTTCATCCACACCATCTTCACATGTAATAAAATATACATGATCATCATTCATAAAGACAGTATCACCTCTAGGAATAATAGCATTCTGACTTCCACTTCTTTCAATCGCGATTGGCATAAATTTTATACCAGGAAAAACAGAAGCAGATTCTTGTACAGTTTTGCCAACAAAAGGAGCATTGTTTTGAATTATAGCTGCTAACATCTTTAATTTTCCAGATTCAAAGTCATGACTATTTGTAAAAGCAGAGTTATTCACCAATAAACTAATTTCTTGCGATGCAAGATTTTCAGGTGATATAATTTCATCTATTCCTATTGATCTAAAGTCAATTGATGGATCATCAATGAATTCAGGATTTGTTATCCTACCTATAGTTCTTTTTGAACCAATTTTTTTTGCTAAACAACATGTTAGAAGATTTATTGACTCACTGGAAGTAACTGCAATAAATAAGTCAGAATCTTTGACGTTTGCTTGATTTAATATGGAAATGGAAGATGCGTCACCGCTTATTACCTTGATATCTAAGTAATTTTCGCCATCTTTTAAACTTACATCATTATCATCTATAAGGGTAATATCGTGAGATTCGAAAGATAATAATTTTGATAAATGCAATCCAACTTCACCTGCCCCAGCAATAATAATTTTCATTAACTAGAGATTTATATCTAGGCAAATATACTTGATTTTTAAATTCTAAAATAAAGCTTGGAATGAACTTGCCATAAATAATTGTTTCTTAGCTTTGGTAAAATGAGAATGTTATTTTGCTTTATCTCGATACTATTCTTTATAATTTCAAATGCTCAGTTTACTAACTTGCCAAATTTTGATGAAAAAAACCTAAAGTTTGGATATTTTATTGGGACAAATACATATGATTACAAGGTAATATATAAGGAAAACCCTCGCTATCCATTGACAGTAGAGAGGGGAACTGGTTTGAATGTGGGCCTAATCGGAGAAATAAAAATCAGAAAAAATTTAAATTTAAGTTTTGAACCTGGACTGTATTCAAACAACACTAAGTTAGTTTTTAATGAAAGGCTTGAATTTACCAGTTACAATGATACTTTATGGAATATTAAATCTAACAATATTCACCTTCCTGTATTATTAAAATATAGCTCCAATAGATTAAATAATTTTAGACCATATTTAAAAGCTGGATTTTCAACATCAATTAATCTTGGAAAAATAGAGGGTTCCTTTGAAAACTATTCAATGGAAAATTTTAATTTAAAAAAAATTGGTTTTTACTATGAATTAGCATTTGGAATTGATTTTTATCTACGATATTTTAAATTTTCGCCCTCACTTAGAGGAGTTTTTTCCATTAAAAACGAATTACCTGAAAATATTCCTAAAAACCCTTGGACAGGAAATTTAGACAAGATGTTTACAAGAGCAGTTTTTATAAATCTAAGCTTCTATTAAATAATTTTAAATAGCTCATGACGAGTGATGCTGATGTAGATAAATTTAAGCTTTCAGTTAGTATTTCCTTATTTGATTTTGGAATAGAATAAAATGACTCACATAATTTAGAAATATCATCTGAAATCCCATTGGCTTCTGATCCAAAAATCCATATTCCTGAATTAATATTTTTAGAAAATTCTAATATACTTTTTCCGTCCGTTGAAGTGCCAAAGACAGGGATTTTTTCATTTCTTATGAACTTAATTAAATCTGTGTAAATAACATCAACTCTAGATAAAGAGCCCATTGATGATTGAACTACTTTTGGATTATAGCAATCAACAGAATTTTTTGAGCATATGATTTGTTTAAAACCAAACCATTCAGCAGATCTTATAATTGTACCTAAATTACCAGGGTCATTAATAGAATCTAATAATATATATTGTGAGTTCTTTTTTAAGTCTTTATTTTTTATTTCAAAAACACCAAGATGTTTATTTGGTGATTTTAAAAAACTTATTTGTTTTAATTGTGATAAGCTAATCTTTACTGTTTTTTCGTACAAATTAAAATCCTCAGGGTGTGTTGAAAATAATTTCTTTAATACGTAATCTGAACTTAAAAAATCCTTAATTGATTTTTCACCCTCAACTACGAATTGATTATTTTTAATTCTTTCAGATTTATTATTTAATCTCCTTATATATTTCAACTCATTTTTGGTAACCATTATTTTAGATGTATTTTTGATAAATCACAATGAATAGAAACTTAATAAAAATAAATTTATTAATTATAGTATTAGCTTTTTTTTCTAGTTGTAATCTAACAAAACAGATTGAAAAAAATCAAATAATTCTCAAAAATATTGATATAAGTTTAAATGAAAAACTAATAAAAAGTGATTCATTAAATCCTCTAATCACAATTAAGGAGAACTCAAGGATTTTAGGAGTTCCTTTCCCAGCATTACTAGGTTCTACAGCGAAACTTGAGTCTGACAGTTTATTTGAAGATTGGTTAAATAGAAAAAATAAAAGAAAAAAATTAAAAAATTTACTTTCAGAAAAACAGCTAAAACAATTAAAACGTTATAGCAGTAATTTTAATAATTGGAAATTAAATAATGGTGAAAGTATTGCAATTATTGATACAACAGAAATTGAAAATTCAGTTAGAAACCTAAACATTTATTTTCAAAATTTAGGTTATTTGAATAATCAGATTGATTTTGAAGTAAAAAAAGAAAATGAAAAAATTGCTAATCTAATTTTCCAAATCAATTCCTCAGGTAGATATTATATAGGAGAAAATAAATCAAATATTGATTCCGAAATAATTGATTCGATCTACAAAGCAAACTCCGACAAATCGAAATTAAAAAACAATTCATTCTTTAACTCAATAAATTTTGATATTGAAAGAAATAGATTGTTTAATTTATTTAAAAATAATGGGGTATATGATTTTCAAATTAATTCTATACTTTTTAGTGCAGAAATTGATTCCACTAATAATAACTTATCCATTCCTATAAAAACAAATATATATGGAAATGATTATTCTATTTCAAAAATTTCAGCAATTAATATAACCCAAAGTGATTCAATTAATTCTTTTAATTTCAATAAAAATTTTATAAAATCTAAGTTAAAATTCAAATCTGGAGATGTCTTTAATGATTCATTGAGAAAAGCAAGCTTAAGAGAGTTGAATGATTTAGATTTATTTAATTTTCCCTCAATTCAATACAGTAAAAACAAAGACAACTCGCTTAATGCTAATTTACTTTTAAATAGTAAAAAGAAATTTGGACTTGGATTTGGATTTGATTTAAAGCAATCTAATATCGAAGATATTGGTATAGCCTTTGAAAACAGATTTAAATCAAGAAATATTTTTAGAAGAGGTGAAAACTTAACATTATCTTTCAGTGGCTCAATAGGTAAATCTGGAAAAACTCAAATATCGCAGATAAATTATGACCTAATGCTTGATATACCAAGATTTTTGTTGGCTTCAGAAAAAATATCCGATGAAAGGATATCTAATAAAAGAACATTGATTAATCTTGGTTCCTCAAATCAAAGAAATATTGGGTTAGATAGAAATAGTTTTAAATTAAATTATACTTATAGTTGGAATACTAAAAAAACTTTTTTTAGTTTTTCTCCTGCTGAAATTGCACTCATAAATAATAAAAATATTGGTAATTATTTTAATATATATTCTAGCTCATACAAGGAATTAAACTTAATTGCTAATAAAATAACCTCAAATCCAATTTATTACGACAACGGGGATTTAGAAATTCCTAAAGGAATTGATTTATTTATTGATGATGTATTAGAGGGAAAATTTACAAGCATCACAGAAAAAGATTTTAGAAAAGTAAGTTTTATTGAAGGCAGGAGATCTAGGTTGATTTCTAATAATTTAATTCTTGGTCCCTCAATAAAATTTTCAAATAAATCCGAAAATGTATTTCAAGGAAATAATTTTAACAGATGGAATTTAAAAATTCAAACATCTGGTAATATTGCAAATTTATTCGCAAAAAAGGATAACTCTCAAAGTTTTAAAACCATATCTGATTTAAGATTCTCACAATTTTTCAAAACTGAATTTACATACATAAGACATTGGAATTTTGAAAATAATTCACTTTTTGCATTTAGATTTTTTAATGGCTTGGCTATACCTTATGGAAATTCCGAAAATATACCATTCTCAGAATCTTTTTTTGGAGGAGGATCTAATGATAACAGAGCTTGGCAAGTATATAAATTAGGTCCCGGAAGTAGTGGTGCATTTGATGAGTTTAATGAAGCTAACTTTAAAATTGCTTTTAATTTTGAGTATAGGTTTAAAATGTTTGGGAATTTTGATGGAGCATTCTTTGCCGATGTAGGAAATATTTGGAATCTGCTAGACAACACTGAAGATAGCTCTCGAACTTTTGATGGATTTAATGATTTAAGTGAGCTTGCAATAGGAAATGGAGTTGGATTGAGGTATGATTCTGGATTATTCATTTTTAGGCTAGATATGGGCCTAAAGACTCATAATCCTTCTTTAGAAAAAGGTAAAAGATGGTTAACAGATTTCAGCCTAAAAAAAGCTGTATTTAATATTGGATTAAATTATCCTTTCTAACTTCTTTTTTTCTTCTTAATTTTGCCCAACAATTTTTACTAAATGAGTGTACTTACAGGAAATCAAGTTCAAGAAATTTTTGAGCTTGCAAAAAAAAAGAAATTTGCTCTACCAGCAGTTAATGTAATCGGATCATCTTCAATCAATGCAACTTTAGAAACTGCAGCAAAATTAAATGCTCCAGTCATAATTCAATTTTCCAATGGAGGAGGAAGTTTTAATGCTGGAAAAGGGTTAGGGAATATAGACCAAATCGCATCTATAAAGGGATCAATAGCCGGAGCAAAGCATGTGCATGAACTTTCAAAAGAATATAATGCCACTGTACTATTGCATACCGACCATGCTGCTAGAAAACTTTTACCATGGATAGATGGTTTGATTTCTGAAAGCGAAAAACATTATGAAAAAAGTGGAAAACCACTTTTTAGTTCTCATATGATTGATCTTTCTGAGGAAGACATTAAAGAAAATATATCTACTTGTAAAAAATATTTAGAGAGAATGTCAAAAATTGGAATGACACTTGAAATAGAATTAGGTGTAACTGGTGGTGAGGAGGATGGAGTTGACAATACAGATATTGATAGCTCTAAATTATACACACAACCTGAAGAAGTTGCTTATGCATATGAACAATTATCTGAAATCAGTGATAAATTTACTGTTGCTGCTGCATTTGGAAATGTTCATGGTGTTTACAAGCCCGGAAATGTTAAGCTAACACCTAAAATTTTAAAAAATTCTCAAGATTATATTTCAAAAAAATTCAATGTATCTGAAAACACTGTTAATTTTGTATTTCATGGTGGATCTGGTTCTACAGTAGAAGAAATTAGGGAAGCTATATCATATGGAGCTGTCAAGATGAATATTGATACAGATATGCAATATGCTTTCATGTCGGGAGTTAGAGATTATTTCTCTTCAAATGCTGAATATCTTAAAAACCAAATAGGTAATCCTGATGGAGATGATATTCCTAACAAGAAATTCTATGACCCTAGGGTTTGGTTAAGAAAAGGTGAGGAATATTTCGTATCAAGACTTAAACAAGCTTTTGAAGACCTAAATAATGTAAATACATTATAATTTTTTAGTTTTAATTTAAA
>Ga0213858_10001435_pt1 | contig 11331 bp, 5 predicted proteins | sample PICome_FD_160122 | JGI IMG/M metagenome (GOLD analysis project Ga0213858, IMG submission 160122) | Coastal seawater microbial communities near Pivers Island, North Carolina, United States - PICO245 | ecosystem: Environmental > Aquatic > Marine > Coastal | place: USA: North Carolina | collected... | reverse complement strand
TTTTCTCTGCCAAACATTCATTCCACCATTAATTACAATGTTTCTTTTCTGTAAAAAGTTAGTGTCAGCTAGTTTATCTAAACCTATTGAACCATCTGGAACTGAACCAAAAATTTCAGGATTGGCGTGATTAAAGACAACATAAATGTTATTTGTTCCAGTTGGTGGTGCTTCTGTAAACTCTACTGTTTTACCTACAACATTATATGCTGTTGTTGGTTCTTGTCGAACATTATCAACAAAAACAGCTATGTCTGTTGTTGAATGAACCACATAAGATAATTCAAAATCAGTAGTGCTATTGTCACCACTAAATCTTTCTGCATCTTTCGGTAGACCAGATGTTCTTACAGGATCAAATGGTAAGTGTTGATTTCCTAATGTTCCCAAGTTAAACTCCTATTATGTTATTTCTAGTAATGAAGCCACAACATCAACGCTTGCATTAGCAGATACAGTAATTTTTAATTCATCAGCAGCTTCTAAAACTAACTTCTGTTCACCACCAACAGGCACTAAAGTTGAACCTGTTAAAATAGGTGCATTTGAAAGTATAGAATAATCTACTGATGACCTGCGAAGAAAAACATTTGATGTAACAGTACCAGAAGATTTATTTGATAATGTTAAACCGATTAATGTTGATTCTGTACTACCAGGTGTGGTATAAATTGTATTACCACTTGTTACTATATTAGCATTTACACTACTTTTGAAGGCGTTTGCCATTTTAATTTTCCTCTTTCTATAATACTATATTTATATGTCTTTTATTTATCCCAAAGCAATAGATAAAGCTACTGCTTCACCAGTTAAATCAAACTGTGTTAATGCATTTCCTGTTATGAAATCAATATTAGCAGTTTGAAGTGTTGTGTTTCCTGAAACATCTAAATCTGTTGATACTGTAACATTACCTGCGATAGACATATCATCATAACCAACAGAATCTAATGTTATATTACCTGTTACAGTTAAATCACCACCGATAGTCATGTCACCTGAAACATTGGCTGTTGTGCCTACTTCTAAACTATTTGTGATTCTAGCTGTATCAATATTACTTGTAATTCTTAATTCGTCTGTTGTTACAGCATTTGTTATTATAATATTTCCTGCTGTAACATTTGTTGTGACGGCTGCATTTCCGCCAACAGTTAATTCATCAAAACCAGCTGCGTCTAATGTGATGTTTCCACCAACTACTAAATCACCTCTGATATCTACATCACCAGTTACATCTAAAGTTCCGTCTACATTTGCATTGCCGTTAATGTTAGCTGTATTTGCATAAAATGTATTAATTGCACCACTTGTTCTAACATTTAATTGACCATGGTCACCACCAACTTCTAATATTGTATTCGCATAAAATGTGCTACCTTGTCCATCTGTTAGTAAATTTTCACTAGTAATTAATGACTGTGTTCTATTGAACCAGATTTGAAAAGTATTTGATGTTGCGATTTGTTGAATATTATTGGCTGCCATGTTTATACTTTCCTTATTTGAGCTATTTCACTCAATAGTGATTTAATTTCTTGCATATCAGTTTCTAATTTCTTTAACCTGTCTTTAGTTTCGTTTTCTTTTTGAATTTGCCTCTTAGCTAAATCTCTCTTTAACAAATATTCTTCTAAAGCCGCCTTATCTGTATTTAGAATTGCTTTAGAATTAGTGTCACGATAAAAAGCATTATTACCTTCTATTTTAACTATCGCCATGTTTCATTAACCTCTTGGCATTGCTATTGCTCTCAAATCTCTTATTCTTGGAACATCTACTGTATCAGTTCCAGTCATAACTACTTTAATAGCAAAAGTTTTAAATGTATTATATGTTGATGTTCCTGATGTATAAGATACTGAATTATTAGCAGTATTATTTACACCTGGTGCAAATGTTAATTCTCTAAAGTCGTCTGCATTAGCAGAAACAAAACCTGTGTTTCCAATTTGTGTCATTAATTGATAGTTTTTATCTTCAAATCGACTATTATCTGATTTAGATAGAATCTTATAATACACATGAATGTTTGCACCACCAGGTTTATTAGCAGTTAAGTAAACTCTTAAATCACCTGATTCAAATCCGTCTGCAAGAACAACTCGTCTTGTAATATATCTTGCAAGAGCATTTCCACCTTGTTTCTTATCTTCACCATTATATGTGATAGCGCCGTTAGTACCACCGCCACCTGATAGTGTTATAGTTGGTGATGTTGTATAACCGGAACCGTTATTTGTTAATGTTATGCCTGTTATTTCACCACCTGATACTGTAACATCAGCAGCTGCTCCTGAACCTCCACCACCACTAAATGCAGCTGTTGGTGCAGATGTATAACCACTACCGACATTTGTAATTGTGAATCCTGTATTCTGTAATGGTAAATTATTAATTATATTTTCTACAGCAATTAAACTTGACCTGTTAATATCAATAACTGGTGATATTTCTGGATTAACTGTTGACATTGAACCTGTTAATACTATTGTTGTATTACCTCTATTTGTATTAACAACTCGTCTACCACTATTATCATTGAAAATATTATCTTCAAATGGTGTAATGTTTTTAGCTGCTGTTAGACCACCACCTGATTTTTCAGTTACGATATTATAACTTAATGTAGTATTAGTTGTTGCATTATCATTTGTTGTTAATAATGCATAGTCGTAAACTACATTTGATGAAAGAGGTCCATCATTAGCAATGAATTTAGCAGAAGCTGTTGATGATGAGAATACTTTCTTAAACATTCTGAACAACATATCAGAGTTTTGGTCTGGTGTCCAAGTAGAACCGTTTTGTGATATAAACAATGAACCGCCGTATGGTTGTTCTGATATTTGTTTCTGTGAAACTAAATCTAATTGACCTATTTCACCAACATATGTTTCGTATTTTTTAGAGTTTGCTAGAAGTACAAAAGAATGTTCTCCTGGTTCTAAAAAGACTGGTGAATCAAATACAAAGTCTGTAAATTTAGTAGCATCATCTAAATCTGGTGAATCAGTTATATTAACTTTATCTGGTGTTAATGAAACTGTTGAATGTGGATAAATTACTGATGATGATGGGAAACCATTTACAGCTGGTCTTAATTGAAGTGTAACAGGTATTGATTCATCTTTAGTTTTGAAACATAATCTCACTTTATCAATAAACAATCCTTGTGGATAATTTGACGGTGAAATTAAGAATGTCTGTGCAAGTGGGTCATACCAAGTAGTTGTTCTTCTTGCAGTTACATCTACTGTAACTCTATTATCTCTAACTGTGCCTCTTCTTCTAACTACAGGAACAACAGAACTAACTTTTACTTCTTGTTTAGTTTGTAGTAAACCTTGTGCAAAGAATGAAGCATCTCCGTTTGTTGAAGAAGAACCTAAATCACCTGTTGAATTATCTATTAATCTAAATCTCTTTTCACCTGTTCTAAATGTGCCTGTTGGTATAAAGAATATACCAGCAGTATCACCTGCTCTTGTTGATTCTGGTCTAAATGAATAAATTGATGTTGTATCAGGTGTTGTTGTCCATGCAGAACTTACTGTTATTGTTCTAGTAGTAGCTGCATAATTAGATACTGTTCTAGTTTGACCTGCACCTGTTCCTGATACAATATAAATTGTACTTGCGTTTGTAGTATTAGCATACCAAGCAGCTGTGTTAGAACCTTCTGCATCCTCTCTTAATACGATTGTGGTTGAAGTAGCTGATTGAACTGGTCCAACCCAATGTTCATAACCACTTATAATATGTGATTCACCAGAAGATTGACCTACTAACTTTATTCCTGATGAATAAGAAGCTACATTAAGTGTATTACTTGTTGCACCTGTATTTAAATTTGCAATAAAGATTGAGTTATTAGAAGCTTTTGCTGAAATACCATTTGCTCTAACTGAATCATCTGATATATCAATAACATCTACTGTTTCTGCATTACCTGTTTGAGTATTAAATGATAAAGCTGTATTTGCTAAAATAATTCTATTCAGTCTAGCAACTCTATCTGTTACATTTGATGAATCAAAGAAACTATGTAAAATAGTATCAGGTTTAAATCCTGAACCTGTAAACAATACAGGTATGTTTCTCATATATGGTATTACTGATACATCAACAACTCTATCGCCTAAAGATTCTGTGACAGTTTGTGTTGTTATTGACCTTCTTACACCAGTTCTTGTTTGTCCTAGTAATTGTGTAGAAACAGTTGTAACTGCTGCTTCTAAAAATGGAAACTGCCTTCTTTTTCTTCCTGTAGCTTGTCTATCTCTGCTAACTACTGTTTTTTCTCCTGCCCAACGAGTTTTCCAAGAACCCCATTCTACTGTTGTTCCATATACACCTGCAGCTTTTAATACTTCTGTCCACGCATCATTTGAACCGCCAATGTTTTGAACAACATCTGCTTTTCTAGTAACATCAATCCAAACATCTGATGGTGGATCTAACTCAATATGGCCCAAATATGCAACAACATTAAATGGGTTTACATTTATAGCTTTAGAAGCTTTTGGTTGGTCTATCAATGCGTCTATTGAATCTTGTGCAATTGTTACAATAGGACCTCTTTGTTCAAAATTACTTGAATTAGCAGAATCGAATTGTAGTCCTACTGATGTAATATTAAATGACGGTCTTAACTCATTTTCTGTAACATCTATTGATGCTTTATAGTCAACAGCTGATACTTCTGCTATTGAGTGACCAGTAAAATCATCTGTAATAATACCGTTTTTAAATCTTGGTAAATTAGATGAATCTAAAATTGTTAAATCTTGTTTATTTAAAGTGTCTTGTTCTAATAATGATAATGACTGATAATACTCTAAACTTTGAACTCTTTTTTCTATTGCACCAATATCACGCATTGTGAATCGTTTAGTATCACTAAATTCAACCTCTACATTAGCAACATTTGCTAGATAAGCTTGTTCTTTTAATGTGAACAATGTCATAGCATCTTGTAAATCATTTGGCTCTACAGGATATAAATCTGCATTACCTTTAACTACTTGAAAATCTCCTGTTTTAGCAAGAACAACTTTGTCTATTCTTGGTAAATAGTAATCATAATCTACTATGATATCTGAACCATTTCTTGGTATCTTTGTTCCATCAGTAACACCATTTTGATAAGTTTCTGTTGTTGATGTATAAGAACCTGAAGCATCATCTCTTACAGCTCTAAAGTCTAAAACATCTCTTAAACTATAAACTGTTCCGTTATCAGATGAATAATTTGGTATTGTTGCATATGTCGGATAAGAATCAACAGAGAAAAACTTACCAGCAGAAGATGACTTGTAACGACTATATTTTACAAGAAGTGGTCCTGATGGTGCTGTTTGACCTGCTTTTAATTTTATAGATGACCAGTCATAAGAAGCATCTCTTTGTCCTGTATCTAATTCATATCTTGAAGTTACATCTGTTCCAGCAGTTGCAGCTGCAATATCACTTCCTTCATAATCATAAACAGCTGTTAATTCATAAACATCATGCACATATAGTGATTGTTCTGTTGCAGGAGTTTTTACTACGGCTGTATTTGCAATGTATGTAAATCCTTCATCTTCGTAAACTAATGCTAGACCACTATCAACATTTGCATCAGGAGCTGTTCCTGTTAATGTACCTGCTGAACCACCTTGTGTTACAGCTAGAATGGTAGAATCAGCACCTGCTATTTTAGCAGTTTTACTTCTAATTGAATCTGCTGTTGCATCACTTACATCAATAGCTGCAATTACATTTGCACGGAAACTAGAATCTGTTCCAGAAACATTGAGTGTTAATGATTGTGTAGAAGCACCTGTAACAGTTAAGTTAGAAGCTCTAACAACTTCACCTATTGAATAATTAGCAGCACTATCAGCTGTTGTACAGACTACATGATAGTTTTGTAGTTTTAATGCTTCAGTTGAACCTGAAGCCCAACTTTCTTCTGAATCGGTTAGCGATATTGAAATATCACCTGTGCCGTCTGAAGCTTGTAATGGGAATAATCTTTTATGAGTATATGTTAAATCAGCTAATGTTCCGTTTTTAACATAGTTTTGACCTAACTCGAATAGTAAAGGTTCTAATTCACTTTCAGATAAAAATGCATCACTATATGTTGTTGCAGAATCTTTTGACCTTTCATCTATATCAACAGCAGCTGTTATTGAAGCAGCTGATGATACAATTAAAGATTCAGCCTGTTTAAAATCAAAATCTATTGAAAAGTTTGATTCACCTGTTGGTTTTGTAACATATGCACTTTCAACTGTAAGATTTCCTGTTGAACCTGTGTGAGCAGTAATTAATTTAGGTGCTTCGTCTGAACCAGGTCCAGATGTTATTGTTAATAGAGCACCTCTATATGCGTTATCAACTGTTGAGAAAAGCTCAGATGTGTTAGCTTGTCCTATCTGAACTGTTGTTGTGTCAGCTGCTACAGCATTTACTTTACCTGTTATACCTGATGATGTATCAACATCAAATAAAAATGTTCTAAATTCATATGTAGATGTATCAGCTGTATTAGATGAAGAATCATATTCAAGATTTCTAACTCTAGCTGTTCCTATTTTTGAATTTGCTATTGTAGCGGCACTTGTTGTTGTAATACTTCCATTTGCTACACAATGAATGTCTACATTCAACATAGCGTTTATTGGAAAAGTATTGTAATGACTTTTAGTGAATACAAAATTACCGTAATCAGCACTTACTCTTTTATTTTGAACATTAGCTGTATCTCTTGGTTTTTCAACAGTAATTGTTGTTGCTTCACTTTTATCAATTTCATAACCTTTAACATAAGCTTTACCTGTTGATACAATAACATCTAAATTTGATGTATTTGAAGTATTATCTTCTAGTGCTAATTTAAATGGTCTGACTGTATAATCACCAGATTCATCAAATGTTCTTCTTGCTAATTCATCTGCAAGAACTGAATAAATTGGATATTTGTAATCTTTTGTAATTACACCATTATCAACTCTTACTAATTCTATAAACTGTTCTGTGTCAGTTGAATCTAAAGCTCTTGTTGAAAGAATTAAATCTATTTTAAATCTATCAGCACCTGGTGCTTGATAGTTAGAAGCATCTTGTGCTGGGTCTAAAAGAGAGGTATCTGATGATGATTTAACAGTAGATTCTGTTACTTCAAAACCAACAATCAAATTAGCTGCATTTGAATATTTGTTTAATGCAATAGTTTGTGGTGTAACTTTTACAAAGAAACCGTCATAGAAGAAAACACCATCACTAACAGAAAATGTCTGACCTGTGTTTACACCTGTTGTGGCAATATTTGCTTTTTCTGATGATGTTTCATCTGTTCTTATTTCTTCACTAGAAGCTAAATCTTCACCTCTGATTTGTTTTACCATCAAAGTTATAGGTTCATCTGTACCTGTATCAGCTTCATATACTTTAATTACTTCTGCTCTTTTAGCATCATCATTTGTTAAAATTGATTTATCTATAAAGTTATTAGCTGTAACATCTGTTGTAGCATATGATGGATTTAAGTTTAAAGATGTAGCGTCTTGAATATGATATTGACAACCTGATACTACTGAACCATTAGTAAAAACATGACGACCAAATCTGTCTACTTGTTTTTGTAAAATTGTTTGTAGTTGAGTTAATTCTCTAGCCTGAACTGCAAATCCAGGTTTGAATAACATACGAAGAAATTTTTTATCTTCGTCAAAATCGTCATAGTATGGGTCGACATTAAAATTAGTATTGATTGCCATTTATTTCCTCTAAAATTTTATTACAAACTTTAAATTTTCAGCTTGACCTGTTGTTCTTTGTATTTTTGTTATATTATCTAGGTACAAAATATCTCCAGTTTCAGTTTGAAATTCGGGATTTTGAACACTTACTGTTGTTCTACCTGAAGTGTTTGTATTTGCACCTTTTAATACTTCACCCAAAGTTAAACTACCTTTCACATTTGTTAATTTTACAACTGTTGAAGTAAAATCAATTACATGACCACTAAAAGTTGTATTTGCTGAATCTGCACCTTGAAATACAAATTCATTTAATTCATAATCATCACCTGAAGTAACTGTTATATCAGTTGTCTGTGAAATAACATTATTAGCTGTGCTACTTGTTACAGGTGAACTGTTACCATATTTATGTGGGTTTCTTAACAAACCATACTGTCTAAATGAAGTATTTGCTGAAATTAATCCACCCTCTGTTGTATCTATTTGACCTATTCTAGTAGATATCATTACATTCTTTGCACCTAACTGTTTAGCAGAATTGTAACCATGGCCATATTTTGGTGGTAAAACTGCTCTTGCAGTTGCACTACTTCCTGTTCCGAATAATGAAACATTTGCTCTTGAGTAACCTGTTCCTTTTACATCTACTGTTATTTTTGAAATCGTATTGCCACTTAATGTGACTGAACCAACAGCACCTGTTCCATCACCATCAATGAAAACTCTTGTTGATACTGTTGCGTTGTTTCCTGTTCCACCACCAGCAGATGTTGTAGATTTAGATAATGTAATCTGTGAATTTAAAGCATCTATTGATGTTATATGTGAACTACCAGCAATTCCTGTTCCTGTGATTGCCATATTAGCAGATAAGTTTGTAGTATTAGCTACTGTTAATGTTGTACAACCAGATGCAAAAGCACTTACTGTAATACCACTATGGATATAACCTGAACCTGCACCTGTAACTATAATATGTGATAATTCACCATCAACAGCTACTGTTGAAGATACATCATAGTCTAGTTGTGATGTAGATGTTGGAACTGGCATCCAGTTATCTGTTAAAAATCTACTTGATGGTCTAACATTATACAAGTATTTCCATTTGTATCCATCAGCAGTTGATATATTTCCGTTTGCACTTAAATTTTGACCTGTAGGTTCAACCGTTGAATTTGCCGATAAATTATTGTTTAGACAGAGATAAACATTTCTATCTGTTGTCATTACATACATTGGTTGTAAACCTGATGTGGTGTTAGCAGTTAATAAATCACCAATATCAACTGTATCATCAAACTCTTTATATTTTTTACCTGTAGCCCAGTTTCTTCTTGGTGTAACTAATTCTACATTTACACCTGTAACTTTTCTAGCACCAAACATATTCAACCACACATCTTTTTCAGTAGCTACTGTATCTGTTGCAGTTGTTGGTGAATCTTCATCTGGCCAGTTTAAATGTCTACCAAGAAAAACATAACCTATATCTGGTGTTGGCTCGTAGAACTGTTCTTTAAATTGTTCTGCATTATTAAATGCTAATTTTTCTGATGTATAATCTGACATATCTTATTACGCTATTGTTGCACCATTTTGTGAAAGTAAAACCCAACCTTGCTCTGTGTTATAGACTAAAGTAGCTGAATCTCCAGCATCATCAAATGCTATTGTTGAACCATTTAAGAAAGTTGCAGGAGTTATTGTTGCAGTATTGCCACCATCTACTGTAAGAGTTAATATTTTAATTTGACCGTTTGCATATCCATCTGCTAAAGCAACTGCTGTTGCATCTGATTGTGAAACTATAAATGAAACTGCTACATTTGGGTCAGATGTTAATGATGTAGAATCTGCAAGATATTCTGTGTTTGCTATAAAGTTACCAGTAATGTTTAATACAGATGCAACTCCTGTTCCGTCAAATACTGTATTCGCTTTATCAAAAGCACCGTTTGCATGAGTATAAGCATTACCAGATGTGGTTGTGTTGGTGTTTGCAGCTGTAAATGCACCATTAGCATGGTCAAAACCACCATTAGCATGAGTTTGTGCTGTATTTGCGGCTGTAAAGGCACCGTTAGCATGAGTATAAGCATTGCCAGCCGTTGTTGTATTAGTGTTAGCTGCATCAAAAGCACCATTTGCATGGGTGTAAGCATTACTTGCTGTGGTTGTGTTGGTATTAGCTGCATCAAAAGCACCATTCGCATGAGTATAAGCATTACCTGATGTTGTCGTATTTGTATTAGCTGTATCAAAGGCACCGTTTGCGTGGGTATAGGCATTATCAGCTGTTGTTGTATCTATTGCTGTATTTGCTATTGTAGAAATTCTTCCGTTTGCCTCTAATGTAACAACAGGAACAAATGTTGCATTTCCATGAGAACCTGCTGTTATTGATACATTAGTAAAATCTGTTGTAGCATTTGTATTCGCCTTAGCAAAAGCACCGTTAGCATGGTCAAAAGCACCATCAGCATGGGTTTGTGCTGTATTGGCTGCATCATAACCACTATTTGCATGAGCATAAGATGAATTAGCATGGTCAAATGCTGTGTTAGCATTATTATCAATCGCAATAGCTGTTTCAGCAGTTGTTAATGCAAGATTAGCCTGTTCAAATGCACTATTAGCATGGTCATAGGTTATATTAGTATTTGAAATTGAAGAAATTCTTCCGTTTGCCTCTACTGTAACAACAGGAACTATTGTTGCACTTCCGTATGTTGCAGCTGTTGGTGAAACTGATGTAGTATCTGATGTAGACATAGCAGTATTAGAAATAGAACTAATACGACCATTCGCCTCTACTGTAATAACGGGAACAAATGTTGCGTTTCCGTGTGAGCCTGATGTTATTGATATTTCAGTTGCGTCTGTATTTGCTTTAGTGAAAGCGCCATTTGCATGGTCAAATGCACCATTAGCATGAGCAAAACCACCAGTTGCATCTAATTGTGATGTATTAGCTGCATCAAAGGCTCCGTTTGCGTGATTAAAAGATGCTAAAGCAGTATTTAATCCTGTAGTAGCAGTAGTTGAAGTCGTGTTCGCTTGACCAAAAGCTGCATTAGCATGGTCAAAGGCACCGTTTGCATGAGCATATGCTGAACTTACAGCGGCTGAACCTGCTGAATTTGCGGCATCAAAAGCCGCATTTGCATGAGTGTAAGCACTATCAACAGTTGTTGTATCTATTGCTGTATTTGTTATTGTAGAAACTCTACCATTTGCTTCTAGTGTAACAACAGGAACAAATGTTGCATTTCCGTATGCAGCTGCTGTTGTTGATATGTTAGTAAAATCTGTTGTGGAATTGGTATTTGCTTTGTCGAAGGCACCATTTGCATGAGCATAAGCATTACCAGCTGTTGTTGTATTTGTATTAGCTGCATCAAAGGCACCGTTAGCATGAGCATATGCAGATGTTACTTGAGAAGCATCAGCTGCATTTGCCGCAGCAAAAGCTGCATTTGCATGAATATATGCTGAATTAGCGTGTGCATAAGGTGAATCTGAAATTGCAACTGTTGTAATTGTACCAATTCTACCATTTGATTCGGCT
>Ga0213858_10001434_pt1 | contig 11336 bp, 4 predicted proteins | sample PICome_FD_160122 | JGI IMG/M metagenome (GOLD analysis project Ga0213858, IMG submission 160122) | Coastal seawater microbial communities near Pivers Island, North Carolina, United States - PICO245 | ecosystem: Environmental > Aquatic > Marine > Coastal | place: USA: North Carolina | collected... | reverse complement strand
AAGGTGACAAAGGTGACAAAGGTCAGAAAGGTGAGATTGGTGTTGAAGGTTCATCTGGTACATCTGGTGCGAAAGGTGCTAAAGGTGACAAAGGTCAAAAAGGCGAGATCGGAGAAAACGGTACACATGGTACTGATGGTATAGATGGTCTATCTGGTGTAGATGGTGGTGCAGGTCCAAAAGGTGACCAAGGCCAAAAAGGTGAACCGGGTAGTCCAGGTACACCTTCTAATGTAGTAGGCCCTCCAGGCCCTCCAGGTAGCCCTTCAGAAGTTCCAGGCCCTCCAGGCCCTCCAGGACCAGAAGGAGCAGCTGCATATCAATATGAACATATTGCACTTAACCCGATCGCTAGAACAGAGGCATTTGTTGCTGGTAATATTTCAAGTAACTTTGTATTTGTACCTAGCTCATTTGGATCTAGTAGCCTAGTTAAAATAGAAACAGCATTTGGCGCGGCAGCGGCAACTGACGCTACAGTGTTTGCGTTAAAGTCAGTTAATTCTAGTGGTAGTGCTCCAACAACACACGCTACTTGGACGCATCCTGCTAATACATTACATTATACTGTGAGTAGTGGTATTTCAAATGCTACAATCTTAGATGGTAGAACAGTTTACATAGAATGTACTAGTGGTGGAACCGGAGCATCTGGTTATACAGCATCACTACAGTGGCAAATATAAATATAGTAAACTAAACTACCAATATGGCATTATCGGTTAAAAAATTCATACATGCTTTAAATTGTCCGGAACCTGAAAATATGGTTAACGTGACATATCATGTAGACACACCAGATTTACTCTGTGGTGGTGGGGGTACTCCTACGGCTATTTTTTCTGATGATGGTACAACTTTAGGTGGTATAGTAGAAAATGATGGAACTGGAAACGCAGCTACAAGCGGCGTCTGTGCAGAGGGCATGGATGTAGTCTTTGTTGTAGATTATACAGGGTCCATGTCTGGTGCGATTAACGGCGTAAAGTCCGGTCTTGCTGATTTAGCGAATACCATCGATACTCTATCTTCTGGTAATTACAGATTAGGTTTAGTTCTTTTTGATGGTAGATCTAGCAATACAACTCCTTATTACAATTCTAGTGGTGTATATCAAGCACTTCCCTTAGAACAAAGATACATAGCCCCTCCTATTTCAGGCTCAGGCCAGACTGTTAGCAATTCTAATACACGTAACATGATTACATGTATGGAAAAGATGAACACGGTTGGTAATATAGGTGATGTAAATTCAGGGTTTACTAAACAACTAAATACTTTAGCAGCCGGAACTGGTGGTAATGGAAACAGCTCTACAGGCATGTCTTTAGGAGATTCTCTTGAATGTGGAGGTCTAGCGATAAAAATGGTTGCTGGTGATGACTTTGCAGGCTCTTGGAGATCAGGTGTACAAAGATTGATTATTTTAATTACTGACACTCACCCAGAAACGAATACAACATATTTTCAAAACACAATATTTCCAGTAGTAGATAATAATGGTGTACAGGTGATGGTAAACTCATCACAACCAAGTGATGCTAGATATAGTTACCTATCACAGAACACTAACCCTCCAGGGTCGGACCATTATAGTTTAAGTTTCAATAGTACATGGACAACAGGCTTAGAAACATCTCTTACTACTCTATGTGAGGAAACATTTACATATACATGTGAATCTTTGGCAGTAGGCTGGTATTTAGAAGACGGTCAACATGTTGCTTGGTATTGGGATGGCTCTTCATGGACTAACCAACATTATTGTGAATATACAGTAACTATTAATCTGGTTGATGATGTGAGTAACGGTGGTATAGATAGTATTCCATCTTCTCATCCATACTATAGTGATGGTAACACTTATACAATTACAGGCACGCCAGGTACTGCATTTACTTTACAAAATACGGTCACTACATTACCTGATTATACATTTGATGATATAGATGATATAACTATAACCAGAGTTGGTGGTGGTGCGAATATAGCGAGTTTACAATCGTATACAGATGATGGAAATGGTAACACAAATTTACTTAATACATTAACAGAGATTCAATTCCAACTACAAGGTTCAGTACCGACTGAAGATGTGACCTACGATGTAACAGTTTCTGCAACAAATGACTCTACAATATATTCATTTTCAATAAATGTTATCGGTGATGAAACTGATGGTTCTGGTTATGGTCAAGGAGATACACTAGATGCAAATTCACAAATACAGTCTCCAGCTGGATATGTTCGAGTTAATCCAACAACACCATCATCAGGCTGGATAGATGTAGGTTCTACTTACTATAGATCAGCTAGAAGAATTACATTTACAGGTATAGCGGGTAGTTCGCATACATGGGATGTTGATCTAACGCCTGATCCAACAGACTATGATTTAACCCTTAACTCTGTTACCCAAACTGCTTCATCTACCGCTGTAGGTAACTCTTTTGGAAGCACTTACACTTTAAGTAATGCAAATAAAGACATAAAAGGTACGTTCAATATGCCATCTGGCGGTGGTAGCGTTGAGTTATTTGTATATGGTCAGGTTAATCAACCTGATTATACTTTTGAATTAACAGCGAGTGAGTCAATTACAGGAGCTTCGATCGATGGCGCGCCATGGTCGCAACAATACACAGGATATACAGGTGATACTTTTGATTTTACGATACAGCTAAGTGAGAATACAGACTATGATTCTTTTGAAATTACAGGTGTAACTAAATCAGGAAACGATACAGGTGCTGTCACATACAGCATAGACAATACAAATGGTAGAGTAACTGGTACAGTAACTATGCCACAAGGTGGTGGTGATTGTGCACTTGCAATTGCAGGTACGGCAGAGCAAAGTGAACATACTTATACAATAACATTCGTTGACCCTTATACAGATTCAGCGAAATGGCAACAGATCACATATACTGGCTTAACTGGTAGTTTCCACGCTACAACACATCCGCTATCATTCCAAGATGGAGACACTACTTATTATGTTGGGACAAGTGGTGTTCAAGATGGTGTAACTAACGATGACACTTCTAATTTAGTTTCAAACAGAAACCACGCCACTGACAATACAGTCACAGATCTTAATATTGTTCTAGCATCGATGCCACAAGGTGGTGGTAGTGCAACAGTAACGGTAACTGGCCAACAGGTGTCAAACACATATACATTAAATGTTACTTGGAGTATGGCGTCTAGTAATACAACTCCAGCATGTGCGTTTACCAACAACAATAACTCGAGTACATATTCACAACAGTTTACAGGTACGGTAGGCACTCAGTATACTGCAGAGGCACAGATAGAGACTCCGCTTAACTATATTTGGCGAGGTAGTAATCCAGTAGCTGTCACTGGAGTTCTTGGTGGTAGTGCAACAGAGCCTAACACATATACATCTAATCTATCAGGTACGGTTGCAATCCCATCTGGTGGAGGTAACCTTACTATTACAGTAACACCTGATATTAGATTGGCACTTTATACATATACAGCTACAGTACAAACAAATGGATCTACATCAAGCGTAAATCAATACAGTGAGGCTCTTGCATCAAACGCAAGTAGTGTGTCTGGTGTTAATAATTCTAACGGTACAGTAACGATTACTTATGGTGGTTCTGCAGGTACAACTTGGAATAACATAAATGTTGCTGTAGTAGCAAATAACGCGGTAGATTACAATCCTGAAATTACATCTATTTCTAAACCAACATGGTTTACGGTAACTGAGAATGAGTATGGTGGCGAAGGCATGGATATTGATTTCCAAATGCCTAGTTTAGACCCTAGATCTGGAAATTTAAGTACAGGTACGATTACCGCAAGTGTATCATTAAGTGAGGTACAGCATACATTTACTCTCACATCTACAGATAACATTAGTAACGTGTCAACATCACAAACTACACAATATTTTACAGGGGGTATTAGTGATGAAATTGATTGGTCTACAACATACACAGCAACTTCTGGGTATACATTTAATATTACAGGTGTTTCAGTGTCAGGCACTAACTCTGACGCGGTATTAGTTGTAGATTCTACTGGTACAGATATTGGAGGTGTAATTAGTATGCCATCAGGTGGTGGTTCAGCAACAGTAACAGCTAACGGTACTTCAACACAAACAACATATAACTACACTATTACTTGGACTAATAATATAGGCGGTGCTGATTGGACAGTAAATAATGCAGACTCTTATATTCAATCAGTTACAGGTCTGGTACCCGGTGGACATACTTTTATCCAACAAGAGCTAGATCCAGATTCTGGTAGAGAAATAACTAGCATGTCTGTAAGTAGTAATAACAGTAACGTCATAATTGAAGACTATGATACTGGTGGTCTTATTATGGTTAGAGTAAATATGCCTGCTAACGCGACTGGTAATCAGTCTGCAGTTATTACAGCGACTGGTAGTACATCAGTTATTCAAAGAGTTCTAGATGTTTTCTACTTAGAATCTATTGATGGAGCTTTTGTGGCTGGATCTCCTGCTGGAAGTGGTATTACCTCATCAACGTATGTGGGTACTCCAGGTCAAACTGTTGGCCCAGTTTACAGATATTTACGTTCTGACTCTGGTTATACCAATCCTACTATTACTAGTATATCTGATGGAGGTAGCCCTTATGTAGATCCTTCTATTAGCTCAAACTCAGGTGCAGGTTATCATGAATTTACATACAACTATCAGATACCTTCTACAAACACATCAGCTACAATTACTATTAACGGTAGTGTAGATGGAGATTGTGAAAGTTGTTCTTTCAGCGCGAACGGAGTTGCACCTTCAACTTACGATGGATCTGATGGCGAAATTAGAGTTATTTATACAGACGGTGCTTGTGGTGATCCAGTTAGCTGGTCAATTGAACCTAGTGAAGGTACTTATACTAACGGTATATTCGGACCAATTTGGACAGGCTTAACACCAGGCACATATTCGATAGCTGTGACCGGAGTTCCGTGTACATCATCGGTGTTAGTTGTGGTACCTAATGCTACAACTACGACACAGGCGCCCGGTAACTTCACATACTATAACGCACAGGGCTGTGATACTGGGAACTTTTATGTATTAAGAGGTGACACATCTTATTTCATAGGCTCGATAGTAGATACCACCAAAGGCGGCAACGACAGCAACATGTGTATCAGTGGCCTAGCAAAATGGGGTGAAGACTTATGGGAATACCAGATCAACAGCGTCGCTGAGCCAGACGAGATATGTGCTGCATGTGACGGCGGCGATCCGGAAGGACCTACACCATAATAAACTTTTTGGGAGTGGGTTATATAACTAGTAGATTATATTTTTAATTAGTTATATTATATGGAAGACAATATTCAAATCCCTAAGATTATACACCAAATATGGGTTGGCGACAAGGAGATGCCAGATCACTGTAAACAATTCGTTCAAGAGATGCGAGACCTGCACCCAGACTGGGAACATAAAATGTGGGGCAATGAAATTTTTACAGAAGTATACCCTGACGATCCCTTCTTGAATAATTATCGAAAAGACCCAGACTTATATAAGTGGGCTTTTATCACAGACAGAGTTAGATGTCTATTATTAAGAGATTATGGCGGTATTTACTGTGATGTAGACGCAAGACCTGTTAAATCTTTTAACACCGTGAGAGATCAACTTAGCCCTCAACATACATTTATGTCGGGTATGAAGCCATCACAGAAGAACAATACCTTGATAGATTGTACCGTATATGGTGCGGCTCCTAACTCTAGAGTTATTAATGAAATTTTAACAGTCTATGATAGAATTACATGGGCACATGGATGTAAAACTTTCTCTGATAAGGTGATTCAAAAGTGTGAACCTGACGTAGCTCTATTCGGTTATCAATATTTTTACAACTGGGAAATTGACGAAAAAACTGTAGTTTTACACGATGTTTTAGAGTCTCGTCTTTTCTCTTGGGTAGAACCTGAAAAGAAAGCAAAAGGTTCAATTGCGTGGTAAAATACGCTACCAGAGCTATATACATGGCCATAGGTTAACTATCTTATTAGATATGTTAGATTATTTAACTTCAAGGCTCGATGTCTTAGAATGGAAAAATAAAAATCGAAAAAATGGAGAACATTTACTACATCTGTGCTCAACCTGCTACTTTTTATTATGCATGGCAGGTCGACGCGATGCTACTTTCCTTTAAAAAATACGGCAACGTAGACCTTACAAAAGTACACATTGTTTCAAGTGTTAATGTAGCTGATCCGCATCCGGATTTGAATTTTCAAAAAGTAGAAAATAAATGGAAAGAACATGGTGTAGTTTTTGATTACTATAAAGACACTAGAGGTCAACACAGCTACATATCTTCTATTAGGCCTCATATTTTAAAGAAACATTGGCAGAAGTACCCATGGTTAAGTGAGAATACCATTATGTACCATGATTGTGACATCGCTTTGACAAAACCGATCGAATTTGGTGACATGTTGTCACATGATAACATCAAAAAATGTTACGTTTCTGATACAAAATCTTACATTGGGGGTAAATATATCGCTAGTAAAGGTCATCGTATACTAGAAGAAATGTGTGATATTGTGGGAATTACGCCGTTTGAAGTAATGGAAAGAGAAGAAGAGGCAGGTGGCGCGCAATATTTGTTAAAACCAGGCATAGATGCGCAGTTTTGGCAAAAAGTATATGAAGATTCTGAAAATTTATTCGAAAAAATTAGCAAAAGAGTAAGAGAAATTAAAAAATCTAAGCCGGAGTGGCATGAAATACAGATTTGGTGTGCAGATATGTGGGGAGTGCTGTGGAACCTATGGAAAAAAGGCTACGAGACTCCAATCCACCCTATTTTAGAATTTGCATGGGGAACTCAATCCATGCAGAATTGGAATAATCTAACTATTTACCATAATGCGGGTGTTACAAAAGAAGATCCTGGAAAACCTTTCTATAAGGGTAAGTATATGAACCTACCTCCAGTGAAAGCACCTAGACCTGGTGATAGCTGGGCTTCTCAAAAATATTATGACTTAGTAGTAGATGCCTGGAATGAAACTGAATACTCAAGTTTAAATTTATCAAACTCACAACATGAATATTTCGGTGATGATGATAGACTAAGTGTTATCTACAAAGACGTGTATTTAACCAAAAATGGCGTAATTTATCTTACAGACGAGGAAAAAGAGCTAAAAGGTGTTAATTCATGGACTTATGTTGGTGGTTGGCAACCTAACCAAAAATCAAGTATTGGCAAACCCACTAGAGAAATTGAACTAGCAACATACTCTAGATTTTTATGGGTTGGAAATATTGGCCATGCTCTCTTTGACGGATTATATCCTATTTGGTGTGCTTTTCTTAATACAGGACATCACGGTGAAGATTTTATACCAATAACTGATAAATTTGATGGTAATAACCCAAAAGCATTGGAAGCTGTCAATAAATTTTCAGGAAATTCTTTACTAGAGTATACTTCGTTAGAGAATGATGAGGTAATTAAAATTAAGAAACTTGTTGTTGGTATACCAAACACTGGTAATATAGTGATGAGTCCCGACAGAAAATTATGGGGTGAAGAACAACTAGGTGCTATGTCTAAATTTAGAAGTAGATTCTGGAATAAACTAGGTATTGTTAAACAACATAATCCCATTCCTAAATGTGCTATCATAGATAATAAAAGATTCTCTGATAAAGATAAAGAAGAGTTGAACTTTACCAGAGATGATATGCAGATTGAGTATGTAAATTGGGCAGACTTTTTAAGTTTTGAAGATCAAATTAGATATTTAGCAACACTAGATATACAAATTTCAGGACCTGGAAACGCTATTATGTATACTCCGCTTATGAAACCTAAAGCAACATGTATTAATTTAGGTTGGCTAGAAAAGACTCAAAGTAATACAATGCGCCCTAATATCGTTATTGAAGAAACAGATTTTGAAGAACATGAATTTCCAGCTTTTATGGAACAATCTATGTTGAACACACAGTCTGATCTCAACATTATTTACTACGATAGATGGGAATGCCCTAATATTAACCGCGTAGTCATAGATAACTATTTAGATGATATTAAATCTAAAAATAACACAGGTATAAATTTAGCAAAAGACGGTCAAATTTACAAAAAATACTGTGAAAGTGTCGAAAATAGTACAGAAGTAGCCAGAATGATGACAGATTTGGCGTTGTTTCCCGAATTTTTAGTGAATGAACACCCGCATTGTTTAAAATCAGGCATTATCGATCTAGAGTTACTTAGAAAAATTAGAAAAGAGTATAACTATAATGAAAATTGGGTTATTCAAACTAAAAAGACAGAAAAGGAACCAACAGTCCATATTGCCGTAGTAGCGACCAATGCATATTTTACACTTGGTTTAAGATTTATCAGACAATTCCATATATATTGTGAAGAGCAAAATATAAAATATCACTTTTTCTCAGACACAGATCCTACGCCTTATTTAAAATCAGGTATGAACTGCCAATATTATCCAGAAGAACATAAAAGCTGGCAAGATGCAACCAACTCAAAATTTAAAAATATGCTTAAAATTGAGATGGATGAACATGACACATTATTTTACTTTGATGCAGATACTTCTGTAACAAGATCTTTCAGCACAGAATGGTTTAATATAGGTGAACTAGTAGGGGGAGAACATTATGGTAACAGAGGGTTTCTAAGTGGTAATAAGGGTTATGATAGAAATCCAAAGTCAAAAGCATATATACCGTCGACAGATCCTGATGATACATGTACCTATTATTATGGTGCATTCTTTGGTGGTAAAAAAGCTAAGGTGCGTGAATTTTTAGAAACTTTAATCAGCTGGCAGCAGTATGATACAGATGTTTTAAACTATGAACCGGCCGTAAATGATGAGTCTTATATCAACAAATACTTTCATGTAAATCATCCTGCAATGGTACCGACTCATAAATTCTCATTTAATATCAGTGATAAAGGTAATCCTATGACTGATACAAGAATACCAGTTAAAGTCGGCTACTCTAATTTAAAACAGCTACATACTTGGAAAGAAGAGGACTGGACAATTAGAGACGGACAAATTATACTGTAATTTTACTGTAAAAACCCAGATAGATATATTAACCAAAAATATGTCTAGCAAATATGGGTGCTCAAATTAAAGCAAAACAGGTAGCAGGTCTACAGGCTACACTTAATGCCTTAACAGGTATTGACACAATTGTAGAATCTTTTTCAACTAATCAAACTGACGGCGCAACTGGTATAACTATTACATACTCAGCAAGAGAGAGGGATGCGGTTCAGATATTTGTCAATGGTGCAAGAGTATCAGATGGTTACTCTTGGTCTTACAATAATGCTACAGTAACTGCGGATAGCTTAGAAGTTGGATCTGAATTAGTATGGGACAGTAATGCAATAGGTTTCTTATTAGAAGCAACAGATGTTATTCAAATTCAATATGAAACAGAGACTGGTGGCTCAGTAGGTTCCGGTGGTTCAGGTGGTGGTACTTCAGGTACTTCAGGTACATCTGGTGTTTCTGGCTCAGGTTCAGTGGGCGGTACAATGACCTCATCTATCATACCTGACACAAACGCGCAGTACGATCTAGGAAGCGCGGAATACAAAATTAGACACTTATACCTATCAGACAATTCATTATACTTAGGAGACTCTGCACAAATCACAATACAGGGTGGTAAGCTACAACTACCACAGACTCAAATTGGAGGAGCAGATGGTATTGACCTAAGTACACCAGAAGAATTTGCAAAAGCACAGAGATTAAAAGAGGGTCAGAGAATGATTAACCTCTACAATAACAGACTACAGTATGCATGTTCACCAGTCTGGTTAGAGAAGACCACGGGTGAAGGCACTTATGTTGGTTCAGGCCAATGGGTCTCACTAGCACAAGACTCTGAAGGTCAGCCTACAGATCTGAATGACGGTTGGTTCTTAACATGTGCTCATAATATTATGGAAGTCTCAGGTGGTGTACACAGACTATTCGACAGAATCTACATCGGCCTCAACGGTGAGTGGTATATAGTCGACCAGTCTTGGGTTATCTACGACGCAATTGCAGATATAGCACTACTTAGAACAGGACTTACACTAACCGCGGACAAGGTCTTAACGCTGGCACCACCAGCTAAAGATCCAGTCACTGGACAAGAGGTGTGGATGTGTGGTTTTCCAGGTGGATATGACACAGACTCGCTCACTTCAGGAATAATCAGAGACGCACACTTTAATATCTCAGACGGAGGTCAAGCAGTAGACTCACTCTTTATTGACGCTCCAGGTATCGGCGGTAACTCAGGCTCAGCGATGCTGAATAACGAGGGCCAAATTATCGGACTCTTCACATTTGGCTTTACCGACAAGGAGAACTTCGGAGGTGGTGTTAATGTCCAGACTATGAGACTTGCACTAGAGAAAATGGCACCGGCAATCCAGTCAAACCCAGGCTATATGGCATGGCAGGATAAACTGTATCTAGGTGTCGACTGGGGTAGAGTCAGTCCAATCAAGTGGGCCTCAAAATACCCAGGTGGAGTGACTGATGGGATCGGTGGTCCGGTCATAATGTCGAAGCCACAGGCGAAGGGCTGTGAGATTACTCAACTCGACGGGCAATATGCAGGTATCGCTGGCGTACAGCTTGGTGAGGTGTGGCTCTCTGCTACAATAGGCACAGGGCAGCAGTTTGACTTTGGATACGAGCACGGGCAGATCACACCAGGTGTGCTGATGCATCTAGACTCTAATCCTGTTACACTGGAGTACATTGACCCTAACGGCGCGAAGCTGCAGCGTAACCTTGTTTTCGACACTTTCGGCCAGCATGGAATCGAACACGACAACTATCTAACAGGTGGTACTATTATCTCAGCACAAGCCAAACGCGTGGACTAAAACCACGCGCGCGGCCAAAGCAGAAGCCTTCTCCATCTAATATATAAGGAAGGGGAACAACTACACATACACAACAATGTTATTCATAAAGGTCATAGTAATCATGGTAATCTTCTGGATATTAATGAACAGATGGTTTACATGGTTAGATAAGTAAACAACCCTGTTTATTTAAAGTAAACAATTCCAACACATACCATATAACAGTACACACAATGGAGATCTTCTACTACATACCAGAGATACTAATAAGCCTTTGTATAATAGGGATAGTATACTTCTGTACAGAGGATAAGAGGAAATAAGCCCAGTCTAGTAATATATAGTCCATCTAGCCCATTTCAAGTCAGTTTAGCCAGTCCAGTCTTTACGCCATCCACCCAG
>Ga0213858_10001432_pt1 | contig 11344 bp, 12 predicted proteins | sample PICome_FD_160122 | JGI IMG/M metagenome (GOLD analysis project Ga0213858, IMG submission 160122) | Coastal seawater microbial communities near Pivers Island, North Carolina, United States - PICO245 | ecosystem: Environmental > Aquatic > Marine > Coastal | place: USA: North Carolina | collected... | reverse complement strand
TCCATAGAATGGAATATCGCCCCAGGAGGCAATAGCGGTATTTTTTGGGGGGTCTTGGAAGATCCTGCCTATCCTGAGGCTTATCAATCCGGCCCCGAAATTCAAGTCCTTGACAACGCCAAGCATCCAGAGGCCTTTGTCGCCGAGGGCACCCATACCGCAGGCGCCCTGTTTGACATGATTGCCCCATCTGAGGATCACACCAAACCGGCAGGTTCATGGAATCACTGCGTTTTGCGTATCGACCACCGAAACAATGAAGGGGTGGTGCTGATGAACGGGCATCAAATCGTCTCATTCAAACCAGATGGTCCAGAGTGGGAGGCCATGGTGGCCGACTCTAAATTTGCCGATTGGCCAATTTTTGGCAAGTCGCCAAAAGGCCATATCGGGCTGCAAGATCACGGAGATCGGGTGGCTTATCGTAACATCAAAATTCGAGAATTAACCGATTAAGTCCCAATCCTAAACCATGGTTGCTGAAAACGAATTGTATTTAAGTCTAGGCTATTGTGCCTTTATGCTGTTGTTGTTTATGATTTTCAAGGCCTTTCCGCCAAAAAAAATAAATCACTTCTACGGCTACCGGACCCAGCGCTCCATGGCAAACGATACCGTCTGGAAAGACGCCAATGAGTACTCCTTGAAACTGGGTGTAAAACTTGGCATTTACGGCCTCTTTTTACCTTTATTCTACTATTTTATTTGGCCCGAACAATTGATGCTGGCCACGGTCATAACCCACACCGCTGCTTTGCTCCTGATCGTTGTGGGTACAGAACGATACCTCAACCAGCGTTACGACAGACAGGGACAACCAAAAAATCATAACCCCAAAGTCTAGATTCCTTACCTTTGTCGAGCAATGATGGCTTGATATGATTTATTCCATGACTGGTTTCGGTAAGAGTGTCGTCACTCTTCCGGGCAAAAAAATTACAATTGAAATTAAATCGCTCAACAGTAAGGGCGTAGACCTAAATGTGCGGATTCCATCCTCTTTGCGCGAGAAGGAACTCAGCATGAGAAACCACGTGGCAAAGACACTGAAAAGGGGGAAAATCGACCTTTCGGTTTATGTAGAGTCCACTGGAGGTGAACGTTCAGCCCAACTCAACACCCCTGTTATTGAGGCCTATATGGCTCAACTCAAATCAATTGCCGATGGAGAAAATGTCGATCTCTTGCAGATGGCACTTCGTTTGCCTGAAAGCATCCAAACCGAACGCGAAACCATTGATGAGACAACCGCATCAGCCATCATGAGCGGCCTTGAAGAGGCTGTAGGCACCTTACAAGACTTCAGACTCACCGAAGGTCAGGCCCTGGCCAAAGACTTCGAACAACGGATACAAACCATCGGTCAACTCATGGAAACGGTCAAAACTAAAGACCAAGAGCGTATTCCATCGGTGCGAGCCCGACTGCTTAAAGCTTTAGAGGATTTAGCACAAACTGTTGATCAAAATCGATTTGAACAAGAACTCGTCTATTATCTCGAAAAATACGACATCACCGAGGAGATCGTTCGACTGAGCAATCACTTGAAATACTTTATAACCACCATGAATTCGGATGAATCCAACGGCAAAAAATTAGGATTCATCACCCAAGAAATGGGTCGCGAAATTAATACCATTGGGTCAAAAGCAAACGACGCAGCCCTTCAGCAATTGGTGGTGCAAATGAAAGACGAACTGGAAAAGATCAAAGAACAAGTCCTAAATGTCCTATGATGTCTAAGCGCGGGAAACTCATAGTGTTTTCAGCACCCTCTGGCAGTGGCAAAACCACCATTGTCCGTGCACTACTAAAACGGCCTGAACTCAATTTAGCCTTTAGCATTTCGGCGACTTCGCGCCCGCCAAGAGGTGAGGAGGTCGATGGAAAGGATTATTACTTTTTGAGCCAAAAAGAGTTTGAACAAAACATTCGAGATGGCGCATTTTTGGAGTGGGAAGAAGTGTATCCAGGACAGCACTACGGTACACTGCTCGAAGAAGTGAATCGGCTTCTCGAGGAGGGTAAAAATGTTGTTTTTGATATCGACGTGATCGGTGGATTGAACATCAAAAAGCAATTTAACGATGAGGCTTTGGCTCTATTTGTACAGCCTCCAAGCATCGAAGTTCTGGCACAAAGACTTGAGCAAAGAGGCACCGACAGCTCAGAAAAAATTCACACGCGCCTGGAGAAAGCCCGTCTGGAATTGAGCCAAGCACCAAACTTTGATCATGCCGTGATCAATGAATCACTCGACCAAGCCATTGAGCAGGCTCATGAATTGATCTTGAATCACATCGCCTAATCTCATGGGACAAAAAAAATCCATCGGCTTATACTTCGGGACGTTCAATCCCATACATATAGGTCACCTTAATATCGCGCACTATTTCGCGCATCACAGTACACTCGATGAGGTTTGGCTCGTGATTACCCCACAGAATCCCCTGAAAACAAAACAAAGCCTATTGGCTGATTATCACCGTGCTGCACTGGTGGATATCGCTTTGGAAGACTATCCTAAACTCAAAACCTGTCGCGTAGAATTTGACCTCCCGCAGCCCAATTATACGGTAAACACCTTGGCAGTCCTTCAGGAACAACACCCAGAGCTGTTGTTCACCCTGATCATGGGGCAAGACAATTTGGTGCATTTCAAAAAATGGAAAAATTATCAATGGATTTTAAATGAGATCCCCATTATGGTGTATCCCAGAGCACTCAGCACTGACATGGTGAAAAAATCAGGGCTTGAGTCCATAAACTTGGAAGGAGACATCACTCAAGTCAATGCGCCAATCTTCGAGCTCTCTGCCACCTTTATTCGTCAAGGGATAAAACAGGGCAAAGATGTGCGCCCAATGGTTCCTGAGCGCGTTTGGCAATACATTGACGAGATGAATTTTTATAAATAAAACCGCCGAACTTCTCGAAGCCCGGCGGTTCTGCTAACTAAATAACCAACCAAAAAATTACTTTTTGCGGCGCTCGAGAGCTTCGAGCACCAAAAAACATCTAAATCAATAACGGCCGATCTAATGCCAAATTGTTCAGCGACCTCATAATCTATTGTTAAAAAATAATAAGTTAGATTGGTCAAGTCTTGGCAAAACCGAATTCACTAAATTAGACCCATGAATCAACCCAATCAATTCCCCTCGTTTGACTTTGGGGTTGTCGGGGGTGGCAGCTGGGCCACAGCCCTGGTAAAAATGCTATGCGAAACCCAAGCTCAAGTTGGATGGTACATGCGCAACACCAAAGCCATTGAGCACCTGCGCCAGCAGGAGCACAATCCAAATTATCTGAGCTCAGTCTCTTTTGATTTGGATCAATTATTCTTGACCGATGACATTGATCAAGTGGTGCGTCAAGCCAAAGTAATTATTTTGGCAGTCCCTTCAGCCTTTTTAAATGACGAACTGAAAAAACTTACGCTCTCTCTGGGTGATAAATTAATTTTCTCTGCCATAAAGGGAATTGTCCCCGAAAGCAGCCTAATTGTTGGCGCCCATCTCAACGAAGAATACGGTATTCCCATGGATTCTATCGGCGTGATTACCGGACCGTGCCACGCCGAAGAAGTCGCTCTAGAGCGCTTATCCTATTTAACCATCGCCTGTGCACATAAGCCCAACGCGGCAATGGTTGCAAAAGCCTTGAGCAGTAACTACATCAAATGTTCGGTCAGCGATGACATCATGGGTACAGAGTACGCTGCAGTGCTCAAAAACATCTATGCATTAGCTGCCGGAATTGCCCATGGTCTTGGCTATGGTGACAATTTTCAAAGTGTTTTAATGAGCAACGCCATTCGTGAAATGAAACGCTATGTTAAAAAAGTGCATCGCATGAAGCGAAACATTAATGGGTCCGCCTACTTGGGTGATTTGCTGGTTACAGGTTATTCGGTATTCAGTCGTAACAGGATGTTTGGGACCATGATTGGCAAAGGCTATACCGTAAAAAGCGCCATGATGGAAATGAAGATGGTTGCTGAGGGTTATTACGCCACAAAAAGTGCTTACACACTGAACCAGGATAAGGGAAATAAAAAGGCCAAGACGCCCATCATTAACGCAGTTTACCAAATCCTATACCAAGGAAAATCTCCAAAGAAAGTCTTTGCTGAGTTGACCGATAAATTGAATTGAGCTCAGCCCCGATAAACCCCTTGGGCTTAAAAGCTGCTTTTGAACTGTTCTAGAAAACGCAAATCATTTTCACTCAATAAGCGAATATCAGGAATCTGGTGGAGCAAAAGTGCAATTCGGTCAATGCCCATACCAAAGGCAAATCCAGAGTAAACCTCAGGATCAATGCCACAGTTTTTCAGGACATTGGGGTCAACCATGCCACAGCCCATAATCTCAAGCCAACCCGTTCCTTTAGTCATTTTATAATCCGTTTCGGTCTCAAGACCCCAGTAGACATCCACCTCTGCGCTGGGCTCAGTAAAAGGAAAATACGAGGGTCTCAAGCGGATTTTCGACGTCCCAAAAAGCTCATTGGTGAAATGGGCCAAGGTTTGTTTCAAATCTGCAAAACTCACGTCCTTATCAATGTATAAGCCCTCCACCTGATGAAAAAAACAGTGTGACCGGGCCGATATGGCTTCATTGCGATACACACGCCCCGGAGAGATGGTTCGAATTGGAGGCTGATTTTGTTCCATGTAGCGTACCTGCACTGAGGAAGTATGTGTGCGCAACAATATGTCTGGGTCGGTTTGAATGAAAAAGGTGTCTTGCATGTCTCGCGCAGGATGATACTCCGGTAAGTTTAAGGCCGTAAAGTTGTGCCAATCATCTTCAATTTCAGGGCCCTGGGAAACGTTAAAACCAATGCGCGAAAAAATGTCAATTATTCTATTTTTAACCAAAGAAATGGGGTGTCTCGAGCCAAGGGCAGAAGGGTTTCCTGGTCGGGTCAAGTCCTGGTACATGCCTTGAGTCGACTGTTGACCAGTTAGCGCGGCCTTACAATCGGCAACCCGCTGCTCGGCTGCCTTTTTTAGGGCGTTTACCGCTTGCCCAAAAGCCTTTTTTTCTTCTACGGGAACCTCCTTGAAGGCCGCGAAAAATTCATTTAAGAAACCTTTTTTTCCGAGATATGCAATACGGAAGTCCTCTACCTCTTTTTGGGTTTTCCCATCAAAGGCAGCCACTTTGGCGATGTGCTCGTTAATTTGATCAATCATGGACTCAGTATTTATGGGCGTAAAAATAGGGATTTTATCCTGAACTAATCGATGAGCTTTTGAGCCAAAAAATACGCCACAATGGCCTCTTTCATCAATACAGTTTGTTCCCCAGCCTTGAGGGCAGGTAAGGGTTCCAAATTTTTATAGTGTGGCCAACCTTGATCGTCGACATAATCTAAGGCGTAGTAGCCATAAGGGGTCAATAATTTGCAGATGGCGATGTGCATTAAGTTAATTTTCTCGTCTTTTTTGAAGCGCCGATGGATCTGTCCGAGCTCTTGTACCCCAATCAAATAAATGATGGCATCCAGGTCCAAAGGGTCTCCATCCGAAAATTGAGCGCTTAATTTTTGAACCACGCCCTCCCATCGTTCTTTGAGTTGTTCATCTCTCGCCATGCAGCAAAAATACGCGGAATAATGGGTAATTGCCAAGAAATCCTATCTTTACCAGACAAGCCAAAACCATGCATTTATTTGACATTATTCTCCTAATCATCTTAAGCCTGAGTTTCATCTGGGGCTTACGCAAAGGGTTCATACAAACCCTGGCATCCTTGTTGGCCCTAATCTTGGGGATTTATGTCAGTGTGCATTATACCAGCGATCTTTCACAGGTCTTGCATCAGTGGTTTAATTGGTCAAAAAATACAAGCCATTGGGTTGGGTTTATTATTTTGTTCATCGCCACGGTCACTGGGGTTGTTTTTGTTGGGAAACTCATCACACGTCTGGCGGGAGCAATCGCTCTTGGATGGATCAATCGGCTTTTAGGCGGGCTACTTTACGGACTTCAAACCGTTATCATACTGAGTTATTTGATCTGGTTTTTAAACCAAGTTCACCTGATGCCATACGTCTTGTCTGCTGAATCACAAAAAGAATCCAAAACTTACGAAAAGCTGGCTGGGGTGGCACCAAACTTAACTCCAATCATCAAAGATTTATGGGCCAAAGGAGGAAAAACAAATCCCAAAAAGAATGATTCTCAAGCCACCGAGGACCCGCGTTAAATTACAGTGATTTAATGGCTTGAGACAAGACCCATCCGCGTCTTCCGTCAATGAGTTCGATCTCGTGCCACTGGTCCTGCTGTTGCAGCAATCTCAACTTCGTGCCGGCGTGTAAGTCATATAAAACCTCATCGCTCATGCGCGGCCCAGAGCGGACACTCATCTCTTGCTGAAAGACAACAGCCCATCGATAATCTTTTACATAGGCTTGTGTCTTAGCGCCAAAGAATAAAGCGCCCATGAATAGTGCTATGCTCAGTATTGACCCCACAAAACTTAGCCTTTTGGCGCTTGATGAATACACCCACGAAAAACGCATGACCCAAAAGACAAAAAAGGTCATACTCAGGATTCCTATCCAAGCCCATTGATTCAAACTAAGCCATTGGCCTGAAGCCTCATCCCATTTTTGAAAAAGCGTTTTAGGCTGGGGCTGAATCACATCAATCAAGGCGTTTTGCACATAGGCCCTATTGTTTAAAACATCGGTGTCCTCTGGATTCAACATCAAAGCCTTTTCGTAATAATAAATGCTCGAGGCCAAATCACTGAGATGATAATACGCATTGGCCATATTGTAATAGATCGCCGCACTGTGCACCCCAGATTCTAAAACCGCCTCCCATCTCATAATGGCCGCTTGATACTGCTCGTTTTTATAAAGTTGATTGCCTTGGTCAAACCAATTGTCAGCCTGCCCTTGACCCAAGAGACTCGTGCCAGAAAAAGTGAGTAAAATCAATGCATTCAGTAGGCCTCTTTTCATTGCTTTTTTGGGTTTATTTTTGAAATCACTTCCTGCGCCCGATTAAAATCATTTTGTACATCGACCGCCGTAGAAGGTGCATATCTCGCCTGCTCACATCGCTCTAGAAGCTCAATAAGCTGATCGATAGCGGTCGTTTCGACCGCTTTGTTTTGTAGCAGTGTTCTGATGTTGTCTTTGGACAAGTCAGAGGTTTCCAAGCTCAATCGAGATTTTAAAAACAGATGTAATGAGCGTTCTAAGGCAGCATAAAAAGCCCCTGGGTCCTGTTGTTTGTCCTTGGCTTGTTTTAAATATTTAGCGATAAGACGCTTTCGGTTTCTGTCGCGTCGGGTTTGATCGTCTCCTTGAATCTTGGCCCTAAGCCAGTGAACAAAGAACCAAAAAGGCAACAGAGCCAACAAGGCAATAATCCACTGCCAATAGGCCCACGTCCCAAACCATGGTTTTGGCTGAATCGATTCCCAATCTGTTTTGAGTTTGATGTACTCAAAGCGCTCCGAGGCCCTTAAAGAAGTGTTTGGCTTATCGAGGTCATTGACCTCAGCCTGGGGTCTACTCTCGACCACTGGGCCATTAATCACCGAGACCAGAAGCTCGCCGCCCTTTTTTGTGACGTATCGCTCCGCATCAGGATCGAAGTAGGAGAAACTTAAGGGTGCCAAAGGAAATGTCCCTTGATTTTGGGGCACCAAAGTATAGGTTTCAGACACCGATCCCCTCATGCCTGAGGTCCTGGTTGTCACTTTATCACTTCGTGAGGGCTCATAAACTTCAAAGGCATTGGGCAATTGAGGTTTGGGCAATTCAAATAACTTTAAATTACCTTCTCCGCGCACGGTCAATGAATATTCCAAAGATTCCTGTGCGTCCAACTCCGTTCGAGAAACTTCGGCGTCAAAATCAAATGACCCCACTGCTCCGGTAAAATCACTTGGTCGATTTTCTTGGGGTAAAGGTTTCACCTTAATGGTTCGCCTTCCTGCGGAAATGGTTTTGTTGACTCTTGTGGTGAGGAATCGGCCAAAGAAATCACGACGATTAGAACGCACGTCAATAGGCACATCCAAGGTCAATGGCTCGATACTCAAATCACCTGTTTTCTGAGGATAGAGGACCGTCGTTCTCAAAATCACATATCGATAATCTTCCCCTCGATATTGACCCTCGTAAATTTTTAACTGACCCTTTTGATCCAGTGTCTGACTCCAAAAATCGGCGTATTTGGGTGAATCAATTTCACGCCAATTGCTGGTAATGCTGACCTGATTGGAAACGTATAATTTATAAACAACCGTGATGGCTTGGTTCAAATAGGGGTTAGTATTGGAGACCTCTGCGACCAAATGAACGTTTTCACTGGCCAAATAATCCGCATTATTGCCATCTTTTGGGATTTCTACCGCTTCGGTAATGATCACTTCTACCGGCGGTGATTTATATCGTTCATCATCAATTTCAATGACGGCTTGTCCGATGGTAATAGGTCCCTTTTTCAGCGGAGCTAAGAAAAAGCTATAGGTTTTGGAATAGGTCCTTTTCCCATTGATCCATGAATTACTGATGGACTGATTTGGCCCCCCAAGAACCCGAAATCCGTCAAAGCTGGGCGGCTCAAAATTGTCGCCATCCTGATTCATTTCAAAATCAACTCTCAATCGTTCGTTCAGTCCGAGTTTTCTCTTGCTGACTTTGGCTTCAAACTGCACCTGGGCCATCAGCCCTACAGGGATTGAGACCAGCAAAATCAACAATAAATATCTCTTCACGCTTCTCACCCTACCAATCCTTTGATCGTTTTACTTTAGCCCCTTTGACCTTCTGCAAATTCATTTTGTCTTGAACCTTTTGCTCCTCGTTATTCATGGCCTCTAGTAAGTTCTTAATTTGCTGTGGAGACAACTTACCCGGTTGGCCTTGATTGGGATTTTTATTTTTATCCTGATCCTCCGGTTTTTGGTTTTTGTTTTTCTGTTCGCCTTGATCTTTATTGGAGTCCTTCTGGTCGTCTCCCTCATTTTCATTTTGATTTTCCCCCTGGTCATTTTTGTCCTGATCCTGATCATTTTCGCTAGGATCGTCCTGATTCTGACCGTCTTTTTCTTGATCTTGCTGTTGGTCTTGATCCTGCTTGTCCTGCTGATCCTTTTTGTCGTCTTTATTCTCGTCTGGAGGAGGAGGGTTTTTGTCCAATAAATCCTGAGCCACCGCCAAATTGTAGCGACTCTCATCATCCTTAGGACTATTTCTTAGGGCATCTTTGTAGGCAGCAACGGCCTCCTGATACTTCTTCTCTTTCATGAAGGCATTACCCAAATTGTGAAACGCACGATGTTTTTGTTCATAAGTGGTGGCGTCGCGAGCGGCTTGTTTGAATCGAAATAAGGCCTCTTTGTTTTGGCCCCGTAAATGGTATTCATTGCCCAAATTAAAGGCCCCGTTATCGCGTTCTCCCAAGGCCAAGGCTTTGCGGTAATTCACCTCTGCCTCGGCAAAAGACCCTCCAGCCAAATCCGTAGCTCCCTCAGACAACGCCTCCAAAGCCTCCGTCGACGCAGGCCCCGCTGATGGAGTTTGTTCCTGACCAGATGCCATCTCCCACTGAGCCATGAATAAAAGGCACAGCAGCAGCGGCATCCATCGTGAAATCATCCCCTTATGCCTCTTCTGATCGTTCATTGAACAAATTTAATTTTTTTAACCAACTGGTTTTTCTCTCTAACATAAAGCTTTCGATCAATAACAAGATCAGCGCCAAAGCCAAAAACCACTGAAATTGGTCTTTAAAATCAGTGAATTGTTTGGATTCAAATTCTGTCTTGTCCATTGCATTTACAATCCCTTGTACCTCGGTGACGACCTCCTTAGTCTGAGTCCCGTCGATATAGCGGCCTTCTCCCCAACGAGCAATGTCCCCCAAATTCTCACTGTTGAGCTTGGTGATTACCTGATTGTTTTCTTGATCGCGTTTGTAATACTGAAGGACGCCATTACGCTTAATTGGAATCGGAGCCCCTTTGGGTGTGCCAACGCCAATGGTATACACCTGAATCCCAGCCATAACCGCCTCACGAACCATCTCTTGGTCATTGCCTTGATGGTCTTCACCGTCGCTTACAATAAACAATACGCGATTGGTTTGTTCTTGATCGTTAAAGTACGTTTTGGACAAATTAATGGCCTCATTAATGGCGGTTCCCTGAGAAGAAACCATATCGGTATTCATTTGACTCAAAAATAATTTGGCCGAAGAAAAGTCTGTGGTGATGGGCACTTGAGGAAAAGCACTGCCCGCATAACCGATCACCCCGACCCGATCCCCCACGAGCTCATTCATGATTTGCGTAACCAATTGCTTTGATTTTTCTAAACGATTCGGCGCCACATCCTCTGCCAGCATGCTCTTAGAAACATCAACGGCAAAAACAACGTCCACCCCTTGTCGGGTTACGGTTTCAATTTTGGTTCCGAGCTTGGGATTGATTAACGCCAAAATCAAGGCCGTCACAGTCAAACTCCAAAGGCTGAATTTAATCCAGCTTTTTATGCCCGAATGATTGGGGCCCAATCGATCAAGCGCTCTTTTGGAAAAGAACTTTTGACGCACCCTTTTTTGCCACCAAATACGCCAAAGGAATAAGACCAGCGCCACGAAAAGCAGCGCCAAGGCATAAAAATATTTGGGTTCTTCGAGCTGATACATCAAATAAAACTTTTAAATGCGGTTTGTCTCATAATGAACTCAAAGAGCAATAAGCCCAAAGCTGCCAAAATCAGCGGCCTAAAGCCTTCATCGTATTGTTGATACTTAAATTCCTCTATCTCGGTTTTTTCCAATTTATTGATCTCCTGATAGATCTCCCCTAACTTGGAATTATCTGTGGCGCGGAAATACAAGCCCCCTGTAGTTTGGGCAATTTCTTGAAGCAGGGCCTCATCAATTTCTACAGGCACTTTTCCATATTGAAACTGACCGTTTGGACGCATGCCTACTGGAGACAGTGCCAATCCGTTTGATCCCAACCCTATGGTGTACACCTTGATCCCAAATTCCACAGCCAACTCACTGGCCGTTCGCGGATCAATGAAGCCAGAGTTGTTCACACCATCAGTCAAAAGAATGATGACTTTACTCTTTGCTCGACTTTCCTTCAGGCGATTCACCGCCGTTGCTAAACCCATGCCTATGGCCGTGCCTCCCTCAATGATGGTGTTGTACTCAATGGATTTTAGCGCAGAAAGCACAATGGTTTTATCACTGGTCAATGGGGTTTTGGTATAACTCTCTCCAGCGTATTCGACCAATCCCAATCGATCATTTGGTCGATTATCAATGAATCGAGCAGCGACCGCTTTTAGG
>Ga0213858_10001431_pt1 | contig 11355 bp, 10 predicted proteins | sample PICome_FD_160122 | JGI IMG/M metagenome (GOLD analysis project Ga0213858, IMG submission 160122) | Coastal seawater microbial communities near Pivers Island, North Carolina, United States - PICO245 | ecosystem: Environmental > Aquatic > Marine > Coastal | place: USA: North Carolina | collected... | reverse complement strand
ATGTTCTTCTTGCTAAAGTATCTTCTAATACTGCGTATTCAGTTGTTCTAACTTGGTTTTGTAAAATACCATTTGATAGTCTTAACAATTCTACAAAGTTTGCGTCATCTGTAGCAGCGATTGTTTTTTTAGTTAAAGTTAAATCTATTTTAAATCTGTGAGCACCTGGAGCATTGACATTTGAAGTACCTTGAGCATTATCATTTAAACTATTGTCATCATTTGGTGTTACAAATGATTCAGTTACTAATAAACCTACTCTGTATGATGGTGTGTTTGTGTACTTATCTAAAATTAAAGTTTGCTCTGCAACATCAACATGAAAACCATTAATGTAGTAAGTACCAGCGGCTACATATGCAGCTGAACCTATAGCACATGAATTAACAACTGCTGAAACTGTAGTTGCTGTGTTTTGTAAAGTTGTTGCAACAGAGATTGTTTCTCCGTCTGTGAATTTTGTAGAAGTATTATTTGTACCTGATGTTTCATATTGTACATATAAAGTATTAGGGTCTGTTCCGTCTGTAACAACTGTATTAATAACTTTTGCTACAACGCCTGAAGTTTGACCTGTTAATTGTAAACCATTAAAATCTGCAAGTGTAACACCAACTGAAGCTGAGTCTGTAAAAGAAGTTAATTTGACTGCATAGTAATTAATATTATATCCAACTTCACCAGGAATAACCATTGCACCTTTTTCAAAAAGATGGTCTGATACTTTTTCTACCTGATTTTGTAATATTGATTGTGCTTGTGTTAACTCTCTGGCCTGTACAGCAAATGACGGTCTGAAAAGTATTCTATGAAACTTTTTAGACTCGTTAAAGTCATCATAGTAAGGTGAGAGATTAAAGTCAGTTGGACTTGGCATTTAACTCTCCTAAAATTCTATTACCAGTTTTATATTCTCTGTTTGGTCAGCAGCTCTTGTTATTGGCGCTCTGTTCTCAATATAAAGAATATCACCAGAGTCAGCGTCAATTTCAGGATTAGAATAACCAGTTGAAAAAACCTGACCATTAATTGTTGATGTTGTAGTTGTTGGTGTTCCGTTAGCACTTGATGTTTGTCCTGTAATAACATTTTGACCACTAAATGCTGTTAGATTTCCATTTGCGTCAACACCTTCATCATTGTGTCTAGTTTGAATAAAATATAAAATATTATTAACTGAATCCCATTCTACTACTTTACCAACTGCACCTGTAGAAGCCTGATTAATTTCTTCATCAATTGTAAATGTTCCTGTAACACCTGAAAGGTTAACTGCTTTTGTACCTCTCATTGTAGTTGCTGTAGCAGCTGAACCACCTGATTTCGGGTCTCTAATTAAAGTAATTTTTCTAAAATCGTTTGCAACTGTAAAGTCACTAGTATTTGAACTTTCTGTTCCTTCAAGTGATGTATTCATCATTACATAAAAACCACCTCATTCTTCTATTGCATTAAATCCGTGACCACCTTTTGGTTCAATAATACAATCAATCTCTGCACCTACAAGGTTTGTTGCGCCAGCGGCTACGATTTGTGCATTTGAAATTGTTGCAAAAGTATAACCTGTTCCTGGATTTGTTACTGTAACTGCTGTAACTGCACCAGATGTAACTGTAACTGATACTGTTCCGTTTGAACCGTCACCTCTGATTGGAATACCTGTATGTGTACCGTCAGTACCACCTGAACCAGCAGTTTTAATTTTTACAATGTTGATTGCACCGTCAACAGCGGCTGATGATACAGTTGAGTTTGTTTCAACTGCCATAAAATCTGTTGATAAAAAGTTTGCTTGTTGTGAAGCAGAAAGTGTGTACATATATTTCCACTTGTAACCATCAGCAGTTGATAAAATTGTTGTTGATGTACCTGTTGGTTCTACAGTTGAAGCTACATTACCATTATTATCTAAACATTTGTAAACATTTCTAGCAGTTGTTAATACATAAAAAGCTGAGTCATGTAAAGTTGTTGCACCACTATTTGCTGTTTGATTAGATGAACCACCTGTAATTCTGTCTCCATAATCATGTCTGTAAATATCATATGTTGTACCATTAGTCCAGTTTCTTCTTGGTACTGCAAAAGTAACATCTGTTGAAGTAATTTTTTTAGCTGCTAAAAGGTCATCAAAAGGATATGATTGAGCAGTTGTATTATCTGCTGGAGTTATTGGAGCTGCGTCAGTTCCCTCGTTGTTTGTTCTACCGTCTGCTCTTGTAGATGTAGCAAATGGTTGAGGTCTTCCTATACCTAGATAAAATGTATTACCTGAAGCTTCAGAAAACGCCTCTGAAAATTGTTCACTATTGTGAATTCTAAATCTGTCTGTTATTATTGCTGGCATATCTTTTTAATTCTTCCTTAATCAATATTTATACAAGTTTTCACTATCTTATTCCGGTTTTGGGTTATTATCTTTAACAGTTTTAATGGCTGTATGAAAATCTGAAAATTTTGTTTTTAAATCACTATCAGCGTCAATAGCCTTATAAATCATATCTAATTGCTCTGCGATAGCTGGGTATGATTTATTTCTTTCTAATTTATACTTATTTGCATTATTGTCGGCAACCGCTTGAGTTATGATAGCGTCAAAAGCTGCCTGCTCTTCAGCAGTCATATCTCTTACTACACCGTTCTCTGATACTTTACTCATTTTAATAATTATCCTTTAATTTATACGCAACATATTTAAAATCAATATTATTGCCACCTAATTCATGCCATCTAACATGGGTCGGCATTGTAGATTCTGAACCTGCTAATGCTCTTGCTACTTGACCATGTGAAAATACTCTTTCAATATAAATTCCTGTGCCTTGATGTGTTACTGTTTCTGTTCTCCATGAGAATTGATTTCTTCTTGAAGCAGAACCGTTAGTATGCCATGAACTACCAAATAATGTTGTTTCACCTTTTACACTATCACCAGCAGCTTGATTAGCAGTAATCTTAATATATTGTTCATTTAGTCCGTCATTTGGTTCTGTAATATTTCCATTTGACGCACTACCTGAATTATCTGCTTGAAAGTAAGAATACATTCCGTCCATATTAGTAACACTTGAAAAGTTATCAGTAGAAGCACTAAAAACTAAACTTTGATTGCCTAACATACCAGCAGACCATAAAATTTTAATAACACCATGAGAAGAATCCCATGGCAAACTAACTACATGTGTAGCCGTGTTTGCCGTACTTGCGCCTGCATATTCTATCCAACCGTCTGTTAATCCTGATGTTCTAAACTCACCATTACTATTAATAAAATTTGAAAATGCTACTGTTCCTGTTCCCATATTTTTATCCTAGATACCTAAATTGTATTTCTGCTCCTGTTGCCGGAGCCGTTGTAAAAGTTAATGTTGTTCCTGAAACAGCATAGTCTGTAGTTGGTTCTAAAATTAAACCATTTACAATTACTAGTATATCATCTACCGTTCTATTTGCTAAAATTGTAAAAGATTTACCAGAGTTTGCACCAGCAAGATTACCTGTTGCTGTAGCTGTTGTTATATTTAATCTTGATTGTTTACCACCTAAAATATCTACTGTATGACCCATGTAAGAGTGAGCAGTACATTGATAATACAAAGGTGAAGGTGTTGCACTATCTATTGTTATTGTTGTATGAGCACCTGCACTACCTGGTGTTCCTGAAATTGTAACACCTGTTGACATTTCTCTATCTTTATTTCTATCGTAATAAAATTTTAATGGGTGTGATGAGTTTGAAGAGTCTGATTGGTCAAACTTATAAACACCTGGCGATAAAGTTAAATGTGGAGATTGGTCGCCATCAATAACATAACCATTTGCTGAACCTGAACCAAATTCATAATGTTCACTTGTTTTACTTGCAACTGTAACTGTTATTGTTTTTGTAACAGTTGAATCTGGTGAACGGTGAGAAACATAACCTGCGTCTTGAAGATTAGTACCTGCCATATCAATAGTAGAACCAGCAGTAACACCACCTGCAATTGTAATTGTTTTTGTTGCACCTGTACCCGAAGCAACTACACCTGAACCAACAAAGTTTAGAGTAGTCATTGCTGTTGATAATGCTGAACCTTCGTCTTGAACTGTAATAGCTGTACCAGCTGCACCTGGATTAAATCTACCTTGTGCTGAACTCCATATTAATGCTTGTCCGTCTGCGACACCAACAATATTAACATTTGATAAATCACCAACTGAAGCATTTTCATTTATTAATTTTGTCCAACCGCCTGAGTCTGCAACATAAGCTTGATTACCACCTGTGTCGTAAGCAAACATACCTTCATAAGTTGTTTCGCTAGGAAAACTTCCTACATTAGCAAAATTAAATCTAATTTTTGAACCTGAAGATGTGTTATCAAATGCACCTGTAACATTAGCAGATGAAATATTTGTAATTGTGTTATCTGCACCACTTATAGTTTTATTTGTAAGTGTTTGAGTATCACTTGTACCTACAACTGTGCCTGACGGTATTGCTTTTTGTGAAGCAGAACCATCTATATTTCCTGAACCATTTGATAATACAAAACTTGAAGCTGCAATACCTGAAAGAGTATTACTATCTGCACTTATCGTTTTATTTGTTAATGTTTGTGTATCATCTAAATCAACAAGTGTTGCGTCTGAAACTGCTGTGTTAAATTCTGCAAGTGTACCTGTAACTGTGTTGTTAGCTAAGTTAAGTGTTTTGTTTGTAAGAGTAGTTGTACCAGAGGCAGTTAAAATTGATGAAGTATCAGCAGCGATGGTTAAAGTGTTTCCTGATATTGAAGTATTAATAGCAGTACCACCTAAAACTCTTAAATTTTCACCGTTTGCTGAAAGTGTCGTTACAGTAGATGAATCATCCGATACTTTTATAGTACCGTTTATAGTTGTACCATCACCTATAGCTGTATAAATTTCGTTAAAATTGAGGTTTATCTTATTACCACCGTCTCGGAGATTATCACCCGTTCCGTCGTTTGCGTTAGTACCTCTGTTTATTATTTGTTTTGCCATTTGCCTCTATCTCTTTGTACTATTTATAAACATTTTATGGTGTTGTTTTATCAAATGTTAATGTCTCACTATCAAATCTTGTCAATGTATTACTGAATAAGTCAGCGTTTGTTCCTACTTCACAAGGAAAAGCATAATTCATCTTGATTCTCTTACCTATTTCGTTAGAAGTAAATAAGAATATAGGAACTGCTTGTCCGTCAAGAGCAGTTTTAGTACCTTGAACTTTGATATTATTTAAATTTTGAAATGAGTTTGCATGAGAACCAACAGCTGTTTGACCAAAAGCACTATTAGCATATCTATTCAATGAACTAAATCTAGGTCCACCATATGCGTAACCACTTCTAATATCATGTACTGTTCCTGCACCATCTGTAAATAAATTTCTCTGCCTACTTAAATAATTAAGACCAATATTTTCTCTAGTAGCTGTAACATCTCTAGTATTTGCTGTAAAAGCGTCTTCATAATCTGTACTTACATCTACATTAACACCAACATGTGCGTTTGGTCTTAATGATGTACCATCACTTATTGTTCCTAATCTTCTACCAAATAGTGTTGTAAACAATGTATTAACAATTGATAATAATGGACTATCAATTACACCTGAAGTTACACCTTCAACAGGACCTTTAGCAGTTACAGTTATTCTTGATTCAATATCTACTTGTCCTGTAAAATAAAAACCTGCTGTGTGCATAGTCTTTTTAAATGCGTCTCGCCATCTAGCAATTGATTGACCAACTTTAATTACATAAGAATAATCTTGATAGTATAAACTATCTTGTACTCTCATTGTTGTTTCAGAAAGTTTACCTCTTTCACTAATAAACGCACCGTCTGTATCAGAAACAGCAACTACATTTACTGTAGCAGTAGCAACATCTCGTTTTACAACAACACAACCACCACCAGAAGCTGATGTAATTGCGTCTTCTTGTGGAAAAGTTGGATTATTTCCTAAAGGCACAACATCTTTAATTCTTAATAGACCTGTAGCACTATTAAATTCTGCTACCGTTCCTGTACCACCTGAGCCTGCACTCTGCACTTCTTCTCCTACAATAAATGTTCCTATAATATTTTTAACAACTAAATTGTGAAAGAAAGTTAATGTAGGTGGTGTCGGCGCTGTTTCATAACCTCGGCCTAATTCTACAGTTTTTAATTTTACAATTCTACCTATATCATCACCATATGCTTTTACACTTGCGTTTGTACCAGTAGATGATGTTATCGTAGCAGTTGGTAGTGTAGTATAACCAGAACCTTTATTAGAAATAAATAAATCTGTTACTTGTTGTAAGTCTGTAAACTGTTCTTGCATAATGACATTACCAGAATAAGTATCACCTCTAGTTGTTTCATCTTCTAAAATAAATCTATCGTCTCTTATTTTAAAACCATCTGCGTTAAATTGTCCACCCATACCACCATTTTGTTGATTTCCGTTTTCTCCGTTAAAACCACCATTTACAATCTTAACAAAACCGGCTGCGCCTTTTCCATTTGTGTCTGTATTATTAAATACTAATGGGTCACCCACATTGTAACCTGTACCTGCATTATCAATTACTATTTCTGTAATTGAACCAGGTCCAATATCTTCAATTTGAAATAATGCACCCTCACCACCTGCTGTAATTTTAATTGAATCAGAAATAGTATTTAATGAACCATCATTTGTAATATTTTTTGTACCAGGAATACCTGTAATATTTGCTTTAATAAAATAATCATCTGTATCAGATATTGTACCTTGTATTTCTTCACTAACTAAAAATGTTCCTTGAATACTATCAGCATTTAATATTAATTGTGTAACTGTTGAAGCACCAATTTGGAATGTAGATGTGTTTTCTACGATAGCAGTTGCGTTTGAAGTTTGACCTGTTATTGTTCTACCAATTAATAATGTTGCGTCACCAACAGTAGCAATAACTCTTAATACTTTTAATGAGTCAAATTGACCATCTGAAGCTTTAAGCATTTGTTCTCTAGGATAAATTGTTTCTGAATTTTCACCAAATAAAATTCTAAAAAACATTTCATGTCCACGAACTGAACCTTTTGACCTGTAAAGTGACTTAATATTTTTAATTAATTTTTTCTTATCAATACCTAACGCTAAGTTTTCTGGTAATGTAGCTAAAAATTCATTTCTCATACTAGATAAGAAGTGATTAATAACATTATCAGGATCCCTAAAGTTAATTAAATCTGAAATATTATTTACAGGATTTGGTTTGTAATTTGTAATAGTTGCCTGAGCACCTGAAGTTTGACCTACTACAATTTCTGTATCTAAAAATTTATCTTGTGCTGAAATAATTAGTCTATCATTAGCTATATCTTCTACTAATACAGCAGCAGTAGCATTTGAAGTAAGACCTTTTATAGTTTCACCTCTAGTGAATTTACCATAAGTAGATTCTTCTAAAAGTATTTTATCGTTTTCGTCTAATAATGTTCTTGCTGTATCTTTACGACTAGAGTTTAAAACTAAATTGTTTATTTGACCTGTTTCTGTTTCAAGTAAAATACCGTCTGTTGGTTCTATAGATGTAACGGATAATTCTGCTGATTCTAAAAGTTGATAGTATACCTTTAAAAATTCTGCGAATTTAGGATGGTCAGCAACGACATACTCTGGTAATTGGCTGTTAAGTATCGTTGATATTTTTTCATTAAATTTTGCCATTGCTCATTAGTAGCTTGATGTTGTTGTGTAGCCCACACCAGCGTCAGCTGAACCTCCTACAAAACTGTCTGCTGTTACGGTAATATTAGAATTTGCAATATCTATTTCAACAATTTGGTCTCTTACTGGTACTACATCATTTGAATCTGGTGTGATTGTTAATTCTATTACAGTTGATGTTGCACCTCTAATATTTGATATTGACGCAACATTTAAAGAGTTTAATGTAATTGATCCTGTTCTATAATCAATAGTACCTTGTGTCTCATTTGCGTATGATTTAATACCTGATTGTAAAAAATATCTTCTAACATTTCCATTTCCGTCATCATCAAAAAACATTTCATTATCATTACCTGTTACTTTAAAACCTGTAGAACTTAAAATACCACCTGCAGCTGAATTGTGACCTGCATGAGGATTAAATAATGCATTTCTAAAATAAATGTTATACTTTGTTGAAGACGCTAATGTTGGTGTAAAACTTTTTCTTATTTTTACAGTTGTGATGTTTGATAAAACACTATTATCCACACCATCAATTATACCTGTTAATTTTGAATGTCTGTATATTGAATCAAATTTTTGTAATGTATTTGTATTATAACTTGATATTGCATTAATAATATCTGATTTTAAAGTATCACTAGATTTTGTAGTTGCTTTTGTATCATACTTAACAGTTGATGTTAATAACACGGAAGTTATTTCAGGATCCACAATTTGTGGAGATACTGAAGCAACATTATAAGGTTTTAATTTACTTACAATATCTGCCTTTGTAGTTTCTGTTAAAGTAGAACCAGAGGCAGCTTTAACACCAATCTTAACAATACCATATCTTGGCGTTTCATCATCTTCACCTCCCCATGCACTAACTGATAATGCATTTGGATCAATTGATTTAACTAAAGTTTCATAATCTGTTGTTGTAACTGCTCTGTCTTGAGCTGCATATTGTAATGGTGCATTTAATTTTATTGAGTCGTTTGTTTCACCTGCATTTCCACCTTGTGAAGCTGAAACTGTTGAAATTGTAACATTTGAAAAACCACCAATTGTTCCTGATAAACTAAAAGAACTTGCACCGTTAGACTCTTCAATATTAGTAACAATGTATTCTAATATAACAATATTACCATCAACAAGAGCTTTACCGTTTATACCATCGCCAAAGTAAACTTCATATCTACCGTCTTTACCTTCTTGTAAAAAATAAACCTTTGAAGCATCCGTTGTTCCATTGTAACCACCTGCTAAACTAAAAGTTTCTGTTGTTGTATCTGAAGAACTATTTTGAACTTTAACTTGTAAAGTAGAAGTATCAACTTTATTACTTGGTATTACAAATTTTTGGTCTTCGTCTGTAACATCATTTGTATATTTAAATGTAACAAGAGTACCCTCATAAATTGGCACACCTGAAAACTTATAAACACCTGCAATCGGTGTTGTTGTAAAATCTGAATTAGTTATGTATTGATATGAAGTGTCATTAACAGTTGTTGTAAAAACTGTACCTTTTGCCATTGTAACGGATGTTCCTGTTGCACCGTTAAGTGTAATATCAATTGACGCCATTGGCGCTCTTGGTGATGATGGTGTATAACCAATCATCTTTGCTAATGATACAATATTATTTCTTATATCTGCACTATCAAGATAAACTTCATTAGTTGCCATGTTGGCAAGATAAGCCATGTAATGAGTATTGTAAGATAAAATATCTAAAAGAATATTTAATGAACTACCTTCAAAATCATAATCTTGAAATTGAGTTTGACCTTGTAAAAAGGATTTTAAATTTGTTTTGATTGCGTCAAAATCGTAATCTGAAACTACTAACTTGTTTGACATTTATTATCTTACCCTCTGTAAAAATGTTTCAACTACTTGTGGACCTGGTACACCAATTACATAAAAATATATACTTACTACTAATCTGTTTCCGTCTTGGTCATCATCAACTTCAACACTTTGTAATTGTACTCTTGGTTCGTAGTTAATTAAAACTTCTTCTATTTTTCTTTCTAAAAAAACTTTTATCATTGGTGTAAAGTTTTCAAATAATAACTCTCTTACACCACAACCTAATTCTGGTTGAAAAGGTCTCTCATAAAAATTAGTTTGAACTAAATTCTTGACAGCTCTTTTAACTGCAATAACATTATCTACAACATTGATATCATTTGTTACCACATTTCTTTCAAAATCCAAGTCAATATCTCTAAACTGTCTGGAGTTTCTTGTACTTTTGTTTTGAATTTGTGAATCGAATATTGCCATAACGGTAATATTTATACGACTTTACTAGCCGTTTGCAAAAACATTACCAGAACCAGTTATCATATTACCAGCGTCTGCACTATCGCCTATTCTTGCAACTTTGATACTATGAACAAATACATTTGGAGAACCTGCATTTACATTAGCCACATGGTCAGGACAAAGTGGTACTGGTGGATTTGGATGTGATACAGTTGGGTCACCTACTCTTGCAATTAACAAACTATTTGCAAAGACATCACCTTGTCCCGGTGTATTTAAAGTAGTCGTGCTAGTACATGCATGACCAGTTGTTAAAGTATCTGTATGTCTGCTAACGGCTGGCATTCTTAGCTTTTAACGCCTCTCTTCTTTGTTCTTGTAAAATTGATTGTCTTAACTTTCTACCAATAGGTATCATTATAGAATGGCACATCTCTTTGCCTTTTTTACTGATATATTCAACACTTATCATCTTATCTTTAAAATCACCTTGTACAGACCTAACTGCTTTCTTTAAACTTATCTCTTCTTTTTCTTTTTCTACGCCATCAGCGTTCCAAAACTTAAATAATCTCATTTTTGCCATAAAATCTATTCTTCTTCATGCCGACAATTAGAACAACATAATATTTCTTGTCTTAAACCATCACCGTCTGTTACAGGTTGTTTACAAATACCATTATATTCATCACAATGACATTTATGACCACAATTTTGACAGTTTTCCATGAAAATTCTCCTTTTTAACTATTTATCAAAAATTACAAGCAGCTTTCATTTGTTGTATATTGATTCTTCTCATATCATCAAGAGAATCTAACGCTGATTCGCCAATTTTTTCATAATCCGGCGACCATTTACACTCGAATCGCTCATTTTTTGTTGAAAAATTGCAAGAATTGACAAAAAAGAACAAAAATAGAACAAAAAAAGTTAAAAAGTGTTGATTTATAAGGGTTTTTTTCGCCATTTTTTTGAAAATAATGCTTGCTTTCTCTATTTATTTGTGGTAATATGGTTATAGAAAATGAGAAAGGAAACAAACACTATGAAAACAATAATTTCTGCAATATTATTAACTTTAGGACTTATTATGATGGCCGGCGCTGCTGGTGATTGTGATGGAAAATGTATGGAAAATGCAAATTCACTTACGACTATGTTTTTTCTAGCATTAACAGGTATGATAACTTTTATATCTGGTGGTTTAGTAGCAATAAAATCTTAATTTAACAAAAGGACAATAACTATGATAAAAGTAGAAAAAACAGCAAAGACACTAGACGAAGGAATTAAAAACCTAATGGCTGGTGCTAAATTAGACTATGAAAGAATGTCAACTAGAAACGGTCAGAAAGAATTGACTGGTT
>Ga0213858_10001430_pt1 | contig 11356 bp, 8 predicted proteins | sample PICome_FD_160122 | JGI IMG/M metagenome (GOLD analysis project Ga0213858, IMG submission 160122) | Coastal seawater microbial communities near Pivers Island, North Carolina, United States - PICO245 | ecosystem: Environmental > Aquatic > Marine > Coastal | place: USA: North Carolina | collected... | reverse complement strand
CATTGCTTACCATGGGATGCCCTCTCAAAAAGAGTTCATTACAAGCCAATGCAATATTTGCATCAGTCAGAAATGGCAAGCATGATTCGTTGGAGATTATTCTAAACACAAATAAAGAAGGATCTGCACGTAGAGTTATTCGTCACAGCTTTTACTTATTTTCCTAGGGGATGGTTCGCTTGTAGAGGATATGACTCTTTTGGAAGATCTGGTGGTGATATTGTGCTGAGGAATATAATTGGAGACTAAGAAGTTCAAGGGGAGGGGGAACATGATCTGAAGGCACTGCCTTATGTTATTGCTTGGTTTGAGAAAGCTCGGGAGGCTGTTGCAGGATACTGATTTTATAACATGGGGGGAAGAGCTGATATAAAATAGTACGGACTTAAGTAGGTACCGGACTTGATAATATCGTTTGCATTCCCTATCAACGTTTACCCTTTTGCTCGCAGCATTCGGTGCATGTACAGTAGCTCAAACCATTGCGATAGGAGCTCCTATTGCGATCCAGCTCCTCCCTTTTTGCACAATTGATTTCCTTCTCAACAATACGCATAGATCGTCTTGTTGCTGCTTCTTCCTCTCCAGTCATTACCAAACCTTGCACAGAAATCCCAGCATCGTTGATTACTCTAGAACAAGGGTGGCCCAAAGGTACTCTATCTCCATTTGGCCAAAATTGTTGAGATGCCTCACGATACAAGCATTTGCCTTGTTTGATTGCCGCTAGATAATCCAGATATTTTATATCTTCCTCAACACCAATCTTTGGTATAGTAGGAATATGATGAGCGGAAAAAATCCTTGTCTTTCCTGTTACCATTTCACTTGAGCCTGATCTGCCATCACAAGCATCCACTGTCCTATGTATGGACATATCTGATATTTCTAAATTTGTAGGGTTCTTACCAAACCAAGGTGGTTCATTAACGGGATCCCCACTCTTCTTGAGCAATTTCCCGTCCCCCCTCTTCTTGAGCTCCCCATCCCCACTCTTCTTGAGCAATTTCCCGTCCGCCCTCCTCTTGAGCATCATCTCAAGCAATCTCTTCTTGAGCAATTCCCTGTACTGTTTTCTCATCTTTTTTCTGCAACGCTCAAAATTGTTGCTGATTCCACATGACGGGCCACCACCATGTATGGTGTTTGCATGCATTATCATCATCTGATCATCATTAAGAGTCACTGTTTCCCCTTTGCCATATACTGTTGGTTTGTTAGATTCGTCCCACATCTTCAGTAGGTGTGTATGTGGAAAGACCACAATGTTGTAATTGGGTGTCAAGGCTTCCACAACATTGTATGAATGTGCATGAGAATCTCTGTGTACTCCTTGATTTGCCTTTTCTTTTAACGACCTATACAGAACACCTTCACCCGTAACCTCATATTTCACCATAGGTGCATCCTCCTGTACATCCCCCATATTGCACAGTGCATTTCTATTCTTTTGTGCTAACTTAGCAAAGAAAGCATCGGGATTAATAATTTTTCCCAATTCCAAACCAAGTTTATCCCTGTTCATTGTTAACTCCTTTTGATCTTCTCTACCTAATTTTTTATTTAACTCTACCCACATACGATTCATATCGGGCCGTTTGCCCTCCCCCTTTACCAGCGGCGTAATATTCTCTTGATTCTTCAAGATAACATGCATTAGAAATCCTAAATGCATGCTAACTTTGCGCTTGATGACAACGAAGCCTGTCTGATGCAGTTTATCACTCTTCCTGGCATATCCTCTGTAATCTCGGTGTTGACGAGCGGTTAAGTATCCCACATATATATTTGTACCATTGTTCTTGCTATCTGCACACAATATTTTCTTGCAGCACTCCTTGCAAACAGCAAGTGGGCCTTCTGCGGCGGCTGCATGGTTCAGGAAAGTAGAGTGAGTCTTGAACAAAAAACATCCTAAAGGAGAATTTGTTCTTTTGCAACGACGGCATGCCTTTGTTTTGGTTGTGGCACCTTCACCACCCTCCATATCGATGACATACACTTACTACAATAACAATAATAATTAGATTGCTCTGGAGCCTGCTGTTGAGCTCTGCTGTCTACAACATTCGATAGGTAATTCTGTGAGATGTACGTGTTTCATTAGGTAATTGTACAAAATAATCACTAACTATTTGGGATGCTACCTTTAGATTTTGTAACTAAGGCCATCCAACATCAAATAATCTATCTATCACTACAATACATATTTTTTGGACGAGATAAATAATAAATTAAAACGTCAGCCTATACATGTTTGAGTATACGGGGGATGGATGTCTTGTCCCAAAAGATATTACTAGTGTGCGGTTTAACGAGGGGCTGATAAAGATTGGGGAGGAAGCATTTTTCAACTGCAAATCCTTAACAAGCATTACATTACCTCCTTCTCTAACTGAGATTGGTCATGATGCATTTAGAGGATGCCGTAATTTGAGAGAGATTGTTTTCAACGATGGATTGAGAAAGATTGGGCATCATGCATTTAGGGATTGTAGATCATTAGTAAGCATCACATTGCCATCAACTCTAGTTGAGATTGGTGATTATGCATTTTATGTTGGTGAGTATTATGCATTTAGTGGATGCACCAATTTGAGGGAGATTACATTAAACGATGGGTTGAAAAAGATCGGGAACAGTGCATTTAAGCACAACTCATCCTTAGAAAGTATCAAATTGCCATCTACTGTAGTTGAGATTGGCATTAATGCATTTAGTGGTTGCTACAATTTGAGGGAGTTTACATTCAACTATGGACTGAAAAAGATTGGAGAGGGGGCATTTTATAACTGCGAATTGTTAGAAAGTATCACAATACCATCGACTGTAACTGAGATTGGTAAAAGTGCATTTTGGAATTGCAGCAATTTGAGGGAAGTTATATTTAACGAGGGTCTGCAAAAGATTGGGCACCAAGCATTTAGCAACTGCACATCTTTAGAAAACATCACACTGCCATCCACTGTAGTTGAGATTGGTATGGCTGCTTTTGCAGATTGCAGAAATTTGAGAGAGGTAAAACTGAACAATGGATTACAAAAGATTGGGGACTATGCATTCCACAACTGTGACGCATTGGAAAGATTTCTATTTACAACCATATCATATCGTCTTGTGAATATTATTCAGACTAGCCGTTGGGAAGAACTGGAGGATAAGTTGAATGAAGTTCGTGGGGTTGTGCATTGGGAAAGTGAGGAGTTGTTCGTATCCACATTAACTCATCACAATTGGGATGATATTCGTAGGGACCTTGGCAGGATTACTCGACTGGTTTCACACTATGAACTAAAGGAGGCAACAACAACGTTTGAATTGGCGTTGTGGAAGTCCAAACTTGATCAGGCGGATGCAATCAACACCACAAACCGCTCTGCATATCGAATTGAAGTGCCTGGGCCTGTCAAGGATACAGTGCTGCAGTATATGGACCATACTTGATTGGTTATTATGTTGTTTTTGTAGCGCTGTGCTACAACATTCTTTAGGTATGGTAATTCTGTTAGGTATGTACGTGTTTCATTATGAAATTGAACATAGTAATCACTAACTATTTGGGATGCTACCTCAAAAAATAGTATATTGTACTACATTAACTTGGAGGCACTGGTCAATCAAATACTCATACTACTTTCTTGATGATCTTAGAGTCATTTTCTCACCACTATCCGCCATGGTACGATTCTTGATTAAACCGCTATTCACCCATGTATACTGCACTTTACTCATATAGTCCATCTTATCATCTACTTCACACCCGTTGATACAAACAAAGAAACTGTATGCCAATCTCTGATAGTTCTCATTGTGGCTCAATGATTTGTGGAGTAATCTGCCATCAAATATAATTGCTGTGTTTCTCCTTGGCTTGATTACTTTCCAGTGATAATGACGATCAAGATATCTCTCGATATGAGATTTTTTTGAAGACTTATGTTGCTGGAAATCTAAACTCTTACTGCAATAATCGTGTGAATCGAACCAAATTTTGACGCCACCACTCTCAGCGTCATCATTAAAGACTATACAACTCAAGATACCTCCCTCCTCCCAAGGGTGTGTATGATCTTCCCTAACATCTCTATGAATGTATCCATCAAGATAGTTCCTCCTACCGCAACCTCCTTGATGCTGTGCTGGGTATGCACATACCCATTGTTGGGAGGCTATGTTTACACTTTTGATCTCTATACTTTTGATCCCCCTTATAATCTTTTTATTCAAATTTCCATTCAATAGCTTCGTCACCTTCTCTATTATTTCCCCACTTCCGTTATTATCTTGTTTGTCCTTAATGAAAATTCGATGTCCCTTTGCTCTTGTAGACATAATGGGCTCTTTTTCAACCACAAGCAGTGGTGCTTCTCCTGGGAATCCAACATTCCTAAGGTCTGCATAAAACCCATCTAATACATGCTGAGCCCTCTTCTTAGTCGGCTTATTGCTATTGACCTGTGTTTTTGGTAACGATGTTCTTATACTTATAACACCCATCTGATACTAATTTTATAGTGAGTTATCGTTCTGATATGATCGTAAACAATCGCAGAGCCGGTATGCGCTTCAGGGTAGTGATTCATTGCTTGCTTGCAACATGACCCGCTGCCCAACTTTATTTATTGCATAGGGAGTTGTTGCCGACATTTCGGAGGATTTACCCATATCTGTGATAAACCTGTCAACGAGCAACAAATACCATACACCACAGAGTAGATGCAGCCACCACTGCTTACTGCTTAGGAAGCCATTAATATTATTAGTAGTGTCTGTAGATAGTGTGCTCAAATAATGGTGGTAACTTGCATGGAATTGGCTCTGTTCAACAGTGATATTTTATTCAAAATTGCAACCTATCTTCCAGTAGACGGCCTACGCCAATTATCTTTGACGTGTAGACGATGGTGTAAACGATTCCGTGCCAGACAATTACAAGATGATTACATTAGTGATAATGATGATAAATTATCAGACGATTACATTAGTCATAATAATGATACACCTCTTACTGGACCCCTGTCTCAAAGGGGATTAAGATATTGGTACTTGCTAGACGGTTTTGTCCAACATTTTGGTGTACTTCGTAATTGTGATGAAAATCTCTCGCTTATCGAGGAGACTGCTCGTAGGGTAGTGCAAGATATTGCAACCAAAGATGATAGGAATGAACTGCCATGTCGTGATGGAGAAAATTGGCTATTGAAGTATAATTATCTACAATCATTGAGATTACCACTTGCATTTGACCAAATTGTTGGTGTGGATATTGATTATGTGAAGGGTAACAAATCTTGCGTTGTTAAGAAGGGCAGAACCTTTCTCGCGAACACAGCTTTTAGCAACAGTATAATGATGGGAGGGAAACACTACGCATCATTTGAAATATCTAGTGATGATGCTAGATCAGAGCCGGACGTTTGTATTGGTGTGATGAGGCCTGGGAAATTCTGGAGGCCTGGGAAACCAACAGAAAACATGCCCATTGAACACCCCTTCTCATTTGATGATGAAGTTGATCCCCTTCATCCACCATTTTACAACCATTTTATCATTTGCGAGGAAGGTAGGCAGTATGACAATGATGTAGATTGTTGTATGTACAGCTCATATAATGGAGAGTGCCATTCAAGCGAATGGGATGAAGTTAGGGTTAGGGGTGATGTCACACATGAGGAGTGGGATGGAATGGAGGGACTTTCTCCTTTTTACAAAATTGGAATGTTACTTGATTTGAATGAGGGTACATTATCAGTGTACAAGAACGGTAGAAGATTGGGGCTAATGAAAAGGGGATTGGCAGGGCGTTATTGTTGGGTCGTGAAGGTGATGAGAGGAACTCAGGTTACTATCAAACGAGGCCCAGTGCCTGCAAGTTAAGGCCTTAAAACATACATCTGCCTCTTAAAATGATGTAAAACAACGTACTATATATGACGAATTGATGGTTATTAACAACAGAAGTATACACCTTCTATAAGTATTAGATTACTATTTTATGTACATCCATCCTAAATTTTATCAATCGATATAGATAACATAGTTGTACGCTGCCCATGGTTCTAATTTGGTAACAAGGGAAGCAATTAGGAGCTATACAATGGCCTAAAATAGTTAAGAGGAACTAACGTCATACACTCCCCCCCCCTCATCTGCCTAGCGAAATGCTCTCAAATGCACATCCATCATGGTACTACAAGAAGATGCCTCGACATTATACACTCCCTATTTGTTTCAATAAATATTTGTGTGCGTGAGTTAAATCCCATTGAGATGCCTTCAAAGCTTTGTTCAGTAATTTCTCAACCATCGCTTTTTTGCCATCCTTCGCTAGCATTTTCCTCAACTCATTTTTATAGACATCCTGCAATATGTGCACTTTTGCCGCAAGTTGATTCTCTTGTGCTGCAACAGCAAGTATGTTTGCCTTCAATGGAAGTTCCGCGTTCTTCGTTAATACGGCACGTTGGATGGTGTATTCCTTCCTCATCACGACACCATTGTCGTTGGTAGTCTCTTTTAATAGATCCGCAGACCATAACAAAGAATCATCATCAAAAACTAGATTTGTCAAGACTCCTCCTTCTGCCTTTGCAAAATCGTGTATGGCTAGACGTGCCATTCTATATAATTTATCATATTTGTCTCGCATTTTACGGTGTTTAAGCTTAGTCTTAACCAATTGTTCTCTTGAACTCTTTAATGTGTCTTGTTCATTGAAAGATATATTGTATTTTTCGACAATCTTTTTAATCTGCCCAGTGATTGGTATGGCAATGTTTCCTGCAACTGTGTAGATCATTTGTTGTTATTATTTAGATTGTAGGCTGCGGTGTGCGGTGCTAAATGAGTAAATAATGATGTAAGCCGCACATATAAAACATCTGCAAAAACTTGGGTACATACACATAAAAACGTTAGAAGAACAAGGTCTATAGTCTGCCGCGCCAAATAATTGGAAACTTAAAGCTCGCACAAAATCGTTAGTTTATCCTATTGCTCTACAAGCTACTATTTGTTCAAACAATTATGACCGTTACAATTCCATCTGGTTATCTCAACAAATAGAATATGTACATACCATATCAGCTTTTTCATATCTCTAGAGGTACGATACTCATATATACATTAACAAAATGGATGGGAGTGCTAGAGAGAATGATGGTGGCGGCATGAGACTGCTGCCATATAAACTTTTACCACCGTCTTTGAAAGATATTACTAAAGACTATGTGCAGAAAAATAAGAGTGTAATCACAAATTGCTATAAAGATTTATCAACATTGGTAGATCATGAGTACAATAAAACAGCCATTCGGAATATGGAATTAATGTGGCGTAATGTACAATCAGCGCTACACAAATCGTTTCAAGATTATATAACGAAAGTTGCGGTAAAGAATGAATTACATGGCGTGACTAATACAAATGAAATATTAAACAATCTCGCCAGAGTGAAGATTGGGGATGATAAATATAGTTACGCCAAAAGATTAGTAACTGTCTTCTATGTTCCGACGAAAGGAGATCAAAGATACGAATGGGTGAAAGAAGCAGAAGATTATATTGCTGAAAAGTACAAAATTAAATTCACACAGGGCGGTCATAATATCTCCGATGATAAGGCCAAACGTCAGAGCTGCGTCTTTGACATGGCACGGGCGTTATATAACGATAGGTTTGGTATTAGGGTCCGTCGAGCTATGTTGAGAAACTTTAAGTACCACCTGGCCCTGAGAAGTCCAGAAGATGGTGCAGAACAACTATCATACGACGGTTTCACTTACTATTTGTACCCCGCAACTTCTACTCCAAGCAAAGATACTAAGACCAGACGGGGACCTAGTGCACTACAAAGCCTGCTCCAACAACAGTATGACAGGGGGAAGAGCAAACGTGAACTAAGGAAAGAAGTTCTTTCTGCAATATCAAGGCTTGAAAGAAATGCTGATATTGGCATCATAGAAGAAGGTGATTCAGGTACAGGAAAAGGCAGTGACCTAAATTGTAGCACTTTTGGTAGTGAAGAAGAGAACGATGATTATGTTAGCAGTGAGTTTCATGATGATGAGGATAGCGATAGCATCAAAAGAAGTGACTCTTGCAATGAGAGTAGTGATGATGAGAATAGTGACGATGAAAGTAGTGATGAGGAGGTATATAATAGTGATGAGGAGGAAATGTTTCAATGTCAGGATCAAGGTCCAGGTGTCTATGATCTTGTAAATGCCTTGACGTGGTGCGGGGAAATGCACGAAAGCCCGGAGGACGTCAAGCCCAATGATATGAATGGTAATGTATATGTATGTACACAATACAGGGTGTGGCCAAGTCATACGTGGTACTGCGCCGTAAAACAGCAGGATGTAGCACAAATGTTGCTTCTGATGGATGATTTTTTGCCCGAATGTGACAAAGATTTTCACGCTGGCAGTATTAGAAGATTAAAAAATATATACCGTCAACAAATCTCGATGCGGTACAATGGAAGAGAAATTAACAGTTATTGGAAGGAGCAGGCGGACAGTGCGCTCAAGTCACTAATATTAGATATTGAACGCCGGGAAAAATGCGTCGAGGACCAAAAGGTGTCTATGATATCCACTTTTGATGTCCATTTCATTCCGTTGACTAACCATTTCTCTTTATCTATCTTTCTCCATAAACACATAGATGGACGCAACCAAAATGGCTACAGAGTCGGCTTCGAATGTAGATGAAACCTCAACTCCCAATGCGACTTCGAATGTAGATGAAACCTCAACTCCCAATGATGCTAAGAGTACTTCCAAACCACTGGTATCTGCTGGTTTCGCTAAACTAAGTGCCGACAAGAAGGGCAGTAACGAGACATCTCTTAATCATAAGGAGAGGGAGTCCTTGGTTACAAAGAACTCCAAGGAAAACTCATTGCGATCCAAGGTTTCCAGCAGTGCACCCAAGAATACTACTGATTCCACCAAGCAGAAGGATGATGCCACCAAAAATCAGACCACAAAGACTTGCATCGACCATGTTGGAAAATCTGTTGTTGAAGGGAATAAAGGTGCGTATATGGCTGATGACATCAATTATAAGTATTACATCGTTGAATGGAAGGATCGGCCTTATCAAGCAGAACGTGATGAAATTATTGTAATTGGTAATAATGAGTTTCCGGTGTACGAGGGTGATTGGTTGTGCAGAGGTGTATGGCTGGAAAAGCTTGTTGGTGCTAAGAATTGGCACACGATGACTGAGAATTACGATGAGTGTGTTGTTCGTCTGGATACAGTCTTGGATGCTAAGTTGAATATGATTGAACATAATGACACTCTGAATCCATTCAAACCTGGGATGAAAAAGGCTACTATTGCTATTGCTGAACAACGTGGCGCGTATCGTATGACTGATGAAGACCACAAACGCTTGATCGAAGAGTGGCATAAGAGGGATAAGCAGGAGAAGGAGAGGATGAAGAAAAAGAAGGTAAGACACTGTGCATGTGCGAAGAATGCAGATTCTCTTTATCCTCACACCATATCTATCCTATCCAATGTGACGGAAAGACTGAAAAGGAGACAAAGAAGAGAAAGGTATGTTTTCATGCCCATATCTCTTTTGCTTATGTTGGAACAACTGTGCATGTGCGAAGAATGCAGATTCTCTTTATCCTCACACCATATCTATCTATCCTATCCCAATGTGACGTAAAGACTGAAAAGAAAGAGAACAAAAAGAAGAAAAAGAAGAGAAAGGTATGTTTTCATGCCTTATATCTTTTGCGTATATTTTAGATGTTCCTTGTTGTTTGCCAAACTGAGTGTCCTGTACTCACTGAATAGCGTCAATTATTTGTTGATCATTTTTACAAATGCATGCCTTCGTATATGGCCACATAACACCACAAAGGTTGAGACATCCCCCAAGGAGGACAATGGCAGTGTTGGTGTGGTAAGTATCTCTCCGTATTTGCATACATGTCTATATATCATTTACTCATGCTAACGGCTCCATCATCTTGTGTAACACCTACCTGTAAGCCAACCACCGTAAGTTCTTGTTATTGTGTTCATATTTGGCTTTGTTTTGTATGAATATATATCCAACCATTCCTACCCTTGATCCCGACACATGAACCACGTGCAATCAGACTCAGAACAGGCAGCAACGGAAGAGGTCTGCATGTGGCGGAGGCACTTCTGTAAGTGTTGTTATGTATACATATCTCCGTATTGTTCCAATCATCATATCATTTCTTTTCTCACAAAATGCCGTATCGTGCTTACATTCTACACTTTGCCGTCTTGTGACAAAAAGAAGAAGCGATCTGTGAGTATCTCTCCTCCCTAGTGTGATTTATACTATACCAACAATATTGCCTTCAGTTATCACTAACAAAAATACTGCCGTATCATTTCACATATCATGTAAGGAGAAGAATGTTGGTGTAGATGTAAGCATCTCTTTGTATTCACATCCATGTCTATGATTATACATTTTCTTATACATTCTTTACTCCACGATAATGACTCTTTTCAAAAGAACATGTCAAGGAAAGAAGAAGAGAAGAAGTCCTGGTCAGCAGTATGGAAGGACTTGAAATCACAAGGATGGACTTACCGTCGCGGCTCGCATCTCGTTGATTATTACTACCTCAAGCCCAGCTGTAACAAGATCAACGACGGAGTAGAAGGACAGGACTTCTTTACTAGTGAGGAAGATGTACAAAAGCACATTGAATCGGGAGGAAATAAAATGTTGGGATAATACAAGAAGCAGAAGAACTTCCACGAGTGCGCGCCGCTATTTGTGAAGCGAGGGGATCGATGTTATTTGTTGTTTGTGTAATTATTGATATTGAACTGAAGCATGTAGTAGGTATTTGCAAATTCATCTAATGAATTCTAAATAAATCTATATAGCTGCTGATTTTGTCCAGAATTCTACGCAATGGATTGTCTGTAATTGTGTTCGTAATTCGTAGTATTACACTCATTGTATCTATATGTTTTTTTCAGTTATTCCTGTAAAATGTTCGTAATCCAGTTAGTAGTAGGCTGGAGAATATTAATAGGATATCCTAAAAATGTTCGCAATTCAGTTAGTAGGCAGCAGGTACTTTCAGTGTTCGTAATTCATTCGCTAAATACACGCTAAAAGATGCCATTTTTTGATATTTTCTCAAAAATTGTTCGCAATTAGACGCAATTAGAGTACTTTCCTTAAAAGTACGTGGGTACCTGCGCTGATGCCAGTACGTTTTTCAGAAATTCTCAAAAATAAGCTAATATACGGGCTATGTACTGTATTATACGTTAGTAAGGCGCCTGAATTACTAACACAATTACAGACAATCCGTCTGCAGTGAAGGCGTCGT
>Ga0213858_10001429_pt1 | contig 11357 bp, 10 predicted proteins | sample PICome_FD_160122 | JGI IMG/M metagenome (GOLD analysis project Ga0213858, IMG submission 160122) | Coastal seawater microbial communities near Pivers Island, North Carolina, United States - PICO245 | ecosystem: Environmental > Aquatic > Marine > Coastal | place: USA: North Carolina | collected... | reverse complement strand
GCAGCCGTATTCTGGCAATTTTTGTCAGGATTGGAACACGCACAGCCCGAATTCAGCTTTCTGACTGTGTGATGATCCGGGGGCTTCGCATTTCCTGTGAGTGGTGGCGTTTGCTACATTAGATGAGGATGCGGGAGCGATCCCACTTTTCGGCAACCACCGCATTGATGCTTCTGCTTCAGGACACACTTCCGCCTGCCGGCGATTCCGGCTGTGCGGGCCACAGCACTGTTTGAGATTTTCTATGTCTGAAAACAACGAGGATGCACTGTCCTCTGATGCCGTCGAGTTGCTGCATCAGGCGTGGGGCAAACTGCAGGATCAAATTCGTAAAGTCATTGTGGGGCAGGATGATGTGATTGAACAGATGCTGATTGCTCTGTTCAGTCGTGGTCATGTCCTGCTGGAAGGCGTTCCGGGGCTTGCCAAGACACTGATGGTCAGCACGGTTGCCCGCAGCCTGTCGATGAGCTTCTCTCGAATTCAGTTCACACCTGACCTGATGCCTGCGGACATCACAGGGACCGATATTCTGCAGGAGAATCGATCAACCGGAGAACGCGAGTTTCGGTTTATTCCCGGCCCGCTGTTCCACAATGTTGTGCTGGCTGATGAGATCAACCGAACGCCGCCAAAGACTCAGGCCGCGTTGCTGGAGGCAATGCAGGAACGTCAGGTCACGGTGGGGCAAACCATTCATCAGCTCAGTTCACCTTTCTTCGTGCTGGCCACGCAGAATCCGATTGAACAGGAGGGAACCTATACCCTGCCGGAAGCACAACAGGACCGCTTCATGTTCAAGGTATTTGTGCGTTACCCGACGTTCGAGGAAGAGCGACAGATCGCAAGACAGACCACTGCTGATTCTTCCTCAGAGGTTGCGGAGGTCCTTTCAGGCGAAGAAGTGCTCCGGATTCAGGAGACCGTACGACAGGTTGAAGTCAGCGATCACATCATCAATTACTGTCTCGCCATTGTCAGGCAGACACGGGTTGGTGAACCTGGAGTTCCGGAGTGGGTCGGCGAAATGCTGGGTTGGGGCGCCGGTCCGCGAGCTGTGCAGAACCTGCTGGTTGGTGGCAAGACACGAGCGTTGCTGAACGGCCGCACCAATGTTTCTCTGGAAGATATCCAAAAGCTGGCGGCTCCGGTTCTGCGGCACCGCATCGTTCCCAACTTCACCGCCGAAAGTGAAGGGGTCACGTCCGACGACATCATCGAGCGTCTGATTCAGGAAACAACCACTGACGAGAGCGAGCTGACTCGTGACCCGGCACTTGGAAAAATCTTTGCGGCCTGAAGAACTGGCTCGCATTTCCCGACTGGAACTGCGAGCAGGTCAGGTGGTTGAGGGGTTCGTCTCCGGGATGCATCGCAGCCCGTGGTTCGGGCAATCTCTCGAATTTGCACAGCATCGCGAATATGTGGCCGGGGATGATCTGCGCCGCATCGACTGGAAACTCTGGTCACGTTCGGATCGCTACTACCTCAAACAGTATGAAGAGGACACCAATGTCCGTGTCATGCTGGCGGTGGACGGCAGTGAATCGATGCAGTTTGGTTCCGGCGAATTGAATAAGTTTGAGTACGCTCAGACCGTGGCTGCAGCGCTCAGCATGCTGGCGCTCCGACAGCACGATTCGGCGGGAGTCAGCGTCTTCGATACCAATGTACGCAGTCAGGTTCCCGCCAGCAGTCGCCATAATCAGCTGCAGGCCATCATGGCAGCCCTGCAGACCGAAGTCAGCAGCGGTAAGACCGAGATTCTGAGTGTGTTGAAGCAGACAGCAGAAACTCTGACACGCCGCAGCATTGTGGTGCTCCTTTCAGATCTGTTTTGCTCCCGTGATGATCTTTTTCGCGGGCTCCAACTGTTGCGGCAACGCAGGCACGAAGTGATCGTGCTGCAGATCCTCGATGATCAGGAAATGGAGTTCGGATTCAGCGGAACCATGCGATTTGAGGGGCTGGAGTCCAGCGGACGGCTCACCTGCGATCCGGCGGCCCTGCGTGAAGGGTATCTGCGGGCTTTGCAGTCGTTTCTGGAAACCATCCGGCGGCGTTGTGCAGGCAGTGGAATTGACTACCGACTCATCAGAACTTCCGAGAACCTTGACGCAGCACTGGCGCAGGTACTGATTCGCCGAATGAAGTGAGTGCTGTCCGGCATTTCTGCGGTGCGGAACGATCGCCGCGTCAGGCCAGCCCCAAATGTCTGCGACCCAGAAAATCGCGCAGTCTTGCGATTCTGCTTTGGGCGGTAATTCTGCCGTCGGCCACAGTGGGGCAGGTCACTGTCGGTCGGGTTTTCTGCAGCAAAAAAACGTTCCCCGCAGCAAAAAGGGCGACTGTCGGAAACAGTCGCCCAATATCTTCACTGGCCTGCCGAGCGTCAGAATCAGACTTTGCCGAAGACGGTTTTTCCGGAGCTCTGCAATTCATCGCAGGCTCGTTGCAGTCGTGTTGCCACGCCTGTCTCTGCCAGCTTCAGATAGGTTCGTGGATCGTATTTCTTCTTGTTTCCGATCTCGCCGTCCACCATCAGAACTTCGTCGTAGTTCTTCAGCATGAAGTCAGCGACGGGGCGCGTGAACGCGTACTGAGTGTCGGTGTCGATGTTCATCTTCATGACCCCGTAGTTCAGCGTTTCCTGCAGCTGTGCAGCGGGAGTTCCTGAGCCGCCGTGGAATACGAGATCAAATTCAGCCTCGGCCCCGTACTTGTCCGTCACAGCCTTCTGACCATCTCGCAGAATTTCGGGCTTCAGTTTGACAGCACCCGGCTTGTAGTGCCCGTGCACATTTCCGAATGTGGCTGCGAACATGAAGCGGCCGAGACCGTTCAGTGCCTCGTAGACCGCGACCATGTCTTCTGGAGTGGTGTAAAGTTTTTCGTTGGCCACATTGGAATGGTCAATCCCATCTTCTTCCCCCCCGACAACTCCGGCTTCCACTTCCAGGATGATTTCGTTCTCTGCACACAGCTTCAGCAGTTCCCTGCTGATTTCCATGTTCTGATCGAGCGGCAGTTCGGAGCCATCAAACATGTGGGAATTGAAGAGATTCCCCAGGCCGGCAGCACGTCGAGCTGCTGTCGCGGCGATCAGCGGCTTCAGGAAGCTGTCGACTTTCTTTGCCTGGCAGTGATCGGTGTGTAAACCGACCAGAATGTCATACTTTTCTGCAAGTCTGTGGACCGCCTCGGCCAGCACAATGACGCCGTGCACGGAGTCCTTCACGTTCAGCCCCGAAGCAAATTCACCGGCACCGGTTGAGAACTGAATGATTCCGTCCGAGCCAGCGTCTGCGAACGCTTTCAACGCTGCATTGATCGTGACAATGGAAGTCACATTAATTGCGGGATAGGCGTAGCTGCCCTGCTGAGCGGCGTCGAGCATCTGAGCATACTGTTGAGGTGTAGCGACAGGCATTCTTACGGTGCTTTCAAAAAGACAACACTGGTAATACTGAGAATCAGCGCAGTGAACATTGAACGGAAGACACAGGCCGTTGCAGGGCGACAGTGTACAGGAAAAATCGACGGTGGAAGTTTCAGCCCTCCCCCACTTCTGCAGGAATTCCCTACATCAGTGAGGATTTCCGGTTGCATCCGGTGATTGCACGCTGGAATCCCAATCAGCGGAATAGAGCGGCGGAATCCCGGACACTGCTCCGGGGCCGGCAGTGCAGCCCCGATTGAGATCAACAGTTCTGCCTGCAGATCGCTGTCAACCAACACCCGGCAGCATGCCGGGCAATCAGTCGTACTGCAAAGACACAGCCGAAGAACAGCCGAAGAACACGGTGCTGTGGTGCCTCCCGTGACCAATGGGCAATGGAGCGTTTCCCATCATAGCCGCCGGTGTGTTTTTTTTCGCAACCTATTGCAATGAGACAGGTGGGTTATGCCTGGTGAGAATTCGGCAGCCGGCGGCGTAAGTGGACACAGTGTCCGGTGCGGAAGTCGTCCGCTTCCTCTGTCGCCGGGATGCCCAGCCTGCTTCCGGTGAGACAGATTGTTCAGTGTTTTCAGGGGACGAGAAGCACGCGATCAGGGCGGACATCGACTGTGCGAAAGTGGTCGCCGAAAATCTTCGGGAAGAATTGAGACCCTGGCTGACGAGTGCTGACGGCCTTGAGTGAAATGATGGTCTGCAGAACGCGATTCACTGCCGGAGTTTGTTCTCCTGTAATCTGAATCGGAATCCCGTTGCTGCGGAGCGTGGCCACGACATCACCCAGCCTCGCCCGATCTGCCTGCAGCTGAAACAACCGAGTTTGTAATGAGTCGGGGGAAACGGCTGGGTTGCCGGCAGCTTTATTCGGTCCTGCTGACAAGGCTGCGAAATCGGCGTGCTGATCGATGGTTGCAGTGAGGATCGCGTCGCTTCCCGACCACCGTGGCTGCGGACCCTGCTTCCACTGCTGCTGAATCGCGTCCCGCTGGTCCCGCTGCGATGGATGCCGGAGCGTGAACTCTTCGTCCACGGCGATGGGGCGGATTGTGACGGCCGGCTGCTGTGCGTCGGCGTCGGCATACAGATCAAACTGTGAGAGTACCAGACTGGCCAGTTCAAGAAACGTGAGTGGCGGAAGTTGCTGCTCTGCCCAAATGTCATGGGGTATCTGCGGCAGGTTGCGGATTTGAATCCCACTGCGATCGGCAGCCTGCCGAAGAATTTCAGCCGGCGTTGCCGGTGTTTGCCAGCTCTGTGGGAAGGAAGTTGTTGCCTGCCGTGGAATCGGTCTCCCCGGCAGTTGTTTCCATTCGAGTTCCTGCTGGGCGGAATGCAGCAGCAGGACCGGAAGCCGCCGTGTCTGTAGTTGCGGGCCGATCAGCACATATTTGTCCGTCTGAACCACGACGGCTCCCGGTATCACCTCAGCCGTCTGCTGCAGGATTCGAATTCGTGGGACAAAGCCCGAGTCAATACTCACTGGCTGTCGGGGGTTCAGCAATCGATGACGAAGTACAGCGGCACCGGACTGGCTGCTGAAGTCATTCAGCATTTGGCCAAGCGAAACGTCACGAACCGACCAACTGACAGACGTATCAAGGATTTTGCGCAACTGCTTTCCAGCTGCTGGAGGCGCGGAATGAAGAGGCGCACCGGAAACGGCGAACAGGACCGTCAGCAGTGCCGCTCTGATGAACGCTCGCCGAACAGGGTGTTCGGGTACGAAGATGTCATGTCTGCGGCACATTCAAATCCTCGCTGAGAAAAGGGTACATTGATGAAGCAACGTCGCAGATCGCGAACGCAGAATCCGGCGACAAAACCTGGCGATAGAATGCGGTTGCAGTCCACCGACAGACTGCGTTGTCGCTTACCGGCAGATGCAGGCCTGGGGACGTCCCCGGAATTGGCAGGTGAAGATCCTGGCTGGAAGCCGTGGTGTTTGAGAAATCCCGCTGGGTCCGCCCCCGCCTGGCCAGTAGAATATTAGCGTCGCAGTGCCGCTACAGAAGGGTTTAGGGATGAAAAAAACGCAGGCCGTCGGGATCGATCTTGGAACGACTTATTCCAGTCTCGCCGTACTGAACAAGCACGGCCAGCCGGTCACCATTCCGAATCAGGATGGTGAACTGTCTACGCCTTCCGTGGTCTATTTTGATGGGGCCAACGTGGTCGTCGGTACCGAAGCGCTGCGAAATGCGGTTTCATCTCCCGACCGCGTTGTCCAGCACGTCAAACGCTGGATGGGAGATCCGCAAAAGCTCTGGGAGGTTGATGGCCGCGGTTATACACCAACGGATATCTCTGCGTTAATCCTGAAGAAACTCCTTCGCGATGCAGAAACGCAGCTTGGGAAAATTCGCGAAGCTGTGATCACGGTGCCGGCGCTGTTCAGCGAAACACAGCGTCAGGAAACGCTGAACGCCGGGCACGCGGCGGGTCTGGAAAAAATCCAGATGATCAACGAGCCGGTCGCCGCTGCGCTCTGCCATGTTCTGGGTGACGAGGGACTGGCCTTTGCCGAACTGGCTGTCGACCAGAAAATCCTGGTCTTTGACCTCGGTGGCGGTACGCTGGATCTTGCTGTCGTTGATTATCGTTCTGAACACGTGCGGGTTATCGCATCCGGCGGAGATCCTGAACTTGGCGGACTCGACTGGACGCGGGTTCTGGTGGATCTGGCAGCCGGGCGCTTTCTTGAAGAAACCGGGATCGATCCAAGAGATCATCTCCGCAGCCTGCAGTATCTCAGTCTTGAATCAGAGCAGGCAAAGCGAAGTCTGTCCGCAAGAGATCGCGCTGCGGTTTCTGTGCAGCATGAGAACCAACTGAAGACTTACCAGATTGGAAAGAACGGGTTTGAACTTTCCAGTGCGAAGTTGCTGGAGAAGTGCCGACAGGTGACGAACGGTCTGTTGGCGGATAACAGCCTTGGCTGGGCTCGCATCGGCACTGTGCTGGTCACCGGTGGGGCTTCCCGAATGCCAATGATCCGTGATCTGTTACAGAAAATGTCCGGCCGGACATTGAATCGTACGTTGTCTCCGGATCAGTCGATCGCTCATGGTGCCGCCAGCTATGCGGGGATGTTGCTGTCCGGAGATGGCAGAGCTCAGGACCTGTTCAGCGGCAAAGTTTCGGAACGACTCGGCCGGATCCAGCAGCAAAGTGTGAACGCCAGACCACTCGGCATCATGGTTCGGGATCAGCAGGCGGGGCGTCGCGTTCCGTGCTGGCTGATTCGGGCGAACACTGTATTGCCTGCGGCAGTGACCCATATTTTTGGGACAGCAGGCCCCAACCAAAGACGAGTGCGAGTGCGTCTTGTGGAAGGTGGGCTGGGGAAGCAGCCTGCGGTCGAAGTTGGTGAATGTGTGATTACTGATCTTCCACAAAATCTCCCGGAGGGCTCCAAAGTTGAAATCACAATTGCATACGATCAGCAGGCGAGAATTCAGGTGACGGCTCAGGAGCTCCAAAGTCGTTGTCAGGCCACGGCGAATCTGACACGTCCGGGGAATGTGCTGCAGACGCAGTCGCCGGGCCGCGGCGAGTCAAAGAACGCAAAGACGCCACAAGCCAGGAAACAAGCCGCCGGAAAATCTGCCAGACCCGGTGCGAAAGCAAAGCAAAAGCGGCCCGCGCGCAAGCCCCCGCGGCCAAAACCTCGCCCCCCCGCCGCAGCAGTGACAGACTTTGGGGCAGAGTGTTTTGACGATGACTTGTTGCGAGCGATGTCGGATGCTGCAGATGAGAGCCCAGTCTTCTTGTGTCATCGGTGCGGAGTGGAGCTCAACTCCGCTGGCTACTGCGACGACTGCGATGGCGATCAGGCCCAAAGCAACCCTTCAGACAGCCTGAAGCAGCGCGATGAATCCGTCGAAATCTCAGAAGAAGAGTTCTGGGATTACGAACTCGATCAGGAATGAAGGGAATCCCGTACTTCGTGAGTCAATTTCGGCGATCCTGCATTGGGAGAAAGCCGGTCGGAGATGTGGGTACGAAAAAAGTTGTCTCGGGGCTGACTCGCGGTGTCTGCTCGTGGATTTCTCAGCGCAGCGTCAGGGCCCGTGTTGATATGTCCATGTGTTCATATGTGGATATGCTCATGTGTTCATTGCCAGCTGGCGTCCCCCGCTAATTCGAGGATTTGAATGTGGCCGGCCAGCCTGCGTAGATTCCCGGCATTGAGCAAAGCCCCGTTGAATTCGGTGATCGCTGCGAATTTCAGCTCGGGAAACGGCGATGAGCAGTGCATATCCTTGAGATTTGGCTGTTCAGTCCGTAGCATCTGTCGCAATCGAACGCTGTTCCGCGGGGCAGTTTTCGAGGATCTGTTCGGTGCCCGGCTCGGTTCAGTGTTTTTGACCGGTACCATGTGATCGCAAGCGGTTTGTTACGAGGTTTTGGAGTTGCGGAGCGTGGCTTTCTGCGTTGATCAGGCACCTTTGCCTGTCTGTTGTCTGCAGAGGCTTCGGAGAATGGTGTGATCTTGGACGAGCCGAAAGAGGAGCAAGTCACCCGCATCTTGTTTGTGTGTACAGGGAATACGTGTCGCAGTCCGATGGCGGAGGCCTTGTTTCGCTCGGCCGCGGCGGAGTTTCTAAAGTGTTCCGTCTGGCAATTGCGGGAACATGGGGTTGATGTGTTTTCGGCGGGCGTGGCTGCATGGGAGAATTCCCCCGCATCGCCTCAGTCTGTCGAAGTGATGAAGGATCGTGGGCTGGATCTGACTCAGCATCTATCGCGGCAGGTTACTGCGCAGATGATTGCACAGTCAGATGCTGTGCTGGCAATGACCCCGCGACATCAGGCTGTTCTGCAGCAACTGAGTCCGGCTGATTCCGAACGGATTTGGTTACTGGGTGGAAGCGGTGTGGACATTGCCGATCCATTTGGCGGAAGTGTTGAAGAGTACAGGCAGTGTGCCGGCGAGATCGCGGAATACACCGACCGGTGGGTCCGCAGGTTGTTGTCGAAGAAGGTTGATGAACTCTGATGAAGATCGGTATTGCCAGTGATCATCGTGGCGTAGCCATGAAGACCCGACTGACACAACTCCTTGAGAGCCTGGAGTGTGATGTGGTGGATTTCGGTCCGCATGACTCCCAGAGCGTGGATTATCCTGACTACGCTGCCGAGGTGTCCCGAGAGGTTTCATCCAGCAGGCTGAATCGGGGGATTCTGATCTGCGGAACCGGAATTGGTATGTGCATCGCCGCCAACAAGTTTGCCGGCGTTCGCGCCGCTCCGTGTCACGACAGTGTGACTGCCGAATACAGTCGCATGCACAACGATGCGAATATCATCTGCCTTTCAGCTGATCAGTTGAGCGAGCAGGTCGCTGATCAGGTGATTCGAATCTGGCTGCGGACCGAGTTCGAACAGGGTCGGCACGGGCGGCGACTGGAGAAGATTTCGCGTTTGGAACATGAGGTTGCCGTGGATTTAATGGATCGCGAGCGCCAGCAACGCGAATAGTTGTTTTCCGCAGAGCAGCCTGCTCCGCAACCGGAGAACTCCCAGTGCGGATTCGTGCTCACGCGAATTGTCTTCCAGTCGGGGAACAGAAGGGAAGCTTGCAATGAATGCCCAGGGTTTAAGATTTGCCAGGACTCACGAGTGGGTCTTTGTTGAGGGGGACACAGCTACACTGGGGATCTCTGAATTTGCGGTTGGGCAGTTGACAGACATCGTGCACATTGAGTTGCCGCAGCCGGGAGACACAGTCAGTCCGGGCAGTCCATTGGGGGAGGTGGAGAGTGTCAAAGCGGTCAGCGACATCTACTCCCCGTTGACGGGAGAGGTGGTCGAGGTCAATGACGCGCTCCCTGGTGATCTGAACCTGCTCACCGAAAGTGCTTACTCCGACGGCTGGATCGCCAGGATTCGGCTTCGGAATGCTGATGAGCTGGATGCGCTGATGAGCTTCGAAGAATATCAGAAGCATTGCGAATCGGCCTGATACCGGAACCGGTTCCAGTCCACCAGACTTGCAGCGATCAGCCGAAAGTTGAGGTTTGCCTGTGACTGATGCACCAGCGAAAAGCGGCAGCCGGAACGAGCAGACAGCGGCAGTAAGTGTGCGGCGTGTTGGAAAGTCCTTTGCTGCAGTACAGGCACTGCACGATGTCAGTTTCGAGATTCATCGCGGCGAACTCCATGCCGTGATGGGGGAAAATGGCGCTGGCAAAAGCACCCTCATGAAAATCCTTGCCGGGGTCATTTCCGACTTCACTGGGGAATTGGAGGTCAACGGTGAGCTGCGTTCCTTCCAAAATCCGTCTGACGCCGAAGCTGCCGGAATTGGGATGATTCACCAGGAACTGAATCTGGTGGAGCAGCTGAGTGTTTCCGCGAACGTATTCCTTGGCCGCGAGATTTGTTATCGCGGCGGACTGCTGAATTCGGCAGAGATGAATCGCCGTGCTGCGGACCTGCTGACTGAACTGCAGGCTGAGTTTGATGCTTCAGCGCTGGTTCGCGATCTGCGTATCGGAGACCAGCAACTCGTCGAGATTGCTCGAGCACTGTCCCTGGCGACCGAAATTCTGATCATGGATGAGCCCACGAGTGCGCTCACGGAGTCGGAAGTCGAGCGACTTTACCAGGTCATCGAGCAGTTGCGGCAGCGTGGGGTGACGATCATTTACATCTCCCACAAGATGGATGAAGTCTTTCATCTGGCCGACCGAATTACTGTACTTCGCGATGGCTGCTTTGTCAGGACGCTGCGAAGAACTGAAACCGATCCTCGAGAGGTCGCCCACCTGATGGTGGGTCGAGAACTTCCTGAACGCTCTCGACATGCTGCCTTCGACGCGGCATCATCGGAGGTGGCATTGGAGGTCAGGAACCTGTCTCTCACCCGGTCCGGTCAGGGGATTTCTCAGCGACTGCGGGATATTTCTCTGCGTCTGCACAAAGGAGAGATCCTTGGAATCGCCGGCCTGATGGGAGCTGGTCGCACAGAACTTCTGGAGAGTTTGTTTGGGGTGGCTTCTGGCATTGTCAGTGGAGAGATCATTGTTGGTGGAGAGAGCTGCCAATTCCGGCATCCGGCGGAAGCAATGCAGGCAGGACTGATGATGGTTTCAGAAGATCGCAAGCGGCTGGGGCTCTTTCGCCAGCTGACGGTGCGGGAGAATATCAGCATCAGTGCACTGCGTGAAATTGCATCCGCAGGAATTGTCGGTGTCGGTGCGGAGCAGACTGCGGTCGGTGAGGTCATGTCACAACTTGCAGTGAAAGCTGATTCGCCCGAAAGTCGAATGACATCGCTCAGTGGAGGCAACCAGCAGAAATGCATCCTCGCCAGATGTTTGATGACAAATCCTCGCGTTCTGTTGTTGGATGATCCCACACGCGGTGTGGATATTGGCGCAAAGACAGAGCTCTATGCGCTGATGCAAAAGTTGGCTCAGGAGGGCATGTCGATCCTGGTGACATCCAGTGAATTGCCCGAATTACTTGCGGTTTGCGACCGCATTCTGGTGCTGAGTGAGGGGATTCTGACGGCAGAGTTTCCCGTTGCAAAAGCGACTGAACAGGCGATCATGGAAGCCGCGACTCAGAGTAGACGGACTGCATCAGCGTCCGATCACTAAGGCTGCAGTCGCCTGGCAGCGGCTTTCTGCCCGCGATTTGCGCGATGGTGGCAGAATTTGCAGGTGCACGTGAGTTGTGCGAACTCAGTGGAGCAAACCCGTGCACCTTCTCTGTCTTCAGACGGGAGTGCATATTGAGGGGACCTGCGCGGGCGGGTATATTGGCTGGCAAAGATGCACACTTTTCACGGTCGGGTCAGGTTTTGATGCTTCGCTTTGAGCAATTCTCCCAGGACACACAATTTCTCAGGCTGGTTCATCGCGAACCGGACGTGGATCTTGTTGCTGCCGGA
>Ga0213858_10001428_pt1 | contig 11357 bp, 10 predicted proteins | sample PICome_FD_160122 | JGI IMG/M metagenome (GOLD analysis project Ga0213858, IMG submission 160122) | Coastal seawater microbial communities near Pivers Island, North Carolina, United States - PICO245 | ecosystem: Environmental > Aquatic > Marine > Coastal | place: USA: North Carolina | collected... | reverse complement strand
CCATCGGTTATCTGATCGAAAACGCAGATAGCCAACATGGCACATTGATGGTGAATTCAACACCTATCGTGATCCGTTCATTGACGGGCGTTTTCCCACATAACTTCCGCGATCTAACATTGGTTGCAGGAACAATCGGTGATTATGCTGCAATGGTTGTGGGCGCAGACAGCGATATCAACAACATGGCGGACTTGGTTGCGGCCTATGACGCGGACCCATCTGGCACTGCAATCGGCGGTGGTTCTGTTCCTGGTGGTATGGACCACCTTGTTGCGGCGATGGTTATGGAAGCCGCGGGCAAAGACGCGTTGAATGTGAAATACATTCCATATGATGCAGGCGGAAAAGCGATGGCTGCGCTGCTTTCAGGTGAGATTAAAGCGCTTTCAACAGGCTTCTCAGAAGCAGTTGCATTGGCCCAAGCGGGTGAAGTGAAAATCATCGGTGTCACATCAGACGAACGTGTTGCCGCGATGGACAGCGCGATGACCATGAAAGAGCAGGGTATCGACACATCCTTCGTCAACTGGCGTGGTTTCTTTGCTGCACCTGGTTTGCCAGCAGACAAACTTGCAGCCTACCAAGATGCGATTGCCAAGATGTATGACACACCAGAGTGGGAAGCCGTGCGCGCCCGCAACGGTTGGGTGAACATCCACAATTCTGGCGATGACTTTAACACTTTCCTAGAAAGCCAAGAAAAAGTCATCGGCGATCTGATGAAAAAATTGGGCTTCCTGTAAGCCCAAGATCAAAGCGGGGTTGCCCGCACGACGAAAGGCCGGTCAATTGATCGGCCTTTCCATCTAAAGAGGGATATAAAATGGCATTAGATCGTTGGGTTGCATTGGTGTTGCTGGGGATATGTTTGACCTACGGTTACACTGCATGGTTTATGATGGACGGTGCGTTGCCACCCATCATGAAACGTTTGGCCGTCTGGCCGTCCTCCTTTCCCAAGGTCCTTTCAATCGCGGGCATCATCTTGTCTCTGATTGTGGTACTGGGCATTGAAAAAGGCGAGGTAAAGGTGGGGGACATAGATTATCGTCGCCTGCATGAATACAAATTGGGTCAGGCGCTTGCCCTGCTGGGATTGATGGTCGCCTATGCCATTTTGCTGCGCCCTGCGGGATTTTTATTGGCCACATCTGGGTTTTTGATCGGTGGATCTGTGATCCTTGGGGAGCGCCGCTGGATCGTGATGATCGTGGTCTCCGCGATTGCGACATTTGGGATTTGGTATTTGGTCCAAGAGGTGCTGGGCATCTTTTTGCGCCCACTGCCATTTTTTATGGGGACGTGATCAATGCTTGAAGGAATTCTCTTAGGTCTATCCACCGCGCTTTCAGTGCAAAATATGCTGATGGTGATTGCGGGGTGTTTGATTGGCACATTTATCGGCATGTTACCGGGTCTGGGCCCAATGTCGATTATCGCGATTATGATCCCTGTTGCGATCACCATTGGTGATCCGGCGACCGCCCTAATCCTATTGGCGGGGGTCTATTATGGGGCGATTTTTGGCGGCTCTACATCCTCAATCCTGCTGAACGCACCCGGCGTTGCAGGCACTGTCGCGACCAGCTTTGATGGCTATCCCATGGCGCGCAAGGGTAAGGCGGGCAAGGCATTGACGATTGCCGCAATCGCCTCTTTCGCAGGGGGGACAATTGGGGCCATCCTGTTGATGATTTTTGCACCCATGTTGTCGTCGGTTGCGTTGTTGTTCCATTCGGCTGAATATTTTGCGCTGATGATTGTTGGCCTTTCTGCGATCGCGGCCTTTGCGGGTACTGGACAAGTGTCCAAGGCATTGTTGATGACGGTTCTGGGGTTAATCATGGCAACCGTTGGCGAAACCGCACAATTCAATGCCCCACGATTTACCATGGGGTTGATGGATTTACAGTCAGGCTTTGGTTTTATCACATTGGCCATGGCGATGTTCGCCTTGCCTGAGGCGCTTTATCTTGTCCTGAAACCATCGCGCTCCGCCCAAGGCGAAAGGGGTGAAATCAAGGATTTGCGCATCACGGGCGATGAGGCCAAGCAAATCGCACCTGTCATTGGGCGACAATCGTTGCAGGGCTTTTTCATTGGCGTTCTGCCAGGGGCAGGGGCAACCATTGCATCGTTTTTGGGCTATGCTGTGGAACGCAACATCGCCAAAGCGGATGAGCAGAAAGAATTTGGAAACGGATCGGTCAAAGGATTGGCCGCACCTGAAACCGCCAATAATGCCGCTTGTACGGGATCATTTGTTCCACTGCTAACATTGGGTATTCCAGGGTCGGGGACAACAGCGATTTTGTTGGGTGCATTGATCGCGTTGAACGTGACGCCTGGCCCACGTTTGATGGTGGATGATCCACAGATTTTTTGGTCGGTGATCATTTCAATGTATATCGGCAACGTGGTGCTTTTGATCCTGAACCTGCCGCTGATCCCCTATATCGCCAAGGTTTTGGCCGTACCGCGCAATTTTTTGATCCCCTTCATTTTGTTCTTTACCTTGATGGGGGCTTACATCGGGCAAAACAATTCCACCGAATTGCTGATTTTGGTTGGCTTTGGGGTCTGCGCGACCATTCTGAAATTCGCGGATTATCCACTGGCACCTTTGTTGATCGGGTTTATTTTGGGCACCATGCTTGAGGATAACTTTGCCCGTTCAATGAACCTATATGATGGGGCGTCCTTTATCTGGGAACGTCCAATGACCTTGGGTCTGTTGATCTTATCCTTGGTTTTGGTGGTGCTGCCATCCTATCGTGCACGGCGTGCTCGGCTTAAGGCAGCTGGGATCGCAGATGGAGACTAAGTTCCTGAAAGGCGTTCGTGTGCTTGATCTCACGAACGTCTTAGCAGGCCCCTATTGTTGCTATCAACTGGCGCTGATGGGGGCCGAAGTGATCAAGGTGGAACGACCCGGATCGGGTGATTTGGCCCGCGTGTTGGGCGCAGATCCCGAACGTAATGCAGCGGGCATGGGGATTAGTTTTCTTGCGCAAAATGCGGGCAAAAAATCCATTACATTGGACATGAAACACCCCCGCGGAAAAGAGCTATTGAAACAACTGGTCAGGAACGCAGATGTCTTGGTTGAAAATTTCCGCCCAGGTGTTATGGCGCGCTTGGGATTGGATTACACTGTCCTGCGCCAAGAAAACCCCAATCTGATCTACTGCGCGATATCTGGGTTTGGCCAAACAGGACCCCGCAATGGTGATCCTGCCTATGATCAAATCATTCAGGGGTTTGCAGGGGTGATGTCCATCACGGGATCGCCAGAAACCAAACCCTATCGCGTGGGGTATCCAATTGCGGATACCTCGGGCGGGATGGCCGCGGCTATGTCAATCGCGGCTGCGTTAAACGCAGAGCCGCGCGGGGCATTTTTGGATGTCTCCATGACCGATGCCGTTCTATCGGCAATGGGGTGGGCGGTGTCGAATTATCTGATCGCGGGCGTTGAACCTGCAGCGCATGGCAACGAAAACACCACCTCTGCGCCCTCTGGCACCTTTGCAACGGCGGACCAACCTATCAACATTGCCGCAAATCGGGACGAACAATGGGTGTCCTTAGCCACACATATCGGGCGTACCGATTTATTGGATCATCCTGATTATGTGACCCGCGAAATGCGTAAAATGCATCGGCATGCATTGCGTCATGAAATCGAAACGGTTTTGATGACGCGCCCTGCACAGGACTGGGTGACAGAATTAAACGCCATCGGTGTCCCCAGCGGTCCCGTACTCAGCGTCCCGCAAGTGTTGGATGATGCACAGATCGAAGAACGCGATATGATCGTCACCTTGTCCAAGGACGGTGAAGGCATCAAAGTGACAACAGGACCCGCACTCATCGACGGTGACAAACCCATGCCTGCGCACTATCCCCCCGATCTTGGGGAACATAACCAAGAGGTGTGGGGCGCACTAGGGTTATCGCCCGATGACATCGCGGCGCTGCAAGAGGAGGGCATTTTATGAGTGATGTCGCAGATTGGTGGAAAACATCCATCATTGACATGGTACCTGGACGCATTGAATTGCGTGGCCAACCGATCCAAGATTTGATCGGCAATATCAGCTTTCCTGACATGATATGGATGATGGTGCGCGGCGATCGCCCAACTGACGCACAGTCAAAATTGTTTGAGGCCGCATTGGTATCTGCCGTTGATCACGGGCCACAAGCCCCCTCAATCGCGGCGGCACGCATGGCAGTGACCTGTGGATTACCGCTCAACAACGCCATGGCAAGCGCGGTGAATATGTTGGGGGATGTGCATGGCGGCGCAGGGGAACAGGCAGTTGAATTGTTTCATTTTGTCATGGCGTATGATGGGCCTGTATCAGATGCATTGAACGCATGGAAAGACGCGCGTGGCAAAATCGTTCCGGGATTTGGGCATCGGTTTCACAAACCCACAGACCCACGTGCACCCCGGTTAATGGAATTGGTGGATCAAGCTGCGGGTCAGGGGGCATGCGATGGCAAATTTGCCCAGACCGCCCAAGAGATTGAAACAGTTTTGCGGGAACAAAAAGGCGCGGCCATTCCGATGAACATCGATGGTGCAACGGCCGTTATTTATGCCGAACTGGGATTTGCTCCGCCCCTAGCGCGTGGATTGTTTTGTTTGTCACGCTCTGTTGGTATTTTGGCGCATTCTTGGGAACAAATGAACCAAGGTGGGCGCAACAAGGGGCCGACACCACCGCATTACAGATGGACCTATGAGGGTCCATCTGAGTAAACTTGTCAAACCTTGTTTTACTCTGCGGCGTCTCTTCGCGGCGCACCCTCGCCGTAAGGTACATTCAGACCGCCATAGCGACGCACTCGAATATTGCATTGCTCGGCATGTCCTACGAACCCTTCCAGCATGCATAAGCGAGATCCATATTCGCCAATCATAGTTGCGGCGTCATCGGTCAAAACCTTCTGATAGCTATGAGTTTTCAGAAACTTGCCCACCCAGAGACCACCGGTGTAACGGCCGGCTTTTTTGGTCGGCAATGTGTGGTTTGTCCCAATCACCTTGTCGCCATTCGAAACGTTGGTGCGTGGCCCAAGGAATAAAGCTCCATAGCAAGTCATTTTGTTAAGGAACCATTCATCGCGGTCTGTCATCACTTGAACATGCTCTGAGGCGATATCGTTAGCTACTTCCAGCATTTCCTCATATGTGTCGCATAGAATCACCTCACCGTAGTCAGACCAACTCACCGCTGCAGTTCCTGCAGTTGGAAGAATTTTCAGGATGCGATCAATTTCAATAAGGGTAGCCTCTGCCAGTTTGCGCGAATTGGTCACAAGGACTGCCGGGGAGTTATAGCCGTGTTCCGCTTGGCCAAGTAGATCTGTAGCGCAAAGTTCTGCATCTACGGTCTCGTCTGCAATCACCATGGTTTCGGTTGGCCCTGCAAATAAATCGATCCCAACACGCCCAAAAAGCTGGCGCTTGGCTTCGGCAACAAATGCATTACCTGGACCAACAAGAAGGTGAACTGGATCTATGCTTTCGGTCCCAATCGCCATAGCTCCAACAGCCTGAATACCACCTAGAACATAGATTTCATGGGCACCGCCAAGATGCATTGCTGCAATAACTGCTGGATTTGGTACACCGTTGAACGGAGGCGTGCAGGCAATTATCCTTGGCACACCAGCTACTGATGCTGTCGCAACAGACATGTGCGCAGATGCAACCATCGGGAATTTGCCTCCCGGCACGTAGCAACCAACAGACTGAACAGGGATGTTTTTGTGGCCAAGGATAACACCTGGAAGGGTTTCGATCTCAATATCCAGCATGCTATCGCGCTGCGCCTGAGCAAAATTGCGTACTTGCTTCTGAGCGAACTTGATGTCAGCCATATCTTCCGGCGAAACCTTACCTATGATTGCTTGAATTTCATTATCGGTGAGGCGATACATGTCGCGATCGTAGTTATCGTACTTGCAGGCCAGTTCGCGGACAGCTACATCTCCCCGCTTTTCGATGTCTTTTAAGGTCGCTGACACAATGGTGGCAGTTTGAGCATCGTCCTCGGCTCGGTCGGCTTCGGGTCTTCCTCGCTTCAAATATTCAATGGCCATTTCCTTTTCCTTTTATTTTGCTGCATCGTCATTACCCGTAACCGCGCCGCTGATCAGTTGATAGGACAACAGATCGCTGATCTCTGATGGGTCCCGTATTAGGGTGGATAATCTAGTTGACAAGGACATTGTAGTAATCGGGTCCGCCACGATTGTATCGGCCTGCTCTAGGGTAATTTGTTCAAACCTAATGGGCGTGCCTGCCTTGGCTTGGGCTAGGATGGGCAGGTCCGCAGGGATCACCGTACCAATTCTGGGATAGCCGCCCATGGTTTGGCATTCTGACATCAGGATATATGGTTCCCCATCCCCCGTCATTTGGATGTCGCCCGTCACGATGATATCGGACACGATGCCATGGGCGTTTTGCGGCGTAAACGGTGCACCGTCAAAATCAACTTTGACGCCTCTGCGATTGGCAATGTGGCTTGCGCGAAATGGGGTGGCGTGAAAGCGTTTAAGGTCAGCACCTGAAAACAGATCCGTTTGCGATCCAGCCAAATATCGAACCGTTCCACCGCCAAGACGGTCAATGGCGCGAATTTTCAGAGATCGCGCAAGAGCCATGGGTGTCCCGTTGACAATATCACCAGACTGTAACCAATGGCCCACACCTGCGCTGACGTGGCTCGATTGGCTATCAAAAACCCGTGGTGTGGCAAGCTCCGCATGGGGGGTTACATAGGCATAAACCCCTGATTTAGGGGCGCTGAGTTCAAGAATATCCCCTGCATTCATTGTATGTGTTGCGTTCCATTGCAACAGGCGATCACCCACTTTCGCAGTCATTTCACCGCCCGTCAGTGCAACGGCCATGTCGCACAACACACGCAATGATCCACCAACTCCCATAAATTCAATGGCGGGTGATGGGTGCGTTTTGCCCAATAATGCTGCGGCCTCGATCAGGGCAAGCTTATCCATCGCGCCCCCTTGGGACAGGCCAATCGCGGTTGTGCCCGTGCGCCCCATATCCTGAATAGAAAGGCCAACCGTCGCACGAATGATTTCGATTATAGGGACTGACATATCGCGCCCCCATTGGGATCCCCTGATGCCTGCAGCCGTGCAATGTCATCTGCGGATGCGCGTGAAAATTGCATCGCATCCCCTGCGCGCAATAAAATGGGGGTGTCGGTTTCTGGGGCGAAAGGTTTAAATGCACTCATCCCAATTTGGCGCCACCCTGTGGGTGAAGGGTTTGCAAATAAAACCAACTGCCGCACGGCTGTCACCAATGCGCCTGCGGGAACCTCTGCCGTTAAGGTTGATGTGCGCGGCATATCCCATTCCTGCGGCAATAGTCCGATATAGGGTTGCCCAGGGGCAAAGCCCAAGGCCAGAACGCGCACATCCGCGTTTTCCAAATCATGAATGATCGCGGCATCGGATTTACCGGCAATTTGCGCAACCTCGGCCAGATGTGGGGCGGCGTCACCGTCAAAACAAACGGGAATGATCCAACGCCGCTTGGCCGCTGGTACGGTGACAGTTGACCAATCCGTTTTCCCGATCAGGTCAGTCAGATTTTGATGCAGCAAAGAGCGCACATCCGCCCCCCCCTGAAACCGTACCATGACCGAGGCCAAAGCAGGGGCAATTTCGGTGACATGCGGCAAATCGGCCTCTTCGATCAGACGCAACATTACTTGAACACAGGCGGTTGCGGCCTCGCTCGCTTCGCGGGCAAAGCGGACCAAAAGAGCATCATGGCCAAGTGTACAAATTTCAGGTGACATTGCGCGGGCAGGTTCCGTGTTTTTGTGTCAATGCCTCTGCACTGTGATCAAGCTGTCGCGCGGATGCAAGCGTGTTTGTCACCAAAGAATATGCTTGAAAAACAAATTCCCAACCGCGTAGGCTTTTCTCATGTTTTAGCGGAGATTATTATGAACCAGCACCCAATTTGGAAGTACATTGACGATAACGCTGACCGCCTGCGCGTCCTTTCGGATAATGTTTGGGCCGTCCCAGAGACCTGTTACGGCGAACATAAATCCGTCGCGCTGCATATCGAGGAGTTAGAGGCGCAAGGCTTTCGTGTTGAAAAAGAGGCCGCGGGCATTCCCACAGCCGTGATTGGTGAGGCGGGTTCGGGCGGACCTGTGATCGGTTTCTTGGGTGAATATGATGCATTGGCCGAACTTAGTCAGGTGGCAGACCTGCCCGAACAACAGGCATTGGAAACGGGGGCCAATGGGCATGGATGTGGTCACAACATGTTGGGGTCGGCGGCCATGTTGGCGGCAATCGCCCTGAAAAATTGGTTAGAGGAAACGGGAACACCGGGGCGCGTGCGCTATTATGGATGTCCCGCGGAAGAGGGGGGATCGGCCAAATCATTCATGGTGAAACGTGGGGCGTTTCAGGATTGCGATATCGCGATCACATGGCACCCCGGGTCCATCGCCACAGTTGTGACGGGATCATCTCTTGCGGCGGCGCGGGTGGATTTCGAATTTTTTGGCAAGGCGAGCCATGCCTCGGCCAGTCCTGATTTGGGCCGCTCAGCACTTGATGCGGTTGAATTGATGAATGTTGGCGTGAATTACATGCGTGAACACATGTCTGATCAGGCGCGCATTCACTATGCCTATATCGACGCGGGTGGGATTTCGCCCAACGTGGTGCAGGCCTATGCAAATGCACGTTATGTGGTGCGCGAACCCTCTGTGAAAGAGACCGTCAAATTGATCGACCGCGTTGTGAACGTGGCCAAAGGCGCGGCCTTGATGACGGAAACTGAAATGAAGTGGCGCTTGGTCACCATTTCAGCCGAGGTGATCGCAAACACACCCCTGTGTCAGGCCATGGAAAAAAATCTGCACATGCTGGGCGCCCCCGATTTTACGGATGTTGATGTCGCCTATGCAAAACGGTTCCAAAACACGCTTGAACAAAAGGATATCTCCGCATCTTACTCTATGTTGGGCCTTGGGGTTCAGCGGGATAAAGTGTTGGCTGATTTCCTTCCCCCTTTGGGACATCAATCCAATGATTTACCTGCATCAACCGATGTGGGTGATGTCAGCTGGGTTGTTCCCACGGTGCAATTGTGGGGGGCAAATTATGCTATCGGAACGCCCTATCACACATGGCAAATGGTTGCGCAGGGGAAAAGCGCCCCTGCGCTAAAGGGCATGGTGCATGCCGCAACGGTCATGGCGATGACGGGCGTGGATGCCATCACAAACCCAGAGCTGCGCGAGGCCGCATGGGCGGATTTGAAAACACGTGTAGGAGAAGAGGGATATGTCAGCGCATTGCCAGACGATGCGGAACCCCCGATCAAGGAAATGGCGGGATAAAGCGCATTACGGTGTTTTCGCCGCGCTCAGGTCCAGACGAAGGCGATGACGGACATGGGTGGCAACGCCTGTGGTGATCGGATCAGAGCTGAGTTCATATGTGAACCCCATGCGTTCCCAAAATGCGCGTCCGCGGGTGTTCGGTGCCAGTACCGCGACGAATAATTCGCTGCAGTTTTTCTCGATGGCCGTGTTTTTCATGCGTTCAAACAGGACGGGACCATACCCTGATCCGCGCAAATCAGGCGACAGGATAAGTAACCCTAGGTAGCTGCTGTCGGGGTTGGGGTATCCAAAACTTTGTTCACACACCCCTTGGATCACACCCTGATCGTCGAAGAGACCTAGTCGTATACACTCCGCAGGATCGCCCCCAGGTGGGGCATTTTGGAACAGTTCGTCAATCGTGTCATCCGAGGGGATAAGCCCCGTTTCCAGAATGATATAATCCTGCGCACGGTCATAAAAATCATGCAGCGCAAGGCGATCATCAGGATCATTTAGATCGCGAATGATCCATCCCGCCTGCAGCATTACACCATGCGGTCCAGCAGGCGTTCCATGAATTTTTGCCCCTCATTCATCTGCGCGATGCTGATGAATTCATCGGCCTGATGCGCCTGTGCAATATCGCCCGGGCCACAGATACAGGCGGAATATCCAGCCTCCTGAAACTGACCTGCTTCGGTGCCATAGCTAACCACATGTGTGCCATTGTCGCCCGTTAGGGATCGGGCCAATGTTTCGGCGGCGCCATTTTCCTCGGGGCGCAGACCGGGGACAGAGGCGCGCGTTTCGATTGTGATCGAGGTTTCGGGGCGCACGGCCTGCATGGCGGCCTCAACACGGCGGACCTCTTCGCGGTATTTCATTTCCCAATCGCGGCCGTCTTCGCCCGGGACAACACGGAAATCGATGCCAAACACGCAATCCTTGGCCATGATGTTTTGTGCAGTGCCGCCGTGGATGGTGCCAATGTGCGCGGTGGTACATGGCGGTTCAAACAGGGACGCGGTTGCCGTTGGTGTTTTTTTCGCGTTTTCTTCGTTCACTTGATTGGCCCAGCTGATCAAACGACCCGCTTCCATAATGGCGCTGACGCCAAGTGTTGGGTTTGAACTGTGCACCTCGTATCCTGTGATATGCGTGCGATGCACTTGGCTGCCCTTATGGCTAGTCACAACCTTCATCATTGAAGGTTCGCCAATAATCGCCAATTCCGCCTTTGGAAAAATTTCTTGCATCCGTGCGATCATGGGCGGCGCACCTGTGCATCCGACCTCTTCATCAAAGCTAAGGGCCAATTGCAATGGGCGGGTCAGTGGGCGCGCTTTCGCCTCGACCATGGCCCAGATTGAAAGGGCATCAAACCCTTTCATATCGCAACTGCCCCGTCCATAAAGCAGCCCGTCCTTTTCAATCAACGTGTAGGGATCGGTGGTCCAGGGTTGGCCTTCGGTCGGAACAACGTCGGTGTGACCAGACAGGACAGTACCCCCTTCGATTTCGGGTCCGACATGCGCCATGATCGCCGCCTTTTCCCCGCTTTCATGATAATAACGGTGGCAGTCGATGCCATGACTGTTCAAATAGTCTTCGACCCAATCGACAAGCGGCAAGTTGGTGTCGCGACTAACTGTTGGGAACGCCACTAATTTTTCCAAAATTTCGATCGGCGTAAGTTTTTCTGCCATATTAATATCCGCTATCCGTTGTTAAAACCAAATGCCCCGGATCAACTTCGCCATAAACAGAAGGTTCGGGAACATACCCAGTTTTATGGATAGGAGACGGAATCGGTTTAAAGTTCAAGTCACGTTCAGATTTGCGGTTTGTTGGATCGGCAATTGGAACCGCCTTCATCAGCGCTTGTGTATAAGGATGTTGAGGGTTTTCAAATACTTGCTGGCGTGATCCAATTTCGACAAT
>Ga0213858_10001427_pt1 | contig 11358 bp, 17 predicted proteins | sample PICome_FD_160122 | JGI IMG/M metagenome (GOLD analysis project Ga0213858, IMG submission 160122) | Coastal seawater microbial communities near Pivers Island, North Carolina, United States - PICO245 | ecosystem: Environmental > Aquatic > Marine > Coastal | place: USA: North Carolina | collected... | reverse complement strand
CCCTAGACTACTCTTCGGGTCTAACTGGCGCTGGTGGTCCTTCCATCGGTGAAGTTGATGACACTGGCAACCTCCTAGTCGGTACAATGAACGGCAGAATTAAGGTCTTCGTTGATCCTTATTCCGCTAACGTTTCCAACACCCACTACTACGTTGCAGGTTACAAGGGTTCCTCCCCTTATGACAGTGGTCTCTTCTACTGCCCATATGTACCCCTCCAGATGCTACGTTCTATTGATCCTAGCACCTTCCAGCCTAAGATTGGCTTCAAGACCCGCTACGGCATGGTCGCTAACCCATTCGTTACACAGAGCAACGGCACACCTGATGCTGAGGCACTTACAGCGAACCGTAACCAGTATTATCGTCGCGTTCGCGTTGCGAACCTCACCTGATACTGTTACGATATCAAGACAGGGGACCTACGGGTCCCCTTTTTTTGTGCTTAAATAGTAAGTACAACTTGCGGTAACTCTATGCCTAGAGGAAACATGTCTAAGGTTGACATTGAACCTAGAGTTCTTAAACTAAAGACTGAACTGTATGAGGGAAGATATGATGGTGCTAGCGAGGAATGGCTCAATGGCGCTCATCACTCTCTAAACATGGTTCTTGATATTCTACAAGAATACCGTTCATGAATCAGTCATCACTAGTCTTACTACTGTGTTTGTCACCCCTCGCAGTGATCTTTATCGTCATGAAACTTGCTATCTGGATTACAGAGACAGCATCGTTTCGCGCAGAAACAGAAAAACTGAAGAAAATGCAACATGGACCTTATGAGTTCTACGACTACGACAAAGAAGAAGAAGATGACGAGTGGTAAAGATTATCCACAGGATAAAGACTATCAATTATTATACAATAGGGTTTCAAGGATGAAAATTGACACCATGATGGAAGAACCATGTCCACTTTACGAACCAGGATGGGAAGATGTCACAAATTCGCCAGAGGATTGGAACGATTTTTGGTACAACGAAGACACAGGAGACAGTGACGAAGGAAGAAGTGCAGGAAATGATTGATGCTGCAATACGCAAGCACAATCGTAATGCTGGAATGATCAGTATGTTTGTTGGATTTTTTATCCTGGGTCTTTTTTCAGAAGGTCTCCTTAGACTTATTGGAGTGATACCACCTTTACTGCCATGGCTCAAGATCACACTCTAGAATTAATAGGAACAATACTATTATTTGTCTTTGGCATTACTATGATCTGTCAAGGTCACGCTATTTTCCATGGTAAATATGGGTATAAGCATACGGAACGTGATAAAAAACGTTCTGCGGATATTCGGAAACAACTGGAAGAAATCATCAATGCAAATGGACATTCTACAAAAGAGGATTAGGCAATTGGAAATCTCAGAGAAGATTGATAATGCTTTGTTAGAATGGTATTCTGAGCAAGGTAGACCTGTACCACAGTGGAAGAAAGAAAAGTATTCATGGTGGACAGAGTATCTTATCAGTTTAGGTCTTGATCCAGACAACCCATAAATACTAGGTAGCTTGGGAAGTTGACATGTCTGCTGAATGGTATAAGGAACAACCTAGTAATAGGAACTTCCTCAACCCAATTGGTTATCTCCTTAAACTGGAAAAGTTTGAAGGAGTAGATTTCTTTTGTCAAGCAGCAAATATCCCCGACGTTACAATGCCAACTACGGAGGTAGCAAGTCAGTTTAGAAACTTGCCTATCTATCCTGGTGGTGGTGTAACGTTCGGGGATTTTTCTGTGCGTTTTATTGTAGATGAAGATCTTAAAAATTATTATTCCATTCACTCTTGGATGCGTGATGTCGGTAACGCTGACCAAATGGCACGCACCACTGCAGAAGATGATATATACACTCTCGGGCAATTGCACATTGTCACGAGCGCATACAATCCAGCTTTCATTGTAGAATTCCAAAACCTTTTTCCTGTGGCATTAACGAACCTACAGTTTGATGCTACAATTAGTGATGTGGAGTATTTAACTGCAGAGGTGACATTTAAACACCAGCAGTTCTTCATTCGTGATAAAAACTTACAACCTCTATGAACTTTGAATCTCTTCGTAATAAATTTGAAAAACTGAGAGAAGACTGGGCGGAAGATTCTGCAGTTGACTTTCAATTCAAGAACAAACAGTATACCACAGATCTGGGACAACTCGCGTTAGACATCCCTTTTCAACATAATAAATACTTAAACCATTACACTGACATTCAGCAGATCAAAACCTCGCTGGAGTTTGAGATCCGCAAAATGGTAAAAGAGAAACGTGAGTATTACTCAGGCGAAGCAGACGCAAAAACTTACGCCTCTAAACCATTCGGATCATCTATCAAGACTTCTGAAAAGATGAAAGTATATCTAGAATCTGATGACGAAATCATCAATCTAGAAGCTAAGATCAAATATCTAGACCAGATGCTTTACTGGTTAGATCAGGTCATGAAGCAAATTTCCAACCGAGGGTTTCAGATCAAGAGTGCCATTGAGTGGGAGAAATTCGTAAATGGACAATGATGACCACCCTGAGTATCAAGAAGAAAAACGAAGTCTACGTTACTATTCAGTCTCCAGAGCCACATGTCCATCATGAGCTCTCAGACTATTTTTCGTTTGAGGTTCCCGAAGCAAAGTTCTTAAAAAAGAATCCCAGATACAAATACTGGGATGGAACTATTCGTCTGTACTCTCCTGGTACAGGCGAACTTTATGGTGGTCTGATGAAACACCTGCAAGTATGGGCAGATGAAAGACAATATCAAATTGAGTATGAAAAAAATGATTGGTATGGAGATGTTGCAGAAACTAATGACTTTGTGTCTCCTGCAGGCATCAAGACTTTTATGGACAAAATCACCCGAACGGGAATTACTCCTCGCAACTATCAGTACCGTGCGGTCTACGAAGCCATAAAATATAATAGAAAACTTTTACTTTCTCCTACGGGAAGCGGTAAATCTCTGATGATCTATTCCCTCGTCAGATACTATACTGCTACCCACAAGAAGACGCTCATCATCGTCCCTACTACGTCCCTGGTAGAACAGATGGTCAATGACTTTAATGACTACGGATGGAATGCTGACGATCATGTGCATAAGATTTATTCGGGCAAAGATAAGAATACTGACAAACCAATCATTATTTCCACTTGGCAATCCATCTACAAGTTCCCCAAGAGATACTTTGATGACATTGACTGTGTTATCGGTGATGAAGCACACTTATTTAAGTCAAAGTCCCTCACAGGAATTATGACTAAGCTTCATAACGCCAAGTATCGTTTTGGTTTTACTGGAACGCTTGACGGAAGCAAGACTCATAAGTGGGTACTAGAAGGATTGTTTGGTGATTGTGAACAAGTTACTAAAACAGATGATCTAATTAAGGAAGGTTATCTTAGTAAGTTTAGAATTAAAGTTCTACTTTGTAAACATGCTCCTCAGTATTTTGACACATATCATGATGAAATGGAGTATCTAGTTGAGCATAAAGGTAGAAATAACCTCATCAAAAATCTAGTCAAAGATTTAGATGGTAACACTCTTGTACTATTTAACTACATTGAGAAGCACGGAGAGCCACTTTACGAATTGATAAATAGCACTATAGATCCATCGCGCAAATTATTCTTTGTGCATGGTGGCACAGATGTAGAAGACCGAGAAGAAGTCCGACAAATTACTGAGACTGAGAACAACGCTGTTATCATCGCATCTTACGGAACTTTCTCTACTGGCATTAACATCAAACGATTACACAACATTATTTTTGCTTCCCCTAGTAAGTCGCGCATCCGTAATCTCCAGTCTATAGGACGTGTCCTCAGGAAAGGCGAAGGCAAAGACATTGCAACCTTATATGACATTGCTGACGACATTGGTGGTCAGAACTACACATTGAAACATTTGAACGAAAGAGTTACAATTTACAATGAGGAAAATTTTAAGTATGAGGTTATAAAAGTAAACCTTAGAGCTGGATAATATGGATGAAGAATTCTTAGCAACGTTAAAACTAATAACTGGCGAAGAGATTGTATCAAAAGTTTGTTACTTAGAAGATGAAGATAAAGTTTTACTAGAAAACCCTCTCCAAGTTGAACTTGCCAAACAAAGAAAGGGTCAATTAGAAGTATCTGGATTTTCTTTTAAAGAATGGGTATCAGCAACTTTTGATACAATGTTTATCTTGAAACGAGATCACATCATCACAATGACAGAAGTTGATGGGCAGATTCAAGAGTTTTATGAAAAAACTCTTCAGAGATTAGAGAATGGTAAATCTCTAACAGGTAGAGCAAACAAATTACCAAGAGGATCTGGATATCTAGGTTCTGTAAAAGAGATGAAAAAAACTTTAGAAGATCTATTTAATAGAAGCTAAAAGCTACTACTTCTCTTGAACCCTGACAGAGTTAGTCTACTAAGTTTCTGAGGATTTGTCAAGGGTTTACAAACAAACCATGACGTGTTACACTGTTGACATGATAATGGTAAGAAAACCATGATGAGCGCAGTAATGACAAGAAAAAAGACAGAATATTATGTCAACAATAAAGAATTCCTTGCTGCGATTACTGAGTATCGGCAGAAAGTTCTTGCAGCAAAGGAAGCTGGCAAACCACGTCCTCGTGTTACAAATTACCTAGGAGAATGCTTTCTCAAGATTGCTACGCACTTGTCTTACAAACCAAACTTTGTTAACTACATGTTCCGTGAGGACATGATCTGTGACGGTATTGAGAACTGCCTGCAGTACATTGACAACTTTGATCCCGAGAAATCAAAGAACCCGTTTGCTTACTTCACACAAATCATTTACTACGCTTTTCTTCGTCGCATTCAAAAAGAGAAGAAGCAACTAGAGATCAAAGGAAAGATCCTAGAGCGATCAGGATATGACGAAGTGATGCATACTGACACATATGATGGTAGTATGTCAGGTATGAATGCTTCCTATTCTGATATGGGTAGCATTAAAGAAAATATTGAAACAAGAATGAACAGATGAGTGAACACCCCGAAATTGCTGAACATGAATGGTACACAACCCCCTATGGAGAATTCCGTGTTGAACAGAAACGCTTTGGAACGTGGACTAGCTACAGTAAGGATGGTACGGCGCTCATCACAGGACTTACGAAAGAAACTGTCGTTAACGGAACGGGATTCCACCTGGAAGGTGTCGCTACTAACTGGGCAAACTGCAGAACGTCCGCAGCATATGATGGAATTGTTGGAGGAAAACTCTAGTGTATCCAGTAACGATAGTTGATAATTTTTTACCAGACCCAGATAAAATTGTACAACTATCAACCCAGTATTCTTACTACAAAGATGTAAATGGAAACTGGCCAGGAGAAAGAACAGAGTGTCTTTCACAATTAAATGCTGATTTGTATAATTATCTTGGAGAAAAAATTCATAAACTTTTTTATGAAAATCTTCCTAGGTGGCAAATGGAAATTTCGTTTCAAAAAACAGTTCCATTTGCATCTGATATAGAAGCTAGTAAATCAATTTTTAATCGTGGATGGATTCATGATGATTATTCATCATTATTTGGTGGCATTATATACCTCAATAAAAATCCAGATGAAGATACTGGCACTTCCATTTATAGAATAAAAAATGGATACTTCTCACATGCTTTTGAATCCATGAAAATAAAAGGATCATTTTATCGTGGTGAACAAGTTGATGCTCAAGAGTATGAAAAACATTGGAACATTGTAAATTCACAATACGAAGAAACAGTTACTGTTAAAAACGTATATAATAGAATGATGATGTTTGGATCACATGTTCATCACGGAGTACAAACATTTGGATATTCTCAACCAAGATTAACTCTTGCTTTTTTTGCGAGGAATATGTCTGGATCCATTGCTCCTTTAATTAGATCTTCAGTATAACTATGAAACCTACAGAAAATTATGAACAACTGATTGAGCGTTTTGCAAAAAGAACTGCTCAACTAACTGCTAGAGCAGAAGAACTGCAGGAAGCAGTTGATGAATATAATCGTATTCAAAGAGATTTGACTAGACTTGAAGGATCTCTGCAAGCTGTAGAATACTTAGCATATGGCAAGTTGCCTGGCGACGGTAACCATGATGGTATGAAGGATCACAAACCACAATGAAAATTGCACTTATTACTGACCAACATCTTGATGGACGCAAAGGTTCTTTAGCGTTCTGGAATTATTTTCAAAAGTTTTATGATGAGATCTTTTTTCCAACTCTTGAGAAAGAAGGTGTCAAGGTCATCTTTGATTTGGGTGACACTTTTGATAACAGAAAGTCTATGGACTATAATACTTTTAACCGTGTTGATAGTAACTATTTCCAGAGACTGAAACCATATAACGTGCATATGATTCTTGGTAATCATTGCACTTATTATAAGAACACAAATAAGATTAACTCACCAGAACTTCTTTTAGAGAAGTACCCAAACATCAAAGTGTATTCTGAACCAACAGAAATCTTGATGGGTAAGAAAGTATTCTTGATGATGCCTTGGATTAACTCTGGGAACAAGGAAGAATGTTTGAGATTAATTTCTGAGAGTCAAGCAGATATCATGTGTGGTCATCTTGAGTGCGATGGTTTTGAAGTCACACCAGGCATGAAGTTTGAAGGTGGTTTTAGCGTCTCTGACTTTAAAAATTTTAAGCGTGTATGGTCTGGACATTTTCATCACAAATCAAAGCATGGTAATGTCCAATACTTAGGCAACCCTTATCAGATGTTTTGGAATGATTATAAAGACACTCGCGGATTCCATATCTACGATACTGAAAGTGACAAGCTTAAGTATATCAAGAACCCGTTTGAAATCTTTGACAAAATCTTCTATGACGACGCCCGTGTGGACTACAACAAACAAGATGTGTCTGATTATAAGGACAAGTATATCAAGCTCATCGTTGAAGAGAAACGAGACTACCAAATGTTTGAAACATTGGTTGATCGTCTTTACAACGTAGGTGCTCATGATGTAAAAATTGTAGAGACTCTGGTTGATACTGAAGGTGTTGACGAAGCAGATCTTGAGACTAAAGATACCATGACTCTCCTCAACGAATATATTGATGAGGTAGAGATTTCCGTAGACAAATCAAATCTTAAGTCTCTTATGAGATCACTATATATTGAAAGTTGTAATGTGGGATGATGACTGACAATTTAGATTTTTATAATGCACAACTTCAAGTAAAACATAGAGAAGTATGGAACAGTCCTTGGATAGTTGACCATGCAGTTATCTGGATGCAAAATTTAGATCTCTCAATTAATGAAAAACTTTTGAGTGATATTGCAAATGGATATGAAGGTGGATTTGATAATCCAGTTTCTGGATATACTAAAGATGAATTTCTCTCAAAGTATGATGATGTCATCTATAGATTTTTAGATAGGTGGAATGAACTGTTTCACGATCCTAAGTTTTCTGATGTTAGACCAGGAGATGATCAACCAGCTCTAGGAAACCCACAAAAAAAGTTAGCTTGGAATAGAATCTATAAAAAAGGAGAAGAATGTAAACTACATAATCATACAGATAATGTAGGGAAAATTTCATTCAGTGTTGTTCATTTTTTGAAGTTAGATAAAGATCATCCACAATTATATTTTCAACTTGGACCAGAGAGAATTGATATTCTTGATTTCCGAGAAAATGATGTTGTTATTTTCCCTTCTGTTATACCTCATGGTGTAGATCCAAATCCTTTGGATAGTGAAAGAATTGCATTTATATTTGATTTCACTGTAGACATCGTTTAGTAGAGATATGTTTATCATTACACTAGAAGATCATCCAGATGGTGTGTTCTCTGTATTTGATGATGCAGAAGATCGCGTTATTCCCATTTGGACTGAGGGAGATGATGCTGAACGATATCTAATGATGATGGAAGATGATGAAGATTATCCGCCTATGCAGGTTGTGGAAATGGAAGATCATGTTATAATAGGAGCATGTCAAGATCGTGGACATAAGTTTTCCATCATTACACCTGACGATTTTTTGATACCACCTGATGATCCTGAAGAATGATTGTATTTGAAAAGATCCGTTGGAAGAACTTTCTGTCCACGGGAAATGTGTTTAGTGAAGTAGATTTAGAAGCAGGCAGAACAAATTTAATTGTTGGAACTAACGGAGCAGGTAAGAGCACGATTCTAGATGCTCTTACCTTTTCTTTGTTTGGTAAACCTTTTCGTAAAATTAATAAGCCTGCGCTAGTTAATAGTATCAATGAGAAAGACTGTCTTGTAGAGATTGAGTTTCGTATTGGTAAGATGGAGTACAAAGTTGTACGTGGCATCAAACCTAATAAATTTGAGATTACCTGCAATGGTCAACTGTGGAACCAAGAGAGTTCTTTAGTAGAACAGCAAAAAAACTTTGAGGCAAATGTTCTCAAGATGAACTACAAGTCATTCACACAGATTGTTGTGCTTGGTTCTTCTACGTTTGTTCCTTTCATGCGTCTGCCTATTGCACAACGTCGTGATATTATTGAGGACATTCTTGATATTCAAGTTTTCTCTACTATGAATGTTCTTCTCAAAGATAAGATGAGGGAGAACAACGAAGAGCTTCGTGATATTGATTATCAACTTGATTTACTCAAAGATAAGATTGAGTTGCAAAAACAACACATGCTATCTTTACAGCAAAGAACTCAAGAAGAGATTGATCGTAAGCAAGAAAAGGTAAACGAGTATAAAAAAACAGAACTCCAAGGTGCCGAAGATGTTACGGTTTTGACACAACAAATCGGTATTCTTAATGAAGAAATGCAATCTTACCACAATGCTGGTGAAAAAATCAAGAAGTTAAACACTTTTCTTACAAAAGTGCAAGTAAAGATGCAAACTTGTAAGAAAGAACATGACTTCTTTGAGAGTAATCATGTTTGTCCTACCTGTACACAAGAACTTTCCGATACACTTCGTAACGAAAAGATCCAAACAGGTCAGACAAAACTGGATGAGATGAATGTTGGTTTCCAAGAGATCAAGTCTGCAATTGAGGAAGAAGAAACCAGATTTGCAAAGTTCACTGAGTTGTCTACTGAAGTCAACAAAATCAACACCAGCATTTCTCAGACCAACTTCCAGTTGATGACTATCCGAAAGCAAGTGGAGACACTGCAAGATGAGATCAAGGAACTGGAGGGAGCAAACCCTGATAAGAAAGCAGAGTTTGACAAACTACAACTTCTTGTAACAAGCAAGAAAGATCTGAGCAAACAACATGCTAATCTAAAACAGGACCGAGATGTCTTGACGACAGCAGGTCAACTCCTCAAAGACAATGGTATCAAGACTAGGATTATCAAGACCTATCTTCCTACCATGAACAAGTTGATTAACGAATTCTTACAAAGAATGGAGTTTTATGTCAACTTTACTCTTGACGAGAACTTTGAGGAGCAGATCAAATCTAGATACCGTGATGTGTTTTCCTATGACAGTTTTAGTGAAGGAGAAAAAGCTCGTATTGATATCGCTCTTCTGCTTACTTGGCGTTCTATCGCTAAGCTTAAGAATTCTGTGGATACTAACCTATTGATTCTGGATGAAATTTTTGATGGGTCACTTGACCAGTCAGGTACATCTGATCTAGGATGGATCCTTAGAAACTTTGATGAGAGCACTAAGGTGTATGTTATCAGTCACAAACAGGGTCTAGACGATAAATTTGATAGAACGATCACAGTTGATAAGGTCAAGAACTACAGTATCCTGACTGAGACAGTCAACGAAGTGACCCATGGACTGGTTGGATAATTATTTCTGTTATATACTATATGAACTTATTTCAGAACAATGTCTACGCCAAACTGGCAACACCACTCTAAGAAAGATAAGCATGGTAAGGGCACTTGCAAAGGAAGGATCCGTGCAAGTAAACAACGCCTTAGACACTTCAAGAACTGTCATCCCAAGACCTCTGGCAAACGCCAGGGGTCTTATATTATATGCATCAACGCAAGACCAGCATGTACACCCAGGAAATCAAAGGAAACCTCGCCCGCCTGCTCGCTACCGAGAACCTCATTGTAGAGCACCGTAAGACTCCTACAGCTTCCTTTGACGTTGACCGCCGTGTGCTTACCCTGCCTATGTGGGACAAGGCATCTAGCATCGTCTATGACATGCTGGTGGGTCACGAAGTTGGTCACGCTCTCTTCACTCCTAACGAAGACTGGACTGCTGTTGCTGATTGTCCCAAAGACTTTGTGAACGTCATTGAGGATGCTCGCATTGAGAAGTTGATGAAGCGTAAGTTTCCTGGTCTCCGCAAGTCGTTTGCTGGTGGTTATAAAGAACTGAATGACCTTGACTTCTTTGATATTGAAGATCAAGACACTAGTAAGTTTAGCTTGATTGATCGTATCAACCTTCACTTCAAGATTGGTGCTAGTGCTATGATTCCATTCTCTATTGAGGAGCAGGTGTTCGTTGCTCGCACTGACGTTGCAGAAACTTTTGAAGAAGTCTGTCAGATTGCTGTTGATGTGTTTGAGTTTTCTAAGCAAGAGAAGGTAGAAGACGTTCCTCCTCCTGCTGCTCAGCAGGGTGAAAGTGAAAGTAACGATGACGAACAATCTGAGCAGCAACAATCTGAACCTAGTGAAGAACCTCAACCTCAAGCAGCGACTAACAATGCTGGTCCGATTGAGAATGAAGATGACGAAGAAGAAGAGGAAGAAGAAGTAGAAGGTCCTGGAGGTGGTGAAACCTCTGAGACCCAGAGTGCATTTGATAGTGCTTCTGAGAAACTGTCATCTTCTTATGGTCGCAATCCAATTTATGTTGAGATTCCTGAAGCAATTGATCTAGATAGTATCATCGTTGACTGGACTACTCTGCACGACTGGATTGATAAGAATGCTGCAGAACCAGAAACTTACGAGTATGTTGACAATCAATACTATGAGTTCCGTAAACAATCTCAGAAGGAGGTAAACTACCTTGTTAAAGAGTTTGAGTGCCGTAAGTCTGCTGACGCTTACGCTCGTGCAGGTCAATCTAAGACTGGTGTGCTTGATACTTCTAAGCTACACACTTACAAGTACAATGACGATATCTTCAAGAAAGTAACTGTCCTGCCTGACGGCAAGAACCACGGTCTGTTGTTTGTTCTTGACTGGTCTGGTTCTATGGCAAACGAACTGATGGCAACTGTCAAGCAACTGCTGAACTTGACTGCATTTTGTAAGAAAGTTCAGATCCCGTTTGAAGTCTATGCATTCACTAATGAGTGGGTTGCTGCTAAACGTGCTATGGCAGGTGAAGTCAATTACATGTCTTATGATTTCCCTGGT
>Ga0213858_10001426_pt1 | contig 11358 bp, 15 predicted proteins | sample PICome_FD_160122 | JGI IMG/M metagenome (GOLD analysis project Ga0213858, IMG submission 160122) | Coastal seawater microbial communities near Pivers Island, North Carolina, United States - PICO245 | ecosystem: Environmental > Aquatic > Marine > Coastal | place: USA: North Carolina | collected... | reverse complement strand
AAATATATTTGTGATTGTTTGAGGCAATCTTGAAGCTAGACAGGACTCGGGGGCAGTACCCGACGCCTCCACCACAAGTGCATCGATCTTATCCCTGAACTGATAGTTCGTTTAGGATTGGTGTACTTCTGCTGGGGGCGAAATCAGGATCGACTGGTAGTGTAGGGAAAGTTTAGATCACCGGCATGATACCACCGTTATCGGGTCACCGTAATATCTGCAAATGATAATACAACTCTTGCAATGGCTGCATAGTCATTCGGCGTCCGGCGAGAACGTGGCAACAGAATCTCGCCACCCATATATACTCCATATGATTATGGAGGTTGAAATGAATTTTACATATAATGTACGTATCGTTGATGTGGTTGATGGCGACACTGTTAAAGTTGACATTGACATGGGTTTTGGTATGTGGATGATGAATCAGAACATTCGTCTATTAGGCATCGATGCTCCTGAATCCCGTACAAAGGATTTGGTTGAAAAGAAGTTTGGTCTTCTGACCAAACGCATCGTTGAGCAATATCTTCCAATTGGATCTATGCAACAGATGGTAACCACCAAAGAAGGCCGTGGTAAGTTCGGTCGTGTTCTTGGTGAGTTCCTTGTCAAGAGCTCTGCTAACTCACAAATTTTATTTAATCTCAATCGTTTTTTGATTGACAATCATTATGCAGTCGAGTATAATGGTCAGAATAGTCGTGAGATTTTACAAGATATGCATCACACAAATCGTTTGATTCTGATTAAAGAAGGAAAAATTAATGCCTGAAGATATTGATCGTCTTATTCTGATCGGTTCTGAAATCGACAAGTTAGCTACTGAGCTTGAAATTGACTACATCGAAGCTTGTATGATGTACTGTGAGAAGTATGATCTTGAGCCAGAACTGTTAGGTGAGGTTATCAAAGAACACCCAAAAATGGTTAGCAATCTGCGCAAAGAAGCAGAGAGTTTAAACATCCTGGAAAAGTCAAATACAATGTGCTTGCAATTTGAATAGGTGAATAATGACCAATTGGTTTAAAGAGTGGAATCGCATTTACTGGATGGAAAAGAATCGCATGATGCCTAATGATTGGTCTGTGCGTGATATGAAAGATGCATATGATCGTTATTTTCCACGGGTCTGGAGTCGGTTCGAAACAGATGATCTGACAGAAGAGTTCGAACTTGCATGGAATGATTATCAAGAAGAACTGAAGTATGAAGCTGATTGCTATCAAATTAATAAGGATTTTGGTGTCTAATGTCAAACCGTGTTGCAACATATCCATGTGGCATACATGTTTATTATGATGAACATATAAATGGAAATCGTCATGACGCTGTATTGCATGCCACTACGACATGGGTCGGCTTATGTTCAGATGGATTTGCTGATCCGCGGTTTGTTGGATTTGACTTATCTGATTCTGTTATCTACTCAATGAAAGAGAATGATCTGATAAGTCTTATTGTCTTCTCGATCGATGAGATTAGCAAGTGTGTCACCATTAAGCTTGGTAGCACACGATTTGAATATAGCAATAAAGGCCATTACAAAAAGCTGATGGTGTTCTTTGAAAATCATATACGATCAAAAGGCATTCGGTATATCGAAACCATTGTGTCACCAGAAAACGTAAATATGCAAAACATCAATAGCACACGTAAACCAGTGGGCATGTTTATGAGGAAGACGTTATGATCTGTTATTTAATATTCAGTGCATTGCTTAGTCTAGTTGCAACTTGTTCACTGATCGCACTGAATGGTGGTGCGAAATGGTATGCACCACCGATTCTATTTCTTGTCATATTTGTTGGTTGGCCAATTCTTGCAGTAACGATTTTATATAATTGGGCCAATCAATAATTATTCTTCTTAGTTTCCTATTTTACTTGTTGTTCTATATGTTACAGGAAAATGAGTATCGCCTCTTAATTTGGCAGCAGCAAGAGAATGATTACCATCTGTTGCAATATACTTGTCTTTATGAAAAATCGCTGTAGCAGGTTTTTGACTTTTTGGTTTATTTTCTATTTTTTCTTTTACTCTCTCAACTGAAACGTGCTTTTGTGGTGAGACTATTTTATTAATTGGAACCATTTCAGTCTTCTCTTTGGGATCAATTCGGTGTCCAGTTTCTTCTATATCTGCCTCATAATCTTCATGTGGATGTCTTTCAATAGGATTCCCCATCTGTTTTGAATATTTTTTATTGTAATTTGGATCTTTGGTATCGGAGTAATCAGGTGTCGTTTCTTGTCTTTTAGTAATATAATCTGCTAGCTTTGAAGCTCTTTCTGGAGTTCTTTGAACCTCAATTAAAAATCTTCTAAATGTCAACATTATTCTTTATCTCCTAAACCTTAAAATTACATGACTTTCATTTTTCTGCTTTTTCACCACCAATCATTTTTAATGAATCATCTAGTCTTAATAATTCTATTAGGTGTCCTGAACCAGCAAAATATACACCAGTCTTTCTATTCAAAATAAATGTGTTCCTGGCATCCTCAACTTTTTTAGCAAGTTTGCCTGCTTTGTTTGGATATTCTTTCCAATTTTTTGGCCACGATAAACTCTCACCTTTAGTTAGAAACATATTAACATTTTCTTTTGTTGCTGGCAATTCTGACAATTTTAGAAAATCTACATCCTTTTCACTACACATGGAAAGGAATTTTTTCAGAGTAGAATCATCAAACTTTTTATCTTCAAAATAGGCAATTTTTTTCTGTGCCTTCATAATACTATCAAATATACTCATGGAAGGTCTGAGAAGGTTTTTTCGTTGATGATTTACTTTCGTATTGGCAAATATTGTGAATAGGTATTCTGGTGGATATCCTTTGACAGTCTTTTCAAATTCATGATCCCAAGACCCTTCATACTTTGACTTATTATTGAATCCAGTCGTTGTTGGCACATCTCCGCCACTACCTTCATACCAGTATCCATATTGATCACCAATTTCTTTTATTTTTTTAACCAACTCATCACTCAGCACAAGAGGTTCCATATGTTCTTTACCAACAAAAACTTTATTTCCATCAAATATCACACCTCTTGGTGCTTCACTTTTTTTCTGTTCATATAGGAAATGTTTAAATGACAACATTTGAGATGCGCCTTTCTTATTCGTGCGGAAACCAATAATCATTCTTCGTTTGTGGTTACCTTGCCATCAAACCTTTTACGAATAACCTTACCAGATGGTTCAAAACCATTGGGCCACCTGGCACCAAGGAATCGATTCTTACTAATCTTGGTTACATTGACCATATTGCTTTGGTTGCCACCAAGAATGTGGTAATAGCTATTGTCCTCTGACACATAGAAGCCAACGTGACCAGCCCAACCTGATTTAGAACCACGCCAGAATACCATCACTGCACCATATTGTGGCTTGACATTATATCCAAACTTCAGCCACTGACGTGCACCAAGGATATTGAATTCCTTGGTTGAGATATTATTGTCATTCATACAGGCAGCAGCAAACAAACCGCACCATGGAACATCATCGTTCGTATATGATGTTAGTCTGAGGTTACGTGCCCAACGCATAATAGTTGAGTTAGATCTGCTTCCTTTAATCTCACGAGTGCCTTTATATCTCTTTGCTGCACCCATCCATGGTATTGTTCTATCACCTTGTGTAGGTCCATCTGAATATTCTTCGTCTTGCCAATCATCATGGTCAGTCGTTGAACCACCAAAAATAAGTGCAAGAAGTTTGAATAGCCATGAGATGAAATCGATCTGTTGTGTTTCTTCATAGACTTCATCGATATCTTCTGTGTGGTATTTGATACGTGAGTGCTTCTCAAATGTCTTTTGATAGAATAGCTCACCATTAATTTCTTTTGCTGTACCTAAACGATAGTCATAATCACCATTAAGCACCTTTTCAGCAACACTACCAGAAGCGTTGTGGGTGGCAAGATTAGAAACGTTTGATCCGGCCATTACCTGATCAAGAATGCGCTGATATCGTGCACGTTCCATATCACCCACAGATTTTTGTGCCCTCTTATAAGCACCATCTTTATATGGCTGGTAGTATTGAGCATCACTGATTATTTTATTGATAGACCATTTCAGTACAGTGGCACGATTAATCACGGTTTCCATAAATGCCTGTTGAGCCTGTGCGCCTTGTCCACCGACCTCTGCATGTGTAAGAAGAAATAAGCGTTCCTTGACTTCTGATTTTTGCAATTCTGATTCAAAGGCACCGCGATCAATCGCACCTTTTTTTACAGAGCGACGTGTACGCCGAACAGTTCTTGGTGTATGAGTATATTCGTTTTCCCAATCTTCACCAAACGCTTCTTTGAATAAATCGTCGTTACCTGACATAGTATCTCCTACCAGTCCACACAAAAAAGTTCTGTTGATCCGCCTAATTCAACCGGCTTACCTGACATAGGATCAGAAAGCTTCACCTCATGAATAAGACGTGCGACATATAGTGTTTTTGTTCTTACCTGTATTTTATCATTGCCCTTTGGAACCGGATATGATACTTGAATTCTATTACCAGGTGTGACCCAGTTACCTGTTTGTCCAGGAACAACTACCCAGTATTTTGTTGCATATGTCAATGCAGTGACAAGTGCTTCCTGTGCGGTGTTATATCCACCCGGTCCAGTCTTTTGAATGCTTCGTGAACGCAACGTCTGATTAATAACCGAGAATAAATTACGTGCACCTGTTTGTCCTTTTGATGCCGATTTCAAAAGGCCTGTTGCCGAAGCGAATGCACCAGCATTTCCCTTGAAGAAGTTATTTTTCTTTAGTGCATTGGTTATCTTTGACACTTGTTTTTGTAGGTTGTCTGTTGTGCCAGATAATAAATCAAGGTGTGAGGCAGCATTTTGTAAGCCACCAACAGCTGATGCTCGTACACCCGAAGATATTTCACCAGCAGGTGCCATTGGTTTGATTGTAATGATTTCATTGTAGCCACCATCAAACATCAGATCTGCTCTTGCCGCAGAGCCAAGAGTTTGCTTGAAGCTATATCTTGACATCGGTCCATTGGTCAGCAGATATTCCTGTGGGGCAATCATATGACCATCAGAACGCTTGAAGAACGTCGGTGCACATGACTTCCACTGTTGCCAAACTGACTCGTCCAGAATATCATTAATAGCCTTGATTGGTTTTTTATTGATAGTCTGGTTAGCATGTTTTTGCTGACCAATCATACCAGACGAGGGCACAGGTATATTCAAGCCTCTTTCGAACTTCAGATATTTGTTGTATATCTTTCCTGCAGCAGATGTTCCGGTTTGATTTGAATGGTTCTCTGTTACCGTGTTATGCTTATCATTGTGATATTCTTGTGTGATAAGTGATAGTGTATGAATCAGTTTATTCTGACCATGTTTTTGTGGTATAGGACGTGACTCATATGAGTGCAATCTGAAATTCTGTGAATATGTTCTGGCTGTGTAACTTGATGGACGTGACACAGGACAATGAAATACTATTGTAATATCAACTGCTGGCTTGAGCAAATAGTCATAAAAGTTCTGTGCTGTTTCAATTACCATCTGCCCAGTAAAATATGGCTTACAATGGTCTTCGAATATACGAAATTCATGAAGCTTATAATTGCCAAAGCCTGACTCAATGCCATTAATAGTGCATGATATAATTTGCACAGAGCCTGGTTGCTGAATATGTTTTTCTGCCATTAGTTTTCGACCAATCCTGTTTCAATGTCAACGTCAGCAAGCATTAGTCTCTCAAACTCATTTACATACTGATCAGCATATGTATCACCGATCAGATTGATGTCCTTACGTGCTTCGTTCTGCTCTTCCTCATAGTCATAGAAATAAACAGGTGAGTAATAGGCAAACTCACTATTTGCAATATTAATGAAATACTGTTCTGAATTGGCTGTTGAATAGTTAGCCAGAGAATCATTACCAATAAAGTTGAGTGTCAAACTGCTATTGGCAGTAAGATTACCAGACACGTTATGAATACGAAAGAATGTGCTATTTGCTAGTGTGACTTCACCAGAACCGATACGAATGTCAGAACCATCCTCAAACACATCAACAATCTCACCGACCTGAAGCACACCAGTATTTGCTGATATTTCGAACTGCCAAATCTGATTGGTGTTCATTGTAATATCATCACGCTTACGTTCATAGCCCAGAATATCAAAGTTAGGACCAAACTGTGGTTTCCAGAACTTCTTTTCGGCTTCGGGTAATGAACTGTTATGATATTCAGGAGTCAGTACACGGTCATCATCTGCCCAATTATTGATATAGTATTTCACCTTCTGCTTCGCATTTGCTTCTGTTCCATACTTCTCGGTAATAACTGCTTCGAATGTGGCATAGTCATTATACCAACCATAGTATGGATCGATATTCTGATTTGTTAGTTGGACCAACCATTCCAGTTCACCATTATTATAATAGAACTCAGCAACATGATCAGAACGCAATGAGTCTGTAAGCTCATATGGGTAGAAGTTCACAGCAGACGTTCCTGCCACGGTGTTTGCGGTGACAGTGGTTCGTCGTGTGATATCTTTAATCACAACATTTGCAGATGAATTATTTGTTCGTGGATAGGTAATAGCAGGGAAATTGCCAAAATAGTTTTCTGCCATCTGTGTGACTCCATATAAATAGTTTCATATATTTATATGGAGATTGGCATATGCCTATTAATAGACAGCGACTCATAAATCAGGCAAGAACAAATAATTCATCATATCCATCTGCAGGTGGATTGGGTGGTGCAAACCTATTAAAATCACGCTCAGCACCTAGCAATCCGGCAGACACAATATCACAAAAGATGAAGGGTTTGAGTCAAGCTGCCTTTAATAATATGTTAATATTTCCAAATCCACTGCCACCTGTGCATTTCAATTTAATCGAGGCGCATTGGTCGATTGGTGGTGCGATAGGAAACGTTTCTGCCTCAACTAATATAATGGACCTTGGTAAACTCACAAGCAAAGGCATGTATCGTCTTCCATTGCCAGCGCAGCTTCAAGATACTTTCAGTACAAACTACAATGATGATACCTCATTAGGGAAAATAGCCCAAAATGTCGTAGGCATGATACCTGGTGGTAAAAGTTTTCTTGGTGGAGGAAATACAGTACAACAATTAGCAGGTGTTTTGTTAAATGAAGTACGATTTGTTTCGATGAACCAGCCAAGCTTCAAAAAACACCAATTGAGCTGGATACTATCACCAAATAATCCAGCAGAAGCACAGACATTAAATAAAATTCGTTATGGCCTTCAAAAAGGTTCAACACCAAAAATCGATGAGTCATATTTGCTATTGAAATTCCCACGTATATACATTCCATTCATCACACCAAACTCTCATTATCTTATGAAGTTCAAGCCATGTGTAATTGAACAAGTGAGTGTTACCTTCAATGGCATGGGCGGTCATTCTTTTTATCGTGGCATGGACAATGTGTCAGATAAAGCACCACAATCCATGAGCCTTGCAATTAGTCTGCTTGAGCTTGAAATCTGGGTTGATAGTGATAACCCTGCAATGTCAAATTTCAATATGGATGATAATGGTCAGCCAACAGCATCACCTCTTGATACATGGAACTGGTATAGCCTTGATAGCGTATTAAATCCAAATACAGGTATCAGTGGCACCGTAAACACTATCCAGGATGCTATAACAGGTCTTGTAACAGGTCCCACTCCTAGAGATGATCTTGTAGAATAATGGCTAAACACGTAGCATCAGGATATGGCCGGTGTAAACAGGGTTTGTTTAAACCACGTAACCCCAAGAAATACGCTGGCAATCCTGCTGATATAATATATCGTTCTGGTCTTGAAGAACGATTCATGCATTATTGTGATAGGCACCCGTCCATTATTAAGTGGGCCAGTGAGGAAATCATAATTCCATATCTGTCACCGGTGGATAATAAGTTCCATAGATATTTTCCGGACTTCATGATACAGGTACAAGGACCAAATGGCCAGAAGACAACATACCTTGTTGAAATCAAACCAGCGGCACAATGTCAACCTCCTAAGATAAATAATAATCGGAAGAGAAAGACCATGCTAAATGAAGCCAAGACATGGGCAGTAAATGAAGCTAAATGGAAAGCCGCTGCAGAATGGTGTGCTGACCGTAAAATCAAATTCAAGATCTTCACTGAGAAGGACATACCTTAATGGCACGACGCAACAAATCATTTCTCCAGCAACTTCAGGATCGCACCATGTCAATTGGTCGATCGATCGCAGCAGCACGAGATGCTTTGCGCGCTGATGTTGAATTGGCTGTAGGTGGTAAAAAGCTTCAGGATAAGAATCAGTTCCTCAAGGCATATAAAGAACTATCAAGCATACAGAAGAGCGAGAACGTTCTTGACCGTGAGGCAGAAGATGGTGTTGCTCCTGTTACTCGTATGCGTCAAACATTTCTGAAAAACACTGCTGTGCGCCAAGGTTATAAGACATTAAATGGTCGCTCATTAACAAGTTCTACACATGTCGGTAAGCTTCTGATGTATGTTTATGATGCCAAGTACAAAGATGTGCTGCCATACTATGACGCCTTTCCACTAATCTTTCATATCAAGCCATTACCAAATGGTAACTTCATGGGTCTGAACCTTCATTATGCTCCACCAAAGGCTCGTGCTTTGCTAATGGATAGCATTGTTGATAAGGTCATGAAAGATCCAAGCAAGCGACAAGGTATTACATTTGATCAGCTTCAAAAGGCATCAAAGAATAAAATATTCGAGTCATGTATCAAGCAATATATACCTGGTCGGGTGATGACAAATGCTGTTGAGATACCAGAAGAAGCTTGGGCAACATACATGTTTTTGCCTCTTGCCGATTGGCGTTCTCCTGCAGGTGGAAAAGCAAAAGGATTGCGTAATAAAGTCTATCGTGATAGTCAAAAAAGATTTTAATTTCAAGAGGTCAATACCTATTATACACGGTTTTGTAAACTTGTCAAGAGAAAAATGCAATAATCAACAAAAAAAGTAGAGTTTCCGATGGGTTTTAATATCGATGATTTCAGAAGCAAAGCCAATCTTAATGAAGGCTATTTGCTCACAAACAAGTTCAAGCTTCTGATTACACCACCTGCTGCAATGGTTGGAACAGATGCCGGTCAGGTTGCACGTGAGCTTGAGTTCTATATCAATACAGCTCGTATTCCTGGATATACGGTTGCTGCTGGTGATTATTTCAGATTTGGTTATGGTCCTGCACAGAAGCAAGCAATTCGTGCTAACTTCGTTCCATTACAGATTATGGTGGATGTGTCTGGTAATATGAAGACACTTGAGTTCTTTGAAGCATGGATGCAATCTACAATTCCACATGATCGTGGAACAACCGCATCTGGCATTAGTGGTGGCACATCATTTGGTGGTGCAGATAACAGTGGTCAGTTCAGCTATGACGTTTCATTTCGTGACGAATATGTCTGTGATGTCCGCCTTCAAGTGTTCAATCAGGAAGGTCGTAAAGTCAAGACATATATATTTCGTGAGACATACCCAACAGATATGAATTTACCTGATATGGGCTGGGCAAAAGGCTCTGTTCAGCAAGCCACTATTCAGTTAGCATACTTAGATTGGCAAGTACTGCCAGGTGAACAAGAAGACATTATTAATGCTGGAGATGGCATTACATTTTAACAGAGGACTATATTATGACTTTACCAAAAATTGAACACCCTTCCTTTTTTGTTGATCTACCCTCAAATAAGAAAAAAGTTGAACTTCGACCAATGACAATCAAGGAAGAGAAGATCTTGCTTGTTGCAAAGGAAGATGATGATAGTGATGCAGTACTGCGTGCTATCGTCAAGGTTCTTCAGTCATGTGTTGTCAAGGAAACGAAAATTGATGATCTGCCAATGTTTGATATTGAATGGTTGTTCCTGAAGCTTCGTGCACAGTCTGTATCAAACGTCGTTGATCTTGTTGTTGCTGAATCAGAAGATGTTAAGCATGATATTGAAATCAAGCTTGACCAAGTCAAGATGAAGTATCCAAAGGACGTTAAGGACAATATTGCAGTATCTGCAGACATTGCTGTTAAGCTCAAGCACCCACCTGTTAGCCTTTATCTCTCTGAAGAATACACAAAGCTCGAAGATGGCGATGCACGTCTGAGCTTGATGCTTGTCGAATCTATTGATGCCATTTCGGGTGTTGATATGTCACAGATCAAAAAGGACGAGTTGTCAGCATGGGTCAATGATATTCCTGCAACTGCCTTTGAAAAGATCAATAAGTTCCTGACAGACACACCACGCATGGAACTGATCAAGAAGTACAAAGATAGCAAGGGTGAAGAACAGCAGCTTGTTCTGGGTAGCCTAACTGATTTTTTTACTCTTTGATGGCTTATAATAGTCTTGGAAACTATTATCAGTTATCATTTAGCTTCATCTTTGTGAATAAGTTCTGTGATATGAATACATATGAAAACATGTATCCATTTGAGCTGCAACTCTATACAACAATGCTAAAAAATCATTATCAAGAAGAGTCGGATAAGCAAAAGCAACAAGATTCTCTTCTGCGCAAGATGACATAGTCATATAAATAATCCTCAGTTATAGGAGGCTGATTATATGGCTAAGAAACCAATAAAAAAGAAATCACAACCAAAAGTTGCACCAGCAGAAAAAAAGTCAAAAGTTGATCCAAAGACAACTATTGATAATACTTCTGGTGCACTTATTGATTGCTTGACCGGTGATAAGAAAGTCACAAAGCTTTTACCTCCTACTCTTTTTAAGATCGATGTCGAAGATGATAGCGGTGAGATTCAAGATCCACTCACAAGACTTCTTCAGCCATTTGGTAATCGTGATTTATCATCCACCAAAATAACAAACACATCTTCTATCACAGACGTTGATGCAAAGTTTAGCAGCATTGCATTTAAACTGTCATCACGTATTGATATGATTGATGGTGGTCTTACAAATCTCAATAAGAAATTCGATGGTGCGATAAGTCAGCTCAACAAGAAATATGAAGCAGAGCATAAAAGCTCTGTTCAAAACTATCGCAAGTTAGAAGCACAACTGTCTGATATCAAGCAATCTAATTATGGTAGGGGTGGTCTTCAAACAAAGGGTGGACAGAAAATCACTGGTGGTGGTACACGCTTGCCGTTTAGTGGCGCTGATCTTGCTGCAATGGCTATTTTGGTTTTTCCACATCTAAAGAAAAACTATCTTGATCCGTTCTTTGCAAAATACGACAAAGAAATTGGCAATCTAACAAATAGCATTGCTGACAATCGTGCAGCAGTTGAAGCAGCACGTAAAGCGGCAAGAATAAC
>Ga0213858_10001425_pt1 | contig 11362 bp, 14 predicted proteins | sample PICome_FD_160122 | JGI IMG/M metagenome (GOLD analysis project Ga0213858, IMG submission 160122) | Coastal seawater microbial communities near Pivers Island, North Carolina, United States - PICO245 | ecosystem: Environmental > Aquatic > Marine > Coastal | place: USA: North Carolina | collected... | reverse complement strand
CAAAAGACCCCTCATAGAGGGAGCGAAGCGTTACTTCTTCGCCGCCGCCTTCCGCCGCGTTGCCCGTGTTTTTTTTTCTGCATCACCACCCAAGGACTCGGTAACCCAGGATGTCATTTGCTCAAATAGTCCGGGCTCATCAAGAGCCAAGGCGCAAAACTGTTCAAACTCAGGCACGATATCCGTGTCTTGAGAGGACCTAATCAACCAATTCTTACAGCCGTACCAAATCATCTTTGGTACGGATTCGAAGGGGTTCTCGCTCAGATAGCTATCGAGCTCAGAAAAAGAAATTTTCTCCTCCTTGCACATGATGCGCAGGGAGTTCATATTGAGAAGACAGCTAAACGGAGCGCCGTCAAGGTCGAAGACATATTGTCCCCGAAAATTGTTGTCTGGCATTATGGTGAGCCGGTAAATTGATGTGAGAAGACGGTGATGTACGCGTCAGTGTTTCCATTCTTCCGACAGCGAATCTCAAAGAGGTAATCGGTTCCAGCAGTAATGGAGGCCACAGTGAATGAGGCGCCGTTCACGCTACTTGTATTAGACAGGGTTGACGTGCTAGTAAATGAGCTAGTGCCAATCGATACAACCGCATTGGTCTCTAGGCCAGCACCACCAGCAGCGTTGGTAGAGGCTCCCGCTGACCAATCAAAGGTGATGGTGTCACCCGTAGAAATGTTGGACCCCGCAGCCGAACCCCCCACCTGGAAGTTGCTGACCGTCGGGCCCCATACGAGCAGCGCCTCAGTAAGGCCCGTTTCTAAGGTGCATTCTGCGGTAGAGGTGAGGCCTTGGTTAGGGGTGGTCAACGTAAGCGACGCGCCCCAAGCATAGGTAGCCGAGGTGCTCACCATAGTCCACGCTGTAAACTGCGTAGGCGCACTAAAACTTGGCACCGTAATGGTCATCGGGGCGCTACCACTGAAGGTCCCGGTAACAGTGGTCAGTGTTTCTTGCACGGCACCATTGCCAAAGTCGTCAATGTCAGCGATGACACTAAGGGAGTAAGTGTTCCCTGCCACGGCTCCTGCACCGGTAACCTCAACCGTAAACGAGTCCGTAGATCCGGTCGGAAGCTGAGTGCCGCTGCTGTGATAGAAGGCGACACCAGCATCCGGCCCGTCGTAATCGACAGGCTGCATCTCGGCAGTAAAGGTTGGCGTCACCTCCGGTGAAGTGGCCGTGTAAGTCAGCTAATCTTTAATCAGGCTGTCAACGCCGGCGAACGTAACGCTGTACGTGGCCGTTTCGTCAACAGTACCTGTCAGGCTAATGGAGTCAATCAGAGCGATTCCGACGTAGGCGTCGTTCGTGTCCAAGTAGAAGCGAACGATAACGTAGTCACCGTCGTTAGCAATGTCTACCAGCGTCCGGCCAGTGTCAGTGCCGATGGCTTCAATCAGGCCCTCTGCGCTAACACTAAAGCTGTTGTCCTTCTCTTGGATAACCCCGCCTTGACCGGCGTCGCGAGCGACGTCGTTGATCTCGTTGGAGATGTCCAAAGTGCTGCTGGTAGCGGCTGCAAGAATCGTGAAGTTGGACGTGGTGAAATCCTCGGAACCATTAGTGTCGTCGTAGACACCGGCAGTGGTGAACTCCCCGCCAGCAGTCTTCACAATGTAGAACCCGCCGGCGAGGCCAGCGGTAGTCATTGCCGTTTCAATGTCCGCGTCGGTAGTAGAGCTGCTTACAAAAGTCAGCGGCTTTTCACCGGAGTTCGTGTCAATGTGGTAGACAGCGAGGCTGTTTGCGTTAAGAATACTAGCCATGATTATCCTGCGTAGGTGTAAATCTTACCGTAACCATTCACGGTGAAGGAGTAGGTGACATTGTCGTCAAAGCCACCAGACAAAGAGAAGCTTTCAATCAAGCCCTGGCCGACGTAGTTCTGACTTGCGTTGTCAGTCACATCGGTATCGAACTTGCAGATGACATACTTACTGCCGGAGCTAGAAAGCCAGATGTTGTGGCTCATGTCATTATTAGAATCGGTAAGGAATCCGTCACCGCTAAGGCTCCAAGTTTGAGCTCCACTAACGATGTAGGTTTCGCTACCCCCCTGCCCATCGCGGGCAACGATTTCGTTCACCGAGTTGCTGATGTCCATGGTCGTGCTCGTAGCGGCCAAGGCGAGGCGGAAGTCGGTGATTTCGGTAGTTGTAGGGGAAGCTTGAGTTCCACCCAGAGTGTACATACCAAGGAAGGCGGTTCCGTTAGTCAGCAGAACCTTGTCGGTAGCAACAGCGCCGTTGGCAAAGGCGTTGGTTGCGGCAGCGTTCACATCTGCGCCGTTACCGACGATGTAGGGATCGGTCTGAGCGTCGGCCTGGTCGAGCACATACAGACCCAAAACTTTTGATTTGATAATAGCCATGTCGTTCTGCTTACTTTAACTTCCCTAAATTCCGGACTAATTTACGCATCCGTGCGCGTATGATTCCGACTGCACGGATAGTGCCTATACGGATAGCTGGTTGCAAGAAATAATTACCTGGGTGATTAACAGTACCAAGCTCGGCCCAGTGCGCCCTCCAACCGGCATATTTCTGCGGACCATCCATGCCCGCAAACGTCCCCTTGATTCCGCCAACGAAGACAGAAACCTGAGTAAACTTCTTCTTCTTGGCCTGACGCACATGGAAAGACTTCTTCAGAACGCCAGTGCGAACAGGCGACCCCGCCCGCATCATATCACGCATAGGCTTACCCGAGTCCCTGACGATATTGTAGAGCAGCTTGCGACGCTTGCTCAAGCTCATGATGGCCCGAAGCTTCCTAGGCAGGGGGTCCTTGCGGTCCGTCCCCTTGATGATAAACGTGACTGTCTGACGCCCCTGTTGAGCCATCAGTCAGCGGGGTTGGAATCGTTAGTGTTGTCACGGCGCCGGGCGCGGATACGCATACCCTCACGCTTTCCAATAGGCAGGATGCTATAGACGTTGAACCTGCCGCCGTTGTAGTAGATGACGTCACTGAATTCGACACCGCTGAGGTAGCGGCACTTGAACTCAATCTTCATCTCACCAACCCGCTGGTCATCATCAGTAAACTCACTAGCACCAGCGCTAGGTGTGCCCATGTGGAGAATGGAACACCGAACACCCGAGAAGCGAATGGTCTCCGCCGAAACAAAGTCACCCCAAGTATTGACCGTTTGCGTGACGGCATAAATATCAAACTTATCGTGAAGGTCGCCCGCCCGCATCAGTACTGCCTTACGCTCATGACCAAGCGCCGAACGCCTTCCTTGACCTCAGTGGTGATACCACCGATGGTTTCGGCTTCGCGCATATTGTAGTAGTGGCCGATGAGCAACAGGGCAGCCTGGGTATACTGCATCGGAAGGTTGGCCCAATCGGTGCCGCAGGACATCGTCACGCGGAACTTGGTGTCGGTATCGCAGTCGACGAGCTCACACAGCTCCGAGAAATCAAACTGAGCCGGGTACTGATCGTACAAGGCCGTCTGCTCAAACAAGGTGCCGTTGCTGATAGCGAAGTACTTGTAGCTGCTATGAGAATGACCATCCTGGCCGCTTTGCGAACTGAATTCAGCCTGATACAGACCCACGTCAAGGTCCTCCCAAGTGTGACTGATTTCGACCGGAATGCCGTCTTGCTCTGAAGAAACAAGCACGTATTCCTCACTAGAGAAATTGTACTTATACAGATTCCAATAAACAAGAACTGAACCATGAATGTCAATAGCGCCTAAGGTAACGTCAATGGTGGTGCTTGCGGTATCAACATTGATGACGCGATTGACAGGAGTGCCGCCTGTAAACGTGAGGGCGACATTCGTGTGATGACCATGCTCAACATCATCCGGAATGTCCGGGGTGTACACGGTGAAGGCGCCGTCCTTCAGGTACTCAATCTTATCAATGGAGGTGATGTCCTGAAGCTTTTGAATGCGAAAAGGTGCCCTGAACTCGTAGTAGTCCAGGAGCACCTTCGCAGTAGATAGACCGAGAACTCGGTCGGACAGGTTCTGCAAGTAGTCTACCGCAGCGTTGCGATAGGTGCGCAAAAGACTGTCCTCGGAAGAATCAATCGCACGAACGTGAGCCCGCATGGTAGCGGAGCTCACGAACGTGTCGTCACCTAGTGACGTTGTGCGATTGACCTCATAGAACATTAGTCGAGGTAGCCGGTGAAGCCGTATCCGCCGAAGTTGCCAGCGGCCCGGTTGGTCAGGTCGGTCAGGCACTTGAAGGACCGATACACGTTGGCGATGATGCGGACAACCCCGCTATCGGCGTCGGTGTAAGGGTCAATGATCAGATTCAAGCCACCCCATCGGCATTGCACGGCGCGGGTAGCGTCCATCATGTACAGGTGACCGGTAGGAACAGAGCTGTTGATGACCGTCGGGTACTCGAGAACAGACTGCCGGGTGGCCGGGGAGGCGGCGAACAGCAGACCGGAACCAGCGTCGAGAGAGAGCTGACGGTTGATGCGGTAAGCAGCCGGGCTCGTGAGGACGCGGATGTTGTTGTTATCCACGTTGTCGGCCATCAGCTCCTCCTCCAGGTGCAGGGCGTTACGGGTGACGGCGTCATACGCGCCCGTCGTACCGCCGGACCGCTTATCGGAAGCGTCATCGATAGCGGCAACAACCGTACCGTTGAACTTAGCGTCCACAGCCTTGCGAATCTCAGAGGCAACGAAGGCACCGAGGTCGTCGGAGGTCTGAGCCAAGAGCTGCTCGGTGACCTGCACGTGAGCGGAAACCCGGGTGGGCGTAAGCTCAACGCCACTGAAGGTCATGTTGCTCGGGTTCATAACAGCACTCTCGTTCGGAGTGGTCGTTCCCGGTGGCTTGTCTGCAACTTGGAAGACGACGTTGCCGCTGACGCCCGTGACCGTGCGCACACCCATCTGCGTGGCGATGTCGTTCGGGTGCAAGAACTCGGCGAAGCCTTGGTCGGCCTTTCCAATCGTACCACCGAAGGCGTCACCCGTGGTGCTCACCGTCGTAGTTCCGAGAGCGTCAACACGCTTCTCCGTAAGGAAGCTCGGGACGCTGATGCCACCGGCGATGTTCACCTTAGAGTCGGTAAACTCGGCGCGGGCCTCTTGGTTCATCTCTGCTTCCAGGCCAGAGAGCTTGCCTTGTGCGGCCTCACGAAGGGCCTTTCCGAAGCTGTAACGCTTCTGGACATTTGCTTGGTGATCACCCCGGCTTTGCAAGATTGCCGGGGCATTCTTTTCGTTTTCCATGGTATTGGAGTTTGAATTATTAGAATTGCGAGCCTCCGGCTCAGGGGTTGTTTCATCAAGTGCGTATGGATGCGGAAGGATGGCGGGGTCGATGAGCTGATCAACGCGCTCTTCTTCCTCCTCCTCTTCTTCCTCATCCTCCATCATCTTCTCCTCTTTCTCTTCCTCCTCTTCTTCGGACTTCTCCTCCATCTCTTCGTCCTCGTCCTTGGCGCCATACGCCTTCTCTTCCTTCTCCTCTTCCTCTTCTTCTTCGGCGCGAATCTCCTCATCCTCAATCAGTGCCATTGCCTGATTAGCGAGTGCAGTCGCCATGCTGCGTAGGCCTACTTCAGTGGTCGGGTAGGCACCCTGAGTTGTTGGAGAAACGTCGAACAAAAGATCTACTTCTTTAATCGTGCGCAAATTAAGACCGTCGTCGCGGCGCTCCCACTCGTCATCACGCACGGTGAATCCGAAGGAACTTGTACTGACATTGCCCATGCGAATATTCTCTACGAGGTCTTTCGCGTAGGATTGGTTTCCAACCTCGAAACGATACTTGAGCCCACGCTCATCAACACTAATCTCCAAGCCTCGCCCTACCCGGGCCAACGGCTGATTGATGTCGTGGTTGAACAGCGCAACAGTGTTGTCCATCCGGGCGCCTTCAAAGGCACCAGGAGCAACGCGTTCGGCAAACTGCCCACCGATGACCGTCTCATCGTTGAATACAGCAGCATAGCCCTCAATAACAGGATTCTTGTCGGCAGCCTCACGGACTTCGACAGACCCTGTCAGTGTACGGATTTCTTTCTTATCCATGATTACTTTTTTTCTGCTTTATTTATAATGCCACTGCACCAGCTCTTCATAGAGCTACCGCCCCAAGCGGCGTACATAACGCTACCACAAATCTCCTTGCCGTCCTTGTCAAAGAAGGCGCCAGTGTTGTAGGTGGCGCTACGGCTAAGGAAGCTAAAGGTCCTTTTTATTGTTGACAATGAAAGCTTTTCGCCGGACGCAATCTGATTAGCCCTCTCCCAGCCCACATTCGTCCCGCAAGAAGAACCGTTCTTCTCCTTGTGGCGTAGAGCCTTGCGTGCGGCACCCTTGGCCGAGTCCGGATATCCCCCGTAGGTTTCAGCCATTAGTCTTTCCAGGTAATAGTTGCTGTGTCCGGGTCGATGGGGAGAGAAGAACTATATGCGTATCCGAAAATGTAAATGCGCTTGCCAACGCGCAGCCGGAAGTCGTCTCCATAAGTTGCCCCGGTCACTCGGCTAGAGTCATAGACCTGCTGAAGCTCAGCGAGTACATGGGCCGCATCGAAGCCGGACGCGGGTTGCTGACCGATGGCTTGATGGATGTTTGGGAATTGCTCGATGAGCTCCGCATACGCGGCAGCCCCGTAGGTTGACCCGTTAAGACTACTAGCAGTCTGACTAGAGGGCCACTGATAGAACATATGGTAGTTCTTGCCACCGAAATCAGAGGTGCCGGCAAAGGTCGCGTCAATGGTAGTCGCGTCATTGGCAGACGTTGGGTTGTCGTTCTCCCGCACGTTCTTGATGAAGTATCCAATCCTAGGCATCGATCTTGTTATTATTAGTGACAGATGACGCGAAATCGTCCATCTTGTCCAAAGGTATCATGTTGACTTGGAGGTGATGGGCATCGCCTCCCTCAACGGGTCCGTACCCCTCTTTCTCTCTGATTTCATTGATTGAGTAAACCCCGTCCTGGAGCATGGAATGGTAATACTTAGCACGGGTCTCAGTATCGCCACGGAGCAGGGTGGATACATCGAAGTAGCACCCAAGGTTCTTGTCCTCGCGCAGGAGCTTCCGCTCAATCTCCAACTCGATACGGCGGACCCACGGGAGGATACACCCCTGCTGGAACTGCAGCACCTGCTGCTCGTAGTTGCTATACGCCGTGTTACCCTCCAAGCCAATCATGGCCGGAGGGACTCCATACACCCGGGCAATCTCCTCGGTGGTGTACTTGCGCATCTCCAAAAACTGCAACTGCTCCAACGGAACCGTGAGCGGCTGGTATTGGAATCCGCCTCCGAGGATAGCCATCTTATGGGCGTTGGCAATGCCGGAGTACTCACGCTCCCACATATCCTTGGCCTCCTGCATCTGCTCCACACTCAGGTGCTCCTTGGTGGAGAGAATGCCGCCCATCATTCCTCCGTTCTGGAAGAACTTAGACCCAAAATCCTGGACAGCCTTGGCGGTAGTAAAGTTCTGAAGCTGTTGCTGCGTAGGATTGACGCCACGGAAGGCTTTAATCTCAAGGACATCCGACGACGGGATCGGCCCAGGGCTATTCTCATAACTATAGAAACGCTCGCCGGTGAGGGGGTCATCCTCATAGAAGACCCGGCTGGACGGGAGGTAATAGATTTCCCCTTGGGACCTGTGGATGAACGCATATCCTGTGCCGTAGAGCAGCGCATCGCTGACAAGCATCTGCCAGAACTCATACGCTCCGATGAATGGGTTTGGCTCCTTCGCAATCATGCGGTACGCCGGGTGGTCGTGGCGCATAACGCGGGCGCCATGGGTATCCCCCTCGAACTGTACGACGTGAGCCTCTAGACTAGCAATGGTATCGGCAATCTTGCTCGTGCAAGCGTAGACTGCGCTGATTTCTAGGGCGCCACTGCCACCACTAAATCCGTCTCCAAAGAGCCGAATGTAGTTCTGCCCCCGGGCCAGCATATAGTCCGCATAAGTCTGCCTCTTTTCAGGGAATAGCGCCCGAAGCGCCCTGCTAAAAATACTTGGCTTGCTCTCTGATGCCATGACCGCAAAAGTCTGCGGTGCTCTGTGAGATTATAAGTCCACGACAGCCATGAAAAAACTGAATCCATCCTCCTGGTCAAATGTTAGAGCCTCTCCGATGGACATAATTGCTGCCACTACCCCGTCAATCTTGTCACCCGAGTTGCCTTTGTCGGGCTTAATATTGCCGCTTGGGTCTGTGCGCAATATCACATTCGACATCATCCAACGCAGCACAGGATCACCGCCGTGGTGTAGCTTGTTGGTCCATAATGACTTAGCGAATTCCTTGGAGGGGAAGCTCATGGAGGCAAAACCCTGGCCATATGGGTCGCAAGTCACCCCATCGCCCTCTAAATCACGGATGAGGTTCAGGCTGTTCCACCTGTCGTAGGCCACACCCATGATGCGATACTTTTCACTTAGGTTGTCCGAATCATATTCGACCTTGCCATCAACAACATAATGACCACTTATAAGTCTACGTATGGTGTTGTAATCCGTTACATTGCCAGGGGTAACGGTTACGTTCTCCAAGTCCCGGAAATCGCTGTAAATAGAAGTTTCATCCTTTGCTAATCGCCGCTTGATGGCCATCTCCGGAAGGAAGTAGTGCATGCGGATGCCGTAGCCCATCTCCTCATCGCCTGTGCAAATAGCAAGGGCCGTGATGTCATCAGTGCTTGCCAAGTCCAAGCCAAGGTACGCCTTAGGCTTTCCCGTGGCAGCGTCTTTCTCTGCGAACAAATCCGGCGATTGGCAGTTTTCTTCGCTCATAAACACCGAATCCTCCACCCAAACCTCCGCAGTGCCCACAAATACGTTCAGGTGCTTGACCATGAACTCTGTGATGTTACGCCCGCCGTACATCTGCGCATTGGCAAATTGAGACCGCAAGTGAGCCTCGCTAACACTAACACCAAGATTTGGATTGGCCTTTGCCCAGGAGGATTCATCGTCCCAATCGTCATCAGAATCTACCTCATATGGCAATATCAGCAGCCTTTCGTTGCTCTTACTGCCATCTAGGACCGCCTTACCCGCTTTGATGAACTGCGCACAGGGTCCATCGGGGACAAAGCCGGCAGTGGTGATGGCAAGCATCAGGGGGCTCTTTCGGCTGCCCATGGACGAAGCAAGCACCCGGTACAGGTCCCCATTCTTCATGGCGTGGAATTCATCTACCACCGCCAAATTCAGGTTCAATCCGTCCAAAGTGTTGGCATCGGAGCTCAATGGACGGATAGTTCCGTTGTTTGGGCATAGAACTTCGGCCCTTCGCACCTTGAATCGCTTCGACAGGATGGGCTGACTCTTGACACACCGGCAGACCTCATCGAAGACTTCGCGGGCCTGGTCGCGCTTGGTGGCTGCCGTAACCAACTGCGGTGCGCCGTCGTTGTCCAACACCGCCATAGCCAATGCGATGCTTGCGGCAAGCTGGGATTTACCGTTTTTACGTGCAACAAACAGGTGCGCGGACGTAAATCGCCGCCGATCGGGGTCCTCCCGGTGTACCCACCCAAAGATTTGGCCGATGAAGAAACACTGCCATGGCTCCAGGCGCATGGGCTTTCCAGCTAGCTCACCACGGGTGTGTACGCATACGCGCTCAATGAAATTGATGTATCGGGCAGCGCGTTCAAAGTCAAAGCGCCACTCCCAATCGTCGCGGTCTAGGTCCCGGAGCACCCGGTCACAGGCCAATTTGATGTATTCACCCGATACAATCGTGCCCTCGGTAACGCCCTCGACATAATCCCACATTCTGTCAAGCGCGGAGATGTCCACGCCACTTGCCATTACATCAGGTCATCAATGGCATCCCCCTCTTGACTTTTGTCCACTGCCATACCGCCATTGACTACCGCTCCTAGAATCCGCGTTCGGTCCATTGGGGACAGTCCAAGCTTGGCCGAAAGCTTCATGACCTGATCCTGGGCCTTGGATAGTGCCGTGAATGCCCCGCTTACGTTGCTTGTGCCGTTAGGGTACACTTGAATCATATCGTCAATGCCGTGGACTTGCCTAGCCGCAGCGATGTACAGAGCAAGGCTCTTGGCTAGCATCGTGACCGTAATTACGTCCACAGATTCAATAAGGCCCCGGTCATCCAAGTAGTCAATGACCATGGTAAACAGCTTGTCGCCGTCAGAATCGAGATTGAAAATGGGGGTCAAGGCCTTACTTTCACCCACGGTATCTTGGTTAGGGGCCTGGTCGTCCACAGTGGACTGCGCAGCCTCCCTCATGCGGGATAGAATATTTGCCTTAATTTCCTCTGACATGCTTATGCGCTATACTCAAATGTAGCACTAATTGTGCTCCGATGAATCATATCTACATCCACAAAATACGACTCGTCATAAAGGCGGATGGCGAAAAAGCTAGAGCTAAAGGCCAAGATTGCTGCCTTTACCGCTTCGTGAATGCGTGCCGTGTTTTCCGCAGAATCAGAATAGGTAAGGTAGTCCACTCTGTACGTGGTCGAAATGGCTGCGTCGGTAAAGACCGGCTCATACTCTACCGTACCCATATTCAGAATGATGCCCGGCAGGTCTGTGCCCTGAGCCCTTTGGCTAAAGCTGATTTTGCTAGCCGGTACCAGGTTAGTCAGGGTGCTGTTGGTGGTCAAAACTCTCCGGGCTTCAGGGATGAGTAGAACTAAGCTCATTACAGGAACATTTTCATTTTCAGATACGCCGCCCACTCCTCCTTTGTGTCAAACCAAACACCCTTCGCTGAGTAGCTTGCTCGCCGGCTATTGCAACTGCGGCAACTGCCAACGATGTTTTCTTGGTCGAAGAAGGCTGACCGTGACTGCAAAGATGAGGAGGGTTGGATGTGGTCGGCATCTGTTGATTCAGTCAGCAGCCCCACGTAGTCACACCAATAGCAGATGGGGTATCGCTCTAGCACGGCACGCCTGGTCGCCTCCCACTCCGCCGTTTTGTACAGAGGATTGGTGTGTGAGATCGCACCACCTGAGAATGCGGGGTTGCAGCGCCCCTTCTTCTTTGCCATCCAAGGCTTGGGTTTCATTCGTCGTCTGATGTACATGGGAGACCGGGAGACTAGGAGACATAGGTTTCGGAAAGTCCTACGGCAATATACGACACCCCCTGGAAATCAAGCAATTAGCTTTAGCCACTAGGATATAAATATTTCTGAGAGTCTAGTCTCCATGTCTCCGGGTCCGCTACACCCCTAGTGTTTGCTGGTGTTTCCGCCGGAGACTTGTGGGAGACCAGGAGACATAGGATCTGGCCGGGAGACATAGCGGGAGACGTCCGGGAGACGTAGAACCCCCCCTGCCTAAAAATCGGGATGATGCGAGCGAGACCACCCGCCGCCGGCCCC
>Ga0213858_10001423_pt1 | contig 11367 bp, 7 predicted proteins | sample PICome_FD_160122 | JGI IMG/M metagenome (GOLD analysis project Ga0213858, IMG submission 160122) | Coastal seawater microbial communities near Pivers Island, North Carolina, United States - PICO245 | ecosystem: Environmental > Aquatic > Marine > Coastal | place: USA: North Carolina | collected... | reverse complement strand
CCTTCCCCCACTTCGTTAGCACAGTCTTGTAAGTTCTTTGCTTCATCAATAAAGTCTTCATAAGCACTCTTAAGTGCTTCACAATTGTCAGCCGATGGGTCTAAAACGTATGCACTTAATGCATCACCAACAGCCATACTTTCTTCAGCGATAGCTTCATTGATTCCAGCTTCAGTACACTCAACCTCATCATCGCCACAAGAGACAAAGAAGATACCCATTAGCATCATGGCAAAAAGTAGTTTCGTTAGTTTCATAATTTGAAGTTTTTTGATTTTAATAATTGTTTATGATTTAACAAAAGGGTTATTAGCTTTTTCAAATCCGATTGATGTCTGCGGGCCATGCCCCGGATACACAATAGTTTCATCAGGCAAGACATAAAAATTTTGTCTAATAGACTCCGCCAGGGTATCAAAATTTCCACCAGGGAGGTCTGTTCGCCCAATACTCATTTGAAATAAAACGTCTCCAGCTATTAGAGTGTTGGTGGGGGCATGGTAAAAACTTATACTCGCAGGAGAATGACCTGGAGTAAAAAATATTTCCAAACTTGTATTTCCAAACTCAAGCTTATCGCCCTCTTTTAAGAAAACGCTAATGCTTGGAGAAGGCGTATACGGAATACCATACATTTTGCTGACCACCTCACAGGACTCAAGTACAGACTGCTCGTCTTTGTGCGATTGTAATGGGAGATTATACCTTCTATTGACATAATCATTACCAAGAACATGGTCTATGTGACAATGTGTGTTTATAAGACCTACAGGCTTCAAGTTATTACTATCGATAAAGTTTGATAGCTCCTTTCTTTCTAGTTCATTATTACAGCCAGGATCAATAATTACACAATCACCTGTCTCATCCCACAGTACATAGGTGTTTTCAGCAAAATCATTAAATGTAAATCGGTGTACTTTCATCTCGTGTTCTAAATTAATAACACCCAAAACTACAGAATGATTTTCCAAGTCGTCTAAATAATCTTCTTCTTAAAAGCAAAAACTCAGGATTAGTAGGAACAATATCTGATTATGATGGTTAAACCCTTGTTATTCTATTGATTATAAAGTTATTAGCACGACAGCACTTTTTGTTCATAGAGTAGCAAATAAGCATTTTTTAAAGTATCTTTTTACTTTCAAAAACGGATTGATGGTGTTATACCGTTCAGTATTCCTTTCTATCTTTTTCTTAGCGTTTGCTCTAGCAACTAATGCACAGAGTATTAATACCAGCTACGGAAAGAACCGTATTCAACACCATGACGACTTCAATAATTGGAAAAGATACGAAACCCAAAACTTCCTTATTTATTGGTATGGGAAAGGTTTTCAAACAGCCAAGTCTGTAATTCAAATAGCAGAATTAGACCACGACAACATTCAGGGTTTACTGGAGCACCGGATTAATGATAAGATCGAGATAGTAGTTTATGTCGATCTAACGGACATGAAGCAAAGTAATATTGGTTATGAAGAAGCCTTTAGTAACCAGGCAGGAAGAACTAAGATCGTAGGCAATAAAATGTTTGTTTACTTTAATGGAGACCACAGCCATTTACGTAAGCAGATAAGAGAGGGTATTGCATCAGTATATATTAATTCAATACTAGTTGGATCCAACCTTCAGGAAATAGTACAAAATGCCATTTTACTGGATTTGCCTGATTGGTTCAGAGAAGGCCTGATCTCTTATGTTGGCAGCAGATGGGACTATGAGAAAGATGATGAGCTTAGAGACATTCTTTACCAAAACAACGAGTACTACGAGTTTTCAAAAATATCTAAGGACTACCCAAGAATAGCAGGTCACTGTTTATGGTATTTTCTAGATACTAAGTATGGGCAAACCACTATTGCCAACATACTATACTTAACAAGGATCAACAGAAACTTAAGAAGTAGCTTTTTATACGTACTTAATCAAAACTTTGAACAAATACTATATGACTGGGAGGATTGGGTATATGAATACTATGAATCCGAAGAAGACAAGTTTGACCAGTTAGCAAAAAAAGCTCCTGTAAAAATTAAGAAAAGGGCTCACGTGCCTATCAGCTTGATCAAGTTTTCACCTGATGAAAGTCAATTGCTTTATGTTGATAATGAAATAGGTAAGTACAACATGTACATTCTTGATTTAAAGACAGGTAAGAGAGAGCGCATCTTTAAATTTGGTTCAAAGAACAACTTTCAGGCGACAGACTATAATTACCCATTGGCATGCTGGCATCCAAACGGAAGAGAAATAAGTATCGTTTACGAAAATCGAGACCTAATCTATTTGAGAAAAATTAATCTCAGTTCGGGAGAGTATGTAGAACAGAGTCTACCAGAAAACTTCCAAAGGGTATATTCTATTGACTTGTGGGAGAAAGACAGATATGTCTTTTCAGGAAGCCTGGACGGGAATGCAGACTTATTAATTTATAATGCTGTAGGGAGAAGTGTAAGAAAAATTACTGATGACTTTTTTGATGACTTGGAAGGCCAAGTAATCAAGGACGATTATTTTAATGGTATTCTATTCAGAAGTAATAGACCTACAGAAGAGGTCGGAGGCTTTGTGAGCGACACAATCCTTCCGCTGAACAACTTTGACCTTTTTTATCTAGCTTTTTCTGAAGAGGGCAAACCTAGCCTTAATCGATTAACCGATACAGAAAACATCAGTGAAAAGCAGATTATATATTTGGGTAACGGAGGCTATGCATACCTGTCTGATAGAAACGGAGTTTTGAACGTTTATCAGTCGAAAGATAAATTAGGAGGACAGCCATATTCTAACTTTGATAGGAACATCATATTACACGATGTAGCTAAAAACCAGTATGCTTTTACCTGTTATTTTAATGGTTCTTATAACCTATATATCACCACATTACCCAATAAGCCTATTGACCAAAAGCTAACAGGTTTTTATGGATATGCATCCAAGCAGAAAAGTAAAATTCTATTCCCTTCTATAGAGGATAAAAAAGAAGAAGAAAAACATCCTGAAGACTGGGGTTTCCAGTCAAAATATGAAGACTATACAGAGAAGCAGGCAGTATTATTAGAACAAGAGGAATCACTGAGTAATGTATACTTAAAGCAACACGATCTGCCAGACCATAGAACTGGCTTAGAAAAAATTCAACCAGAAAGAAGTGCCCCAAGCAGACTGACTTTTAGCCACGAAGGAATTTCCACAAGACTAGATAACAGCGTACTTTTTGAAGGCCTGGAAAGCTATATTGATGGCGAGAACCAATTAGATTTTACGGCAATGGGTTTATTATTAAAGACCCGAACAAAAGATCTATTTGAAGATTATATTTTTGAAGGAGGTGTCAGAATACCTGCACGATTTAATGGCACTGAATACTTTGTTACTTTCAATAACAACAAAAAACTGATAGATAGACAGTTTTCTTTATATCGTAAAGTAACGACTGAGAACCTGGTTGATGGTTTGATTAATAGTCCAAGAATCAGACAAAGGACCTTATTAGCACAGTATAGACTAAAGTATCCTTTTGATGTTTACAGGAGTTTAAGAGCAACAGTAGGTCTTAGAAACGATAAGCAGTTTTTCTTATCAAGAGACAACCCAACGTTAAATGCTGAAAACTTTGATGGCCAACGCTTCAATTTAAAACTTGAGTATGTGTTTGATAACAGTATTAATGTTGGCTTGAACATAAAACACGGATCGAGATATAAAATTTATGCAGAACTAATTAATGGCTTTGATTTAAAAGTGACAGATGGCTTTGAATTTGATCCTAGCACTTCATTTACTACCGTTTTTGGATTTGATGCTAGGCATTATATTCCTTTAGGTAAACACGGGGTGTTTGCATTGCGCTCTGCAGGAGCAACGTCTGTTGGTCCTAACAAGGTGCTTTATTATATAGGAGGTATAGAGCAAGACCTGCTCAGAAATTTTGACATGGACACACCGATTCCACCAAAAGATTTTACCTTCAGAGCACCGGCACCTAACTTAAGAGGGTTTGATACCAACGTAAGAAATGGGTCAACATTTTTATTAGCAAACTCAGAATTCAGACTGCCGATTTTCAAGATGTTAGGAGCAGAAAATGTTCGTCTTTCTATACTAAGAAACTTACAATTAGTCAGCTTTTTTGATATTGGTCTAGCTTGGCATGGACCAAGCCCGTATAGTGAAGACAACCCCATCAATACAGTCACTATCGAAAACCCACCTATTGTAGAAGTAACTGTTCAATACTTTAGAGACCCATTAATTATGTCTTATGGCGCAGGACTTCGTACGAGTCTTTTTGGTTATTTCATTAGGCTTGATTACGGGTGGGGTGTTGAAACCAGAGCAATTCAATCTCCAAAATTACACCTTGCTTTAGGAACCGATTTCTAGACTTCTGCGTCAAAATATGCATATCTTTATTGTATGTCTATTTATAGTAAACTTCTTGATACCAAGAGATCACAACAAAAGTCATTTGCTGTTTTAATTGATCCTGATCACTTAAGAATGAAAAAGGTTGATCAGATCATCCGCATGGCGTCAGATGCACATGTTGACTATTTTTTTATTGGTGGGAGCTTGATTGTAAATGACATGCTTGACAAACTATTGTTGGAGATTAAAGAGCAGTATGATATACCTTTGATACTTTTTCCTGGCAATTCACATCAACTAAGTTATAAGGCAGATGCCATTTTGTTCTTGTCTCTAATTTCTGGTAGAAACGCTGAGCTATTAATCGGCAACCATGTCATAGCAGCACCATACTTAAAACAAAGCCCACTGGAAGTCATGTCTACAGGCTACATGTTAATAGATGGAGGAGTAGAAACCACGGTGAGTTATATGAGTAATACCAGACCGATCCCTGCTAACAAAAAGGACATTGCTGTTAGTACAGCCCTGGCGGGTCAATATCTAGGTTTAAAGATGATATATATGGATGCTGGAAGTGGAGCTAAAAACCCAATTTCTGTTAATATGATTGAGAGAGTAAGCGATGTGCTGGATATACCATTAATTGTAGGAGGTGGCATTAGAACACCTGAAAAGGCTGCAGAGAACGTAAGAGCAGGTGCCGACATGATAGTTGTGGGCAATGCCATTGAAAAAGACCCTGAGTTAATTATAGACATGTCGGCTGCTATCCATGCAGTTAGTGAAAAGGTAAGATAATTATGTCGATGCTAAAAGGAAGAGTTCATAGGTCAACAGGAAGTTGGTATGATGTCGTGTTAGATAATGGAGACAAAGTTGCGTGCCGTACGGTTGGTAAGATGCGTTTAAACACCTTAAAGGTTACTAACCCAATAGCAGTAGGTGACTATGTTAAAATAGAGATGCAGGAAAATGAAGATACTGGCCTTATTAAGGAAATCATAGAAAGAGATAACTATGTCATAAGACAATCCCCTAGAAAAAAACATTACCTACATATTTTAGCTTGCAATATAGACCAGGCTTTTTTGATTGTAACCATTGTTGAACCAATGCTCAAACAAGGTTTTATTGATCGCTTTCTATTAATGACAGAGCCTTTTAATATTCCTGTTCATATTATATTCAACAAGTCGGACCTATATGATGAGACAGATCTGCAGATGTTTGAAATGCTTAAGGAAATATACGAACCAATAGGTTATAAGACACACCTTGCATCGGCAATTAATAGGATGGGGATCGACAAGCTAAAAGAGATTCTTAAGGACAAGACTACTCTAATAAGCGGACAGAGTGGGGTAGGCAAGTCAAGCTTAATTAACCAGTTTCAAGATAATTTAGATATAAAGACTAAAGAGCTTTCTGACTATAGCGGAAAAGGACAACACACGACTACCTTTGCAGAAATGTTTGCGTTAGAGCAAGGGGGGTGGATTATTGATACACCAGGAATTAAGACATTATCTTTTAACTATCTGGAGACCCAGGACGTGTCGCACAACTTTAGAGAGTTTTTTGAACATTCAGAACATTGTAAATTCTCTAACTGTCTTCACAGAAATGAGCCAAAATGCGCTGTTAAGCAAGCCATTGAAGAGGGCTATGTCAGTGAGTATAGGTACTACAATTATTTGCAAATATTAGAAGAGATAGAGGACCAGAATTACTGGGAAATTCATTAATTTTTTGAAATTTAGACGTGACACATAGACGTGACACATAGACGTGACACATAGACGTGACACATAGACGTGACACATCCCTAAAGATTCAACCAGTAAGTCGCCTTTAACACCAAAGTTCTTTCTAAAGGCTTTAAGCCATCAGCACTAAAGTAATTATCATTATAAACCAAGAAGAGGTCTGACATCGGGGCATATCGCCACTGAAGCCTTGAGTTAACATTGAAAGCATCTGCTTGTGTATTATACTGAACAAAAGTTGTCCAGAACATATTGGTAGAAAAATTGATCTCTGCAGTAGCAGCAAACAAGGTCAGATCAAGATCTTCAAAGCCTTCTGCTAAATCAATAAAGTTTTGTTCTATCCGGAATGCAAAATTACCCCATGGCTGAGCTCGATAGTTTAAGCTGGTCCAATAAGTCATTTTATTACCATTGAAGAAACTACCATATACCGCAAAGTTAGATAACCAAAAACGCTTTCTACGATCAGTATTAAACTGAACATTAAACTCCCAGTTATTATACTCTCCTTCAGGTAAAGGCGTACCCGTTAAGTTAAAAGGAAAAATCAGGTCAGTGTGGATGTGATTAACACGAAACCGCAATTCACTAGTATTCTTAAAGAATATAAAATGACGAAAACGGGTGTACCATTCATTTAAATCTCCTCCCTCATTAACGATAACAAAGTTTTCTATACCAGACCAATGGAAGTTCACCTTGTCAGAATTTTCTGGATAAATATAGTAGTTAAGCATATTCCCAATTTGGGTATAGCCAATCCTTACAATCTCATTTGTCGCAGGATCAAAGTTGTTGACCCGAGCATTAAAGCCCATGTCTGCGAAATAGTTGGTACCCACGTTTTGGATAAACAGAAAGGTTCGAAAGTTTTGACCATTGTAATCAAAGCGACCGTAGAGGTGTTGGTTTTTATCATCTACGCCTTCTTTAAAAGATTGTATATATCCGACCTGGCCTCTCCATTTAACATCTTTAGTACTTAAGTTAACTTCCCCACCTAGGTTTCTGCCGTAATCACCATCAATGCTTTCAGAACCATTAAATGCTTGCCTATTTAAGAACAAGCCTTTGAAATTAGATCTCGCACCAAACTGTTGTTGGAAAGTAATAGAAGAAAAGTTCTGTCCCGAAAAGTTATCTGTTGTTTTAGAGTGAATATTAAATAGACCGATTCGTAATTTATCATTTAGGTTACCAGTAAGTCTTGCGCCATAAGAGATAGGCACTGTTCTACCAGAAGGATCTAGACCAATACGCCTACTATAAAAAGGTTGGTTGGCACCTTGACCGTACGCTGAGAAGATGTCATTGTGTTCAATAAAGAACTGACGTCTTTCTGGAAAAAAGATGTTAAACCGACCTAGGTTAGTTACTTGATTGTCTACGTCGACCTGGGAAAAATCAGGGTTAATAGTTAAGTCTAGATTTAAACTACTGGTTAATCCGATTTTGGCATCTCCGCCTACCTGCAGATTATCATCTATGTCTCCATTAGCAACCTGATTTAATGTTGAGTTGACATAAGGTATTAAGGAGGTATTGAACTTGGAGGCCTGAGGGCCCTGGTCCCATTCTAGATCTCCGAAATATGATATATCATCAAAGCCAAATTGTCTGGGGACAGGAGACCAAACATACACCTCGTTATTTCCAGGCTCTACTCTTGCGAAATTTATTCCCCAGGTTTTTTGATCAGAATCAAAACGAATTGAGTTAAATGGGATAACCATTTCTACAGACCAATAACCATCTTCTTGCTTGGTGGCTGAATACCATTTGTTGTCCCAGGTTTCATCAGAATCATTAACCAGCTGAATGGTTTCTGTTTGAGCACCATAAGCATTAACACCAAAGCCAAAGCCATAAGAGTTTTGGTTAGTTGGATCTATTAAAACACAAAAAGAGTCATCATCTCCAAATAAATCTCTTTTTAAAGATGTAATGAGATAGCCGGTATCATCGTATACTCTCGCTCCAAGACATATGGCACTACCATTGGCAAACACCATAACCTCAGTTTTCTTTTTTGCTGGCCCTTCATCAATAGGTTGCTGCATCACAAAATCGCTAATCACCGGAAGCTCGGACCAGACAGCTTCTTCTAAAGAGCCATCTACACTTAATTCTACTGCGATACTCTGTATAGAAGCAGTTTTGGTTTCAAAGACATTTTGTTCCTGCGCTTTTAATGAATAAGACAATAGAAACATGAAAAAGAAGACTAGCCTGAAGTTCTTAGCAAAGTTTGTTGTTGAGTTAATCATACCGTATGTGTTAAAATAAACAGAGCATAAAACACAATAACGAATCTGAATCTCGTTATATAGTGCAAGTATTAAACTCTAGCCTATAAGATCAAAGTTACAAGACTCATACTTTTTATCACTTAAACCACAGTATTATGCGTCTTGTCTTTCTTGTCGTTTGTCTATTATTATCAGCAATTAGCTATTCTCAGGAGTCTGCAGGGCTCATTTTCGGTAAACAAAACGGCTTATTGGCCGGTCAAATTAATCCATCTTATATTTTAAGATCAGAAAACAAGTGGGATTTACAACTCGTAGGGGCTCATGCTTTTTTTCAAACTAATTATGCCTTTATTGACAATAGTAGTTTGATAAGCGTATTGCGAAATACAGGAACGATAGAAATCCCAGAAAACGATACGCCTATAAGCCAATATGAGCGGCCATTAATATTTAGAAATGGAGAGAATGCCTACTATTTAGATGCTTCTGGCGAAGTCTTCGCCCCGGGGTTGTTATATCGCATTACTGAAGGCATTGCTGCTGGGTTTTCTGTTAGAGGGAGATCCATGATGTCGGGACATGACTTTCCTGCTATTTTTGATCAGGCAAACATGGAGAACTTCCCACTGGACTCTACTTTTCAACTAACACCATTCTCGGCAAACGCCGCTGCATGGACAGAGTATAGTCTTCACGGAGCTATGGATTTATCCAATGGATATCAAATTGGAGTAACTGCAAAGTATCTTAAGAATAAGTTTTCAGCTTTTGTAGACAATAACATTGAAACAGATATCTCTCGAGCAACAACGAATATTTTTAATAGCAGCTTGAGCAGTTTGGTGGAATTTGGTTCTTCTACAAACACTAGTTGGGGAAATAATCAAGGAAGTGGCTTTGCGCTCGATCTTGGGTTTAAGACGACCCAATTGTTTTCATTTGAAGCAGAAGTAGGTGTTTCTTTATTAGATATTGGTTATTTAAAAAACTCAAGCACACAATATAGAGTCTTAGGCCTTGATGGTCAAAATCTAGATATTAACCAGTATCAGAATATAGAGTCTATTGATCAATTAGTAAACACAATCGATAACGATGTTTTTCAAATTGATTCTACTGCAGGATTTACAACGTATTTACCAACAGCACTTTCTATCCAGATAATAAGACCTATAAATGATAAAATTAGTATCGAAGGATCGTTAACTCAGCGAATAGTTCTTAGTGATAGACAACTTCAAAGGCCGAATAGCATTAATGCAAGTTTTGTTTATGAGACCCGTTCATTTTCGGCCTTTGTACCTATTACTATTTACGATTATAAACACATTAGAATTGGCACCGCAGTTCGCCTATGGTATTTCACAATTGGAACGGATTATTTAACAAGTGTGATTAGCAATCAACAAGATTTTGACGGGACCGACATATACGTTAACCTTAAGGTATACCCGTTTAATAAACGGAATAGTTCAGCGGATGGAATTACTTGTCCCTTTTAGAATTAATACCTGATTGCTCCTTCGAGATTTATTCCAGAAACAAAAACATCAGATTCTAATTTTTTATCTGCCAGAAAAGCACTTGCCTTTTCACAAATATTTTCGGCAATTAAATTATTTGAACAAAGTGCAAACATAGTTGGTCCAGCACCACTGATATTAAATCCTAATGCTTGTTCACTTAGTGCTATTTCCTTTAGCTTCTCATAGTATGGAATAAGATGTTTGCGTTGAGGCTCTATAACATGGTCTTGTAAGGATCGCTTGATTAATTCAAAATCAGAGGTAAACATGCCTGCAATAAAACCCCCCATGTTCCCAGTCTGTTTTATCAGTTGCTCTAATGATACAAAATCAGAAACGACAGCACGACTATCAGAAGTTAAGACTTCGACATTCGGATAGATAACAGAAACATATAAACCATTTGGTACGTGTATCTTTTTAAAGTCGAGTGTGTTGTTGTCTCTAATTAGCACCATGCCACCAAGTAGACTTGGTGCCACATTGTCAGCATGCCAAGCGCCATCAGCAATTTCTTCTCCAGCAACAGCAAAAGGTAATAGATCTTTCTTTTCAAAAGGTCTACCTAAGAGTTCATTAACTGCCATTGCACCAGCAACAGCACTTGCTGCACTTGAACCCAACCCGGTACCAAAGGCCATGTTTTTATGTAGCTCCATTTGAAGGGGCATTTTTTCTTCACCTAGTGCTTCTAAGACCTTATATGCTGCAAAGCCTGCTGTGTTAGAGTGGATTTCCCTTGGCAACTTTTTTCCTTTACCATGAATACTACTAATATGTAGAGGCTTGTCACCTTTCTTTCTTAATATAATATCGTCACCCGGTTTATCAAGGGCAAAACCAAGAATATCATAACCGACTGCTACATTTGCTACAGAAGCAGGTGCAAAAACTTTAACAGCATCCATTCTGCAAAAATAATCATTCGCAAAGAGCAGCGGTATTTTTGCCTTAGTTATTACATGACGGCCCTATCTAATTAGGCACTCTGACCTTAAATAAGTTAAGTTTAAGCCACCACCCATACGGTTCCAGTTGGCCTCACGTATTATTAGCCGATAGTGTTTATCTCCAGAAATATAATTATAAACCAGAGGGGGATCATTTACATTCATCTGTTTATAGTTCTTTGGCAATATAGACTCTAATGGTATTGAGTCTTGACCAAAAACGATGGCTCTATTTGATGCCAGAGTGACAATGGATGAGTTAGAAGTCCCATTCACTGGATAATTTAATCTCACTAAATAATTAAAAGAGTCCAGCGGGATAGGTTCATTGATATTACTTCTAAATGAAAAATGATCTTCAACTTCGATACCCGATAATGTGTATAGTGGCTCTTGGTTTAGCGCATCAAAAACAAGAGATACAGGGTCTTCGGACTTTACGTCTTCATATAAGCTAAAAAAGAAGAGAAACTCAGGCTTTTCTCTTGTTAAG
>Ga0213858_10001420_pt1 | contig 11386 bp, 7 predicted proteins | sample PICome_FD_160122 | JGI IMG/M metagenome (GOLD analysis project Ga0213858, IMG submission 160122) | Coastal seawater microbial communities near Pivers Island, North Carolina, United States - PICO245 | ecosystem: Environmental > Aquatic > Marine > Coastal | place: USA: North Carolina | collected... | reverse complement strand
ATAAAATCAGTAGTTTAAATAGTCTTTTCATATATTCTTTATTAATACACTCTAACGGCCAGACGGGTAAGGCGAGTTGCGCTATTTATTTATAAATATAAGCAATATAAGCCTTTAGACGTTATTCGCTTTACCCTATGTTAATGGCAGTGCCTAACACTGTTTACGTCATTCTTACGCTACACATCTTCTAGAATCTGGTGCAGATATGAGATTTATTCAGGAGTTACTTGGGCATAATTCCATTAAAACAACACAAGTGTATACCAAGGTAACACCACGTAGTAAATCTAAAATCACAAGTCCATTAGATCAATTATAGTCTATAATGGTATGTAAGTCACCATTAAGGCTTGTAAAATAAAAAACAAAACAAAGGGGATAAATAAATAGCCAACAATATCTCTAGCCTGTATTTTAATACCCTTCCCCATTACCGGAAACACTAACAATAAAAAGAAAGGTTGAAGCAAATTACTCAGACTTTCTCCATAGGCTACAGACATTGATGCTCTAGCCATCATAGTGTTAATTTCACTTGAAGTCATATTTATACCCAAATCCTGAACCATGTTAATAATACTAGGGCCTATAACGGCAAACTCTCCACCAGCAGAAGGGATGGCAAAATTTACAATACCACCTGTGATATAAGAAATAAAGGCGTAGGAGTTGGGCGTAGCAACAGAAGCTAAGACTTCGCTAATTTTTACACCAAGACCAGATGCCATCATTATGCCCATAATACCTGCATAAAAGGGATACTGAAACAATATGCCAGAAATGTTACTACTAGCACGTTTCATGGCAATGCTATAGCGCATTGGTGTTATATGAAGAAATAAGCCTACTATAATAAAAATAAAGATCATAATATTAAAATTAAGATCAAATCCTTTGGTCGCGAAGTGATATGCAATATATACCAATCCTAAAAGCGCAATAGTTATCTGAAGCCAACCAGCATTGTTTAAAGCGTCGGATAAGGCTTTATATGGTAATTTATATGATAACGCTTCGCTCTTTATGGTAGCTTCTGAATCTGTTCTTTCAACGATAAGATTATGAAGCTCTTTGCCATTAGCTGATTTGGGAATTAATAACCAAATAATAAATGGTGCTACAACAAGAAATAAAATAATCATGAGTAAATTAAGGGTAGAACCTAAACTGTAACTTGTAGAAATGGTATCGGACAGAATATTACTTTCAATAAGAAAATTGTTTTCGGTATTTAATAGTAAGGGAACAGAACTAGATAGACCGCAAACCCAAGCATTACCAGAAAAATACACACAAGCTACTAAAAATGGATAGTGAACACCTTTAATTCTAATTGCCAATTCTCGGGCAAGAATTGATGTTACCACCACCATACCAAAACTTATAAGTGAAATAAGAATACCAAAAACCATTACCGTAAGATATACTTGAATAGGCGTTGTAAACTTTTTAGACAACCAATTGATACCTCTCTTAATTGGAGGTGCTTGCGCAATACTGTAAGCAGTGATTACAATTAATACAATTTGCATCCCAAAAGATAACAGTTTCCAAAAACCATCGTACCAACCTTCAAGGATGGTGATAGGTTTTGTACTTGTAAAAATTAGGGCCATCAGCCCTGAAAGTAAGGTTAGCAATAATGCAAATACATAAGCGCTTGGCATGTATCTGGTAAACGTATCTGTAAATTTTTGACCAAGTTTGGTTAGCATCTAAAATTGATTTGTGAGATTAAAGATAATTTAATTTTGAAATTCAGAATTATTCACTTCATATTATGGCTGTCTTAATCTACAGTTAATTTACATAGTTTAATTTTTTAACATGTCCATAACAGCATGCTCCTGTTAAACAGAGTAACTTAGGCTTACAACTAAACAAAGTTAAATAAAGATATTCATCATTAAAAGATGTTTAGTTACTGTTTTGGAAGGCCTGGTTGTAGTTGGTGCCAGGCCTTTTTTAGCTTATATAGTTCCAAATATTTTTATACTTGGCCATTTGCCTGTAGGTCTGTAGTATGAATTTATTCTCTGGTAAGCTAAGGCTTGGATCAATTTTAAGGATGGTTTTGGCAAAATATCGTGCTTGGTCTAAAATTGCTTTGTCTTTTACTATATCCGCAATTCTTAGGTTTAAAACACCACTTTGTTGTGTACCCATAATATCACCAGGCCCACGTAGTTTTAAATCCACTTCCGCAATTTCAAATCCATCATTAGATCTTACCATAGTTTCAAGTCTTGTTTTGCTATCATTACTCAGTTTGTGGCTGGTCATGAGTATACAATAACTCTGTTCAGCACCACGACCTACACGTCCTCGTAGTTGGTGCAATTGAGATAAGCCAAAACGTTCAGCACTCTCAATTACCATCACAGAGGCATTAGGAACATTAACGCCTACTTCAATAACTGTAGTAGCAACCATTATATTCGTTTCACCTTTGGCAAATCGCTGCATTTCATAATCTTTATCACTTGCTTTCATTTTGCCATGAACAATAGAAATTTGATATTGAGGTAGTGGAAATTCTCTAGAGATACTTTCGTAACCGTCCATTAAATCTTTGTAATCCATCTTTTCACTCTCTTGAATTAATGGATATACAACATAGACTTGTCTGCCTTTGGCAATTTCATCCTTCATGAATTTGAAAACATTCAGCCGATTATTGTCATAACGATGCACTGTTTTTATCGGTTTTCTTCCGGCAGGTAATTCGTCAATTACCGAAATATCCAGATCTCCATAAACGGACATTGCCAAGGTTCTTGGAATTGGAGTTGCGGTCATAACGAGTACATGCGGAGGGGATGTATTTTTATGCCATAATTTACTTCTTTGTGCAACTCCAAATCTGTGTTGCTCATCGATAATTGCAAGTCCTAAATTTTTAAATTTCACCTTGTCTTCAAGTAGGGCATGAGTGCCAACTAAGATCTGTAAACTACCATTTTCGAGATTTTCATGAATTTCCTTTCTTTCTGAAGTTTTACTTGAACCAGTAAGTAATGAAATGCTGATATTCAATTTATTACATAATTCACTTAATCCGTTATAGTGTTGGACTGACAAAATTTCAGTCGGAGCCATTAAGCAACATTGAAAACCGTTATCAAGCCCCATTAGCATTGACATAAAGGCAACTATAGTCTTTCCAGAACCTACATCACCTTGTAAAAGCCGATTCATTTGTGCGTTACTACCTAAGTCCGATCGAATTTCTTTTAATACACGTTTCTGGGCTGAGGTTAATTCAAAGGGTAAATGGTCTTTATAAAAGATGTTAAAATAATCTCCAACCTTATCGAATTTAAACCCTTTTATTTTTGATTTATGAATTAAATTTTTGAGAATTAGTTGCAATTGAATATAAAATAATTCTTCAAATTTTAATCGGAATTGTGCTTTTGAAAGTAGATTAGATGATTTTGGAAAATGAATATTGAAAAGAGCATCAGATTTTGAAATCAATTTCAATTCACCCAAAATAGTTTTCGATAAGGTCTCAACAAATTGCCCTTTAGTTTCGAGAAACAACTGTTGCATTATTTTGGTAATAACGCGATTGGTAATACCTTTGTTAGACAATTTTTCTGTAGAAGGATAAATGGCCTGCATTGCAGAGCGGAGGTTTTTCTCATGCTCATTCAATAATTCCAATTCTGGGTGTGGCATACTAAATTTACCATTATACCAGTTGGTTTTCCCAAATATAACATAGGGTTGACCAGTTTTAAGGCTCTCCCTTATCCATTTCTGTCCTCTAAACCATACAAGTTCCATCACACCTGTATCATCTTTAAAATCTGCTACCAACCGTTTACCGCGTTTTTGCGCAACCTCTCTAAAGCTAATTATGGTTCCGACAACCTGAACTTCCGCATTGTTTTGTTGAAGCGCATTGATTTTATAATATTTAGTGCGGTCTATATAGCGATTTGGAAATAAGTTGATAAGGTCTTGGTAGGTGTGGATGCCTAATTCTGAGCGCAGTAAATCAGCCCTATTGGGGCCAACGCCTTTAAGATAATCTATAGGTGTTTGCAGATTGACACTCATGGTTGCGAATTTACTCAATTTAGGAATAAAAAGGAATCTCAATTATGAGAGAAAATGACTAAAATTCGTACTTTGGCGTTATCCTTGTATACTGTCAATTCATGAAGAGGTTTATATTTTTTTTTACATTTTTATTTTCTATTGTAATTTATGGGCAACAAACTGAATATGTTGACTTTAAAGAGGGTGTGGCCAAGCTTAAGATAATTCCAGATTCTGGTACAGTTGATGGTTTAATAGCTTATAAGTTTGATGTGGTAAGGCCTATTGATTCTATTTATTTAGACGCTCGACAAATGAGTGTTGATGCGGTTTATTTAAATAACGAACCGATTAATTTCTCATATCAGAATGATAAAGTTGTATTAGCATCGAAATTTAAACCTTCTCTCGATAATAATTTGCTCATTCAGTATAGTGCAAAGCCCAAGAAGGCCTTGTATTTTCTTAAACGAAATGAAAATTGGAATATTTGGTCTCAGGGTCAAGGTAAATACACAAGTAGTTGGTTGCCAAGTTTTGATGATGTAAACGAAAAGATTGTGTTTAGTTTTAATTTTGAAGCACCAGAAGATTATCAGGTGATTTCAAATGGGGCATCGCTAGGAAGGAACATATCGAGGGATGGTTGGTTAAGTTGGTCTTACCAAATGGAAAAGGCAATGTCTAGCTATCTGGTAGCATTGGTTGTAGGTGAATACAATAAGGCAACAGAAATCTCAAATAGTGGCATTCCTTTGGAGTATTACTACTATCCTGATGATTCGCTGAAAGTAGAGTCTACCTATCGTTACAGTAAAAAAATATTTGATTTTCTAGAAGAAGAAATTGGTATTGCTTTTCCTTGGCAAAATTATAGGCAAGTACCAGTTCATGATTTTTTATATGCTGGTATGGAAAACACGGGCTGTACTATTTTTTCAGATGCCTTTGTTGTGGATTCCATTGGTTTTAATGATAAGAACTATGTAAATGTTAATGCGCATGAGTTAGCACATCAGTGGTTTGGAAATTTGGTAACGGCAACATCAGGAGCGCATCATTGGTTGCAAGAAGGCTTTTCAACATATTATGCGCTATTAGCAGAGCGTGATATTTTTGGAGATGACTATTTTGATTTTAAACTCTATGAATCTGCAGTAGATTTGGGTAGGCAAGATATAGCAGACCAAGGCACATCGCTCCTAAATCCTAAATCTAGTAGTTTAACGTTTTATCAGCGCGGTGCTTGGGTCTTGCATGCGTTGCGCGATAAGGTTGGTGATAAGGTATTTAAACAAGCAGTGAAAAATTATTTAAATAAGCATGCCTATGGCAGTGCGGAAACTTCAGATTTTATTTCCGAAGTTGAGCGTCTTGCCGGTGTTAATCTCAATTCTTTTGTCAGAGACTGGGTTAAAAATGAAAAATTTCCAGCTTATGGCGCAATCGAAATCTTAAAGAAAAGATCTACGTTTATTCAAGAATATTTAATGGTAGATTGTCAAGTTAAGTCTTCAAAGTGTACCGAGTATTTAAAATATGATGTTTCGGATGAAGCTAAGATTAAAGTGATTTCACAGGCTCCAGAATTAGTTAATAAAGAGACATTTAAAAATAGTCTTAAGGTGCGTCAAGCAATAGCTAAGTACCTTACAAAAATACCAGAAGAACTTAAGGAAGACTACGAAACCTTGTTAGATGACGCATCATATTTAACGGTAGAAAGTGCTTTATATAACCTATGGAATAATTTCCCTTTAGAACGTGGAAAGTACCTATCTAAAACAAGGAGTATTCAAGGTTTTAGCGACAAGAACGTTCGGTTACTCTGGATTGTCCTTAATCTTAATACGCCTTATTACAATGCTGAAAGTAATCAAGAGCTTTACTCTGAGCTATTAGGATATACAGATGATAAACACAATGCTGATCTAAGGATAAATGCATTTCAGTATTTAAGTTTAATAAACGGTTGTAATGATATTTGTAAAAACAACATAGAAAGCGCTAAGTCTCATCATAATTGGAGATTGGTTACATTCGCCAAAGAATTCAGTAAAAAACTAGAAGAAAAAAAGAATTAATGCGAGCATTGGTTATATCAGGAGGTGGAAGCAAGGGTGCATTTGCAGGAGGTGTTGCCCAATTCCTTATGCAAGAAGAAGGTCGTGAATATGATATGTTTCTAGGAACCTCTACAGGAAGTTTGTTAGTGCCTCACTTAGCTGTTGGTAAAATTCACAAGCTCTATGACATTTTCACTAACGTGCAACAACAGGATATATTCAGTATTAGTCCGTTTGTGCAGCGTAAGAAGGGAGATAGGGAATTTGTTTCCATTGATTTCATTAATTCATTGTGGCAATTTATTAGGCTAAAACGAACCTTTGGCGAAAGCAAAGCATTAAAACGTAACATAAAGAGAAATTTTACTGAAGAAGAATTCAATCAAATTAAGCAAATTAGGCATGATGTTGTGGTCACTGTATCCAATCTCTCTATGAACAGGGTAGAGTATAAGTCCATTAATGATTGCACATACGAAGAGTTTTGTAATTGGATTTGGATATCTTGTAATTATATTCCTTTTATGTCCTTAGCTGTTGTTAATGGTCACGAATATGCTGATGGCGGTTTAGGTAGCGTTATACCAATAAGAGAGGCGATTCTTAGAGGTGCAACAGAAGTTGATGCTGTTGTATTAGAGGCTGAAACAATGAATAGACAAAAGGTATTGGGTAAAAACCCATTTTCTTTAATGATAAGCTTATTTGGCCATTTGCTAAATCAAGTGGAGCGTAATGATATTGTAATTGGAAAATTGGCAGCAAAAAACAGAGGCGTAAAACTCAACTTATATTACACGCCAACGAGTTTAACGGAAAACTCTCTAATATTTAGTAAACGACTGATGGAAAAATGGTGGCAACAAGGCTTTGAATATGCTTCCCAAAAACATTCTAATGTTACTAGTGCATCATCTTAGAATTACCACATTTCACTCACTTCTTCTTTTATTAAGGCAAGTGCTGTATTGCTAGGTGCCTGTTTGTCCATAAGATCAGTTAAAACAACTTCTCTTAATTTATTTGCGGTATCTGTTTTTTCGTTCATATTGGCTTTTCTTATAAGCTGAATTGTTGCGTTTTTTGCACCTCTAATTACATTCCAGCATTCGTCACTAACGTATATTTGTTGTGATAAATTATGTTCAAATTCTTGTTCAATTGTTGCTATAAGTAAAGATTCATAATCTTCTTTATTTGAGGAATTTGGATGTATTCTAGTTAATAATTTTGAAGGTGAAATACGCTCTAGAAATAACACCATGCGTTCATAGGCTTGGAGTCTTATAGGAAAAGTTTCTTTTTGCATGCTTTTTTGAAGCTTAAAGCGTCTTATATTATTTTCGTTCTCTATATGTTGCTTGAAAAAATAATAGGCAATAGCCGCAACTAGAATTGCTGGTAAAAGACTTAAGCCAACCTCTATGAGTTTATCAATATCCATGTAATGTTTTGTTTTTAATTATTTAAATAATTGATGCCAATACACTGTCATTATCTATTTCAATCATTTAAATAGTCTAACGTAATTTGAGAAAACGCTCTTACGCCTAATAATAAACCAGAGTCATCAATTTTAAAATCTGGTGTATGATGAGGAAAAACTTCAGTTTCACCTGGTGTCATTCCGCCTAAGAAGAAATATACACCTGGTACAATCTCTTGGAAGTATGAGAAGTCTTCACCTCCTGTGGTTGCTTTCGTGAGTTGCACATGGTCTTCGCCGGCAACTTTTTGTAACGATGGCAGAATTTGAGCTGTTAATTCAGGGTCGTTATAGGTAACAATGGTATTGTTTTGCCATTCAATTGTAGCTTTACCACCATATGCATTTGCAATATCAGAAGCCATCTCATTCATACGTTTTATTATCAGTTGACGCATATCCTCATCAAGAGTTCTTACGGTTCCGATCATTTCTGCTGATTCTGGTATGATATTAAATCGTGTACCAGCAGTTATTTTACCAACGGTAATTACCGCAGGCGCTTCAATTAAATAAGATTCTCGAGAAATTATAGTCTGAAATCCATCGATGATTTTAGCAGAAATCAAGACTGGGTCGACACCAGACCAAGGTTGAGAACCATGGGTTTGCTTACCTTCTACTTTTACAACGAATCGTTCAACTGCGGCCATGATTCCTTCTGTTTTATATTTTATTATACCAACAGGAGTTTCGGAATTGATGTGAAGACCAAAAATGGCATCTACCTTTGGGTTTTCTAATACGCCTTCTTTAATCATAAGTTTTGCACCACCTTCTTCACCTGGTGGAGGTCCTTCTTCTGCAGGTTGAAAAATAAACTTTATTGTACCTTTTATTTTGTCCTTGTGTTTTGATAATACTTCAGCAGTTGCCATTAATATTGCAATGTGTGTATCATGTCCACATGCATGCATTACTCCTGTTTCAGTATTAAGAAATGTTGTTCTTACTTCAGATTTAAATGGTAAATTATTGCGTTCTGTAACAGGTAACGCATCAATATCTGCTCTTAGTGCAACAACCTTTCCTGGGTTATCGCCTTCAAGAAGGCCAACAACTCCTGTTTTGGCAATATTGGTTTCGACTTTTAATCCAAGAGATTTTAAATGTTTCGCAATTTTTTCAGCGGTTTTAAACTCTTGATTTGATAATTCGGGATTTTGGTGAAAATAGTGTCTCCATTCAATTAATTTACCTTCAATGCCTATAATATCTTGTTCTATAGAATTTTGGGCAAAAGTTAGGGAGCAGGTAACGAGGAGTAGTGATAAAAGTACTTTCATGTTTTTAGAAAAATTTTTTCACTAATATATTGAAATTTGATCAATAAAAATCTTGATACATTGTTTATAATTATTAATTGAATCACATGGTTAAACCTAATACAATACTTAATTTCACATTTCTTAAAAAATAGTAATTGGAAAAGTATTTAAGTCAACTAAATGATGCGCAATTGGCGCCAACTTTGCAAAAGGATGGTCCTATGATTGTTATCGCAGGCGCAGGATCTGGTAAAACGAGAGTTTTAACTTATCGTATTGCTTATCTAATGAGCCAAGGCGTTGATGCTTTTAATATTTTAGCTCTTACCTTTACCAATAAGGCAGCAAGAGAAATGAAGGGAAGGATTGCCAAGATTGTTGGGGAAAGCGAAGCCAAAAATCTTTGGATGGGAACGTTCCATTCTGTATTTGCCAAAATACTCAGATTTGAAGGTCACCACCTAGGTTTTCCAAGTAATTTCACTATTTATGATACACAAGATTCACAAAAACTTTTGGGATCTATTATCAAAGAAATGGGTCTAGATAAGGACATTTATAAAACGAAGCAAGTTTATAGTAGGATTTCCTCTTACAAGAACAGTCTTATTACAGTAAAGGCGTATTTCAATAATCCTGAACTTATGGAAGCTGATGCTATGGCGCGTAGACCAAAAATGGGAGAGATCTATGCTGAATATGTGGACCGTTGTTTTAAAGCTGGTGCAATGGATTTTGATGATTTATTGTTGAGAACCAATGAGTTGCTTACTCGGTTCCCTAATGTATTAGCACAATACCAAGATAAGTTTAGATATATATTGGTAGATGAGTACCAGGATACTAACCATTCACAATATCTCATTGTCCGCGCACTTTCAGATCGTTTCCAAAACATTTGTGTAGTAGGTGATGATGCGCAGAGTATATATGCTTTCCGTGGGGCAAACATTAACAATATCCTTAATTTCCAGAAGGATTATGATGATGTTAACGTCTATCGATTAGAGCAGAATTATCGCTCTACAAAAATGATCGTTGGTGCTGCAAACTCTGTAATTGATCATAACAAAACAAAATTAGATAAGATTGTTTGGACTGCAAACGAAGAAGGTGATAGGGTAATTGTACACCGTTCTATGACAGATGGTGATGAAGGACGATATGTGGCTAGCACCATTTGGGAAACCAAAATGAACCAGCAATTACCTAATAGTGATTTTTCAGTACTTTACAGAACAAACGCGCAATCAAGGGCCATAGAGGATGCTTTAAGAAAACGGGATATACCTTATCGTATTTATGGTGGTTTATCCTTCTATCAGCGTAAGGAAATAAAAGACGTTACCGCTTATTTAAGATTGATACTCAATTCAGCAGATGAAGAAGCATTAAAGCGTGTTATCAATTATCCTTCAAGAGGAATTGGGCAGACAACGGTAGACAGATTGGTTGTTGCAGCCAATGCGAATGGCAAAACCATTTATGATGTTATGAAGGACATTGATAATGTCTCAATCAACATCAATAACGGTACTAAAAATAAGCTTAGAGATTTTGTAACCCTGATTGAGAGTTATACGGTCATGAATCAAACAGCAAATGCTTTTGATCTTGCAGAGCATGTTACAAAAACCAGTGGATTAATTAGGGAGCTCAATAAGGACGGCACACCCGAGGGTGTTACCAGAATGGAAAATGTACAAGAATTATTGAATGGTATAAAGGATTTTGTAGAAGGACAAATTGAGTTGGCAGATGCAGGCGACTCCTTAGCAGAATTTTTAGAAGATATAGCTTTAGCCACAGATCTCGATGGCGATAAGGGCGATCCAAACCACGTGGCATTAATGACAATTCACTTGGCGAAGGGTCTAGAGTTTCCACATGTGTTTATTGTAGGAATGGAAGAAGATTTATTTCCAAGTGCAATGAGTATGAATACACGCAGTGAACTTGAGGAAGAAAGACGATTATTTTATGTAGCATTGACACGAGCAGAAAAACAAGCGTACTTAACATATACGCTTTCACGTTACCGTTGGGGAAAATTGATTGATGCTGAACCTAGCAGATTTATTGAAGAGATTGATGATAAATTTGTAAATATAACAACGCCATTAAAAGAACAACGATTTAACCCAATGTTGGATGCTTCAATATTTGGTGATATAGAACCTAATAAAGTACGATTTGCCAAACCCAAATCACCAAAATTTCGAAAGAAAGAGCCTAAAAAAAACCCAGAGAGCTTTAAGATTAGTACGCCTAAAAAGTTGAAACCTGTAAGTAAGACTAGCGGTTCTACTAATTTGTTTGACACGAAATTAGTTGTTGGGAATGTTGTAAATCATCAGCGATTTGGTAGAGGTGAAGTAATGAAAATTGAAGGTGCAGGTGGTGATTTAAAAGCTGAAATAAAATTTGAAAATGGGGACACTAAAAAATTGCTGTTGCGTTTTGCTAAACTTGAAGTATTAGGATAATTCTAATTTTTGTTAACTATTATAAAC
>Ga0213858_10001419_pt1 | contig 11391 bp, 13 predicted proteins | sample PICome_FD_160122 | JGI IMG/M metagenome (GOLD analysis project Ga0213858, IMG submission 160122) | Coastal seawater microbial communities near Pivers Island, North Carolina, United States - PICO245 | ecosystem: Environmental > Aquatic > Marine > Coastal | place: USA: North Carolina | collected... | reverse complement strand
TGAAGACGTTTTGCCCATGATAGCACTATTTACGGTAGGGGTCAAGGGTCTTAACATAGGCGAAACCACTTGTCCAACTGCTACAAGGGTAGCAAGAACAGCACTAGCACCAACAACAAATTTTTGATTTGAATCTACCTTCTTCTGAAGAGCAGACACTCGTTCATGCAAAGTTTCATTGTCCTTGCTATGACGTTCTTTAATCTCCTCAAGCATCTTAAGGATTAATTGATCGGCACGTTCACTCTCATCTAAACGATTCTCATGTCGTTCTAGAATGATAGCAATTTTGTTACTATTATCTGAGATAGTGCCTACTGCCTTTTCAAGTTTATCCAGCATCTCTCTAGAAAGATCTTCATAAATGCTTAATTTAGATTCTAGTACGGCAAGTTTACCGAAACCAAGTGCCATCAGAGGGTCTCAACAAAAGAGGTTGCTCTCTCAAAATTCTCAGAAATCATGTTTGCAAATTTATCCTGGTTATCTTCAGACATTTGTAACCAGGTCTTCAGGAACTTCTCCTGCTGTTCTTGTGACAGTGTAGCAAACTGTTCGTTCAGTTCAGCAAATACACCCTGCCAATCAAAACTTTCTTTCTTGGTTTTATCTGCAGACACTTTACCTACGTCCTTCGCTACTTGCTTTTGACGCTCACCTGCTTTCTTTGCATAGTCCTTTGCCTTTGCTTTGGACAGTGCTTGAATCTCCTGCTTACGATTAGCAGCACGCTTCTCACGTTCCTGCTTCTTTTGCAGTTTGCGTTTGTTCTGAATCATACGCATAGCAGAAGAAACCTCTGTATTTGAGTTCTCTGCTTCTTGAATTACAGTTTGATCTTCCATGGTTTCTTCTTTTAATCTAGCGTTTCTAATCCTTTGAAAAATATCGGTTTTAAATTTTGACTTCCTCTTTCTAACAGGAGGTTCATCAGGAGGAAGACCAGCAATTGCACCTGAACTAGCACTATTGGTAGGCACTTCTTCAATCACAACGTGACCATTCTTTTTAAGTGTCATGACCTTCATAACTTCTGCAGTTCCGAAATACAATACTCGTCTATTGAAATCCTATCATTATTTATCTTTGGATATCGATTCAAATAAAGCATAAAACTTTTAAGAACCGACCAATATTCATTAGAGATTTTATAAAACAACAACGGAGTTGCTGCTTCACCAAATACATTGTAAATGATAATCATATGATTTAAAATCAAATGTAACTTAAGGTTGCCCGTCTTAATGTAAGTTTTGAGCAACCTTTTAAGATACTTAAATCGTTTTAAATCATCGTAGAAGTCATCCTTAGTAACTGCCTGAGGATTATTATAATTTTGAATGGCAAAAAAGAGGTAATTATCCTCATTCAATTCAGTAAACTTCATACATTATCATGCAATAGTGAGGGTCAGGTCAGTGCCAGATCCACCAGCGCCGATGGTCTTACCTGCAAATGCAAGTTCAGAAGCAACTGAAGTACCCTTATCTTCAATAGTACCACTGATAGTTTGATCAGCAATAGAAAGATCTTCTGCCTGAGAAGGAACGGTGAAGTCAAACTCAATACGGTTTGATCCAGTTCCACGTGCATAAGTTGCGGTGATAGCACCAGTTACAGAACCAGTAACAGCAAGAGTTGCACCAGCAGTAACATCAACTTGCTCGTTGTAGATAACAACAACGGTTCCAGTGTCACCCTGTGAAAGTTCTTCTTGCTCAAAGAATACAGCAGTGATATCTGCCTCACCGAGGAGAGTTGTTGCAGAAGTACCACCAGCAAGACCGCCGATTGCTACCAGGAGTTCATCCCAATAACGTGCGGTATTCTTGTCAGCACCCTTGTAGTGGCGAAGGACCCATCCTTGCTCAGTCGCAAAGCAATCTTCAGCAAGACCATTCTTATTCACACGGTCCAACCACTTTGGTTTTGATTCGTCCGATTCGGTTTTTCCCCAGAGAGGCATTGTTAAACTCCTAATATACGTGTTGATTGCGTTATAAAGATATTTATAAAAAAAGGAGGGTTACCCCTCCTAAGATCAACCTTCTGCAGGTGGTTCAGGGAACAATGCTGCTTCCAGTGCTGCAACTAATTGATCATCTACAGTGTTATCAGTTCTCGATACTGCTTTTTTTGCAAGTCCAATCAGAAATCTTTTGATGATTTCATCCATGTTTTCGGGGATTGCATCAACTGCAGCGTCGATGACTTTGATTGCTAGTGGGAGTAGAAATTTTACCATGATTAAAAAATACGGGTTATCTTATATATCAAAGATAACGTGACTTCAATTCATCAATGTTTGCTCTGAGAACTGCAAGCGATTCAGTTACACCATCTTGGTACTTAACACGCTTGACCTTAGTTGCCTTCTTAGCAAGTGCCTTCTCAGATCCATCATCTTCTTTGTCACATCCACACTCTTCCTTGACTGCTTTATCAGCACCTTTCAGTTTCTTGTTCTTATCAAACACTGACATAGGATCAGTTGCATCATCAATTGAAGGATTAACTTCTACACCCTTAACATCCTTCTCAACAAGTTCAGTTCTCCAATCAGAGTATCCCTCTTTCTTGGTGCCTTTCTTTGACTTAATTGCTGCTGACACTGCAGCACGTCTCTTAAGAAGATAGGAATCAGAAGAATCCTTATCACCATCGTTGTCAACGTCTCCGTCTTCTTTACCGACAGGATCAAGTTTCTTCTTCTCTTCTACGTACTCAACTTCTTCTTTCTTTGCTGTCTTCTCAGAATCTCTGAATGCTTTATCAGTAGGAGCACCTTCATCACCCTTACTACGCATCTTCTCACCACGCTTTCTCTTTGCATGGATATTTGCATAGAGACCCTTCTTACCTTCTTCCAGTTCCTCTTCCTCTTCCTTCACACAGTTAGGAACTGACTTACCACCTTTCATCTTAGTTCCTTTTGCCTCATAACCATCCCAGCACTTAGAAGCACCAACATTCTTACGTGCTTGCTTCAGTCCTTCAGACAGTTCTTCACCAGACACAATGCTTGCATACTCAGCAGCAAGGTCTTGCATCTTTTCTGTCCCAAAGGACTCAAGAATACCTTCAATTACATCCCCATCAAGAATAATCTTATCCATTTTAGATGCAATTTCCTGCTGTTCTGCCAGAGATAAACCCAGCATCCACGCAGACAATCTTACATTAGCAGTCATCGTCTCTTCTTTAATCGGTTTAGTTTTATTTATACGTCTATTGACTTCTGTAGGTTTCTTCCACATATCGTAGTCATGTCCAGGAGTCATTTTCTCCAAAAATTTACGATTAGCATCAGTTCCCACAAGTCGATGGTCAGCAGTAGCACCAGAAGCATTCCATTGCTTGTATTCTTTAAGATCACTTACCCATGCTCTAAACATATCACCATCATCAGAGACAGCAATTACATAATTTGGTCCACGACGATGTACTTTTCCTACCTCGCCATTTGATTTTTGTACATAAGAACCAACCTCGTACAGGTTTCCATGCCTGTACGAGGTTCGCTTTGCTTGCTCGTTAAAGTTGCTAAATTCCATCAAATAGGTTCACTGTTCCTACCTTCTATATATTCTTTTGAAAAAATGCCTGCTCGAACACCAGTAACTTTATCGTTCCTATATTCAACTGTTCGATATGCTTCACCTCTTCTAGCACCTAAAGTAGGATTGTACCCTGCACGTTCCAATTGGGACAATTGAGTGCTTTCTACAATTTTAGTTCTAAAAGATAAAGTAACATTTCCAGGACTAGTTTTAGTTAAGATTGGTTCACCTTGTGCAAATAAACTAATGTTGTTTTCATTCTTTCTTCCAGAACCATAATCTTTACCAAAGATTGCTTTTTGTTTTAATTGATCATCTTTAATTTCACGATGATATGCTTTTGAAAAGAAGTCAGATGTTTCTTTTTTAGCAATGTCCTCTCTAAAACTTTGAACCTCTGGGTGATCGTAGATAGATCCACCTGCTCTAGAAGATAATCCAGAATACTGTTGGAAATCTTTTGCTCTTCGACCATCCTTATGAGAAATAAAGATAACAGATTTACCTTTAGAATCAATACCTAGAAAATCTGCCTTTGCACCTGATGGTCCAGGAACAAACCCAATAATATCATTGTAAGTTTTAGATTTAACTCTTAATCTCACTGATTTCATACCACCCAATTCTTCAATTCTTTTATTAATTTTAGTTAGAATTGCAAATTCAATTTGAGTGTCTGGATAACCTTTAAGTTGTCTCCAGTTATCTAAAGTTTCTAATCTTTGATTCCAATAACTTTGCTGTCTCCACTCTCTCCCTGATTTTGGTTTAACTAAAATCCTAACTTTAGATTCGGTGGTCTCAATATCAATAACTTCTAAGTTAGTTTGTTCTCGATTAAAACTAACTGTATGTCTAACTCTTTTAAATTTTAAAAGTTCTAAAATAGAGTCATGTAAATCAGCACGGAAAGGAGTTCTAAATTTTAATCTCCTCATTCCTTTACCAGTTTTACTAGGAGGAGAGAGTTCTGGTTTCCCAGAGTATCTCTCCTTATAGGAAGTTTTGATATTCTCTGTTAGAAACTCTAACAGTTCTTCTGCAGTTTCAAACTTCATTGAGCATCTTACTCTACACAAATATTTAGATTACCGATCGCCTGCCTTACGGTTCTCAGAAAAATAAACATCAAACGTTCCTTCAGGATAACGCTTCTCAAGTTTCTTAACATTGGTAGCAATCACATCATCGAATGATACTTCAAGTGCCATACATGCCTGAGCAACGTACCACATGATATCACCCAACTCAATAATAAGATGTTCTCGATTATCGTCGTTCCAAGGCTTACCTTGGAAAACCATCTTCTTAATGATCTCAAGGAACTCACCACCTTCAGCGTTAATCCCAACGCCACTAGTAAGGAGACGCTCAATATTGGCACCCTCACGATCCAACTCGCCAATACGATCAGCAAAATCAACAAAGTTCGTTGAGCACTCTGAAGTAACTGCTGCAACAAACTGCTCATACCGATTAAAATCAATGTGCTTAGTCAAAAGAAAATCCTCCAAATTTGTTTTTGTTAGTAGGTGGTTCGTCGTCATTGTCATTACCTGCATCAAGCATACCATCTTGTGCAGATTGCTCACAATCATACAACCTCATCTTCGCTCTGTCAATACCCACAGCGAATCTTTTGTTAATTGTAAGATCGTTGTATCTATTCTTTAATTGTTTTACTAGTATCTGCCCCAACTGCTCCGACTCTTCAGTGCTAATAAGGGCAAACATAAGGTCAGCAGTAGCAGGGAGACCAAAGGATTCAGAAGTGTCAGTAAGGTCAACATCAGTGCTACCATAACCGCTACGAGTGGTTTGAGTAGCAGAGACGATTGGCACACCCTGTTCCACAGCGAGACCACGAAGTTCTTCTGCAATACCTTTAACCAAGGTATATGAGTTGACAAAGTTTGCTTTGAATCTTTGTGAAGTGCAAATATTAAGGTAATCCACAAAGATAATATCGGGTCTAAAATTCTTCTTGAGAGACAGATCACTAAGAAGAGACCTAAAATGTCCCACATGGGCAGATGCAGTAGGATATTCTTTAATGATAAGTTTACCATTGGTCTTCTTCATCAAGTTAGTAACTTTGCTCTCATACATTTGCTGAGGAAGTGAACCAATATCTTGAATAGGAACACCTAAAAGATTTGCATCAATACGTTCTGCAATCTTTTCCTCTGACATCTCACAAGTAATGTACAAAACATTCTTGCCTTGAAGAAGAGTCGCTGCTGCTACGTGGCACATGAACAAAGATTTACCAACACCAGTGCCTGCCAATGCAACGTTCAGTGATTTGTTAGTAAGACCACCTTTAGTAATCTTATTAAACATTGCCAAGTCAAAAGGAATCTTGGTTTCTACTCTGTTGTAGAAATCATATCTCTCTCGATAATCATCAAGATAATCATGACCAACTTTATTATCAAAAGAAACAGCAATTGCCTCAGAAAGAATAGATGGGATTGCACCCATATCTTTCTCATCATCATTACCATCAGCAATTTTGATACTCTCTAGCAGAGAGAGATAGATTGCTCTATTTCTACACCACTCTTCTGTTGTATCTAGCAACCATTGATAATCAGAATCATCCTCTTCTAAGTTTCGTATAGAAGCACTGACATTTTTGTATGTCTCTTCACTAAGGTGAGATGCTCCCTGGAGATCTACCTCCAGTGATTCTTTAGTAGGGCACTTCTCATACTTTTCAATAAAAGATTTAATTAGTTTGAATAGTGTTGAATTAGTGTCCGACTCAAAGTAAGCAACTTTAAGGTATGGAAACACTTGACGACGATATTCGTCGTTACAAACAAGATTCTTTAAAATTGTATACTCAAGTGAATTCATACGTAATTAATGTAAGTGCTCAGAATGTACTTGTCGTTTGAAATTGTTGGTTTACCCTGATGGGGAAATGTCCACAACGGTGGGAATACTAACATATTACCACGTCTAGGTACAACTTTTTTACCCATTGTGACAAAAAAAGTTTCACCACCCTCATCAACATCATTTAAATAAATTAAAAATGCTAGGCACCTTTTTGAAGATAATCTATCTCCAACATCAACATGAGGACCAAACTGATCATCAGTTCCCTTTCTATACTTCTTTACTCTTGCAAACTCCCAACAAAATTGTTGAGGAAACCAAGCATCAGAATCAGTTGTATGAATATACTCTTCAAAAAAAGGTTTAATCTTTTCTAAAAGAGGTTCCATCATATTGTCTTCAAACCCAAGTTCATAAAATTTAGGTCTAAGATCACTATTTCTAAAAGTAGGACTTCCTGAATCAATAAAATCTATTAATTCTTTACAGTAATCTTCAGATAAAACATTACCATATACTTTAACATAATCATTCAACTCCATACTTAAACTCCTGTCCTGCTGCCCAATCAAGTTTCTCCATTACTTCTTCAGTAAAATACTTCTCAGGATCTTTGAGGATAGTAGAAGGATAAACAGAAGATTCTCCAACTACAACACGATTTCCTTTACGTTCAAACACTCCATACTTCTCACCAAGTTCCAGTAGACCATAATACTTGTCCAGTCCACGTGAGTCAAAGAACAATCGAGTCGCAACTTGAGAATTCTCCTTTGTAAAGCGAGATTTGTTTGCTTTAACTTTGATAATGTTACCTACAACATCTGTCCCATCCTTCTCTTTGGATTTAGAAAGATGAATGATTGTAGACGCAGCATACTTAAGACCAGATCCACCACCCATATCTGTTTGCTCACCATAAGGATTCATGGTTTTATAAGTGTGGTTAGTAACAATCATAGGCACCTTAAGTTTACCAAGTTTACTGGTAATGATTCGGAACACTGACTTAATCACTTGGGATTTTGTCATGTCACGAACTTGCTTATCATCCAGAGCATCGGTAAGTTCTTTTGCCGAAGCAAGCATACCAAGAGAATCAAGAATGATCAACAAAGGTTTACGATCCTCTTCTTTTGTCTTAAGAAGGTTATCTAGAATACGAATGATTTGTGTACGAAACTCTTCAATAGTGTCTACTGGGAAATGCCAAACACGATTCTCATCTAGTCCACGATTTTGGAACATGTCTGAAGTGACTGCAGATTCACTATCAAAATAGAATACAGCACCTTCAGGATTTGTCTCTAAGAAATGTTGAGCAATACCAATGGCGTAGAAAGTTTTGCCTGTTGCTTGCTCACCAGCAATAGCAGTAATTCTATTATCAGGAATACCGCCATTAATACTACCACTGATCATGGCATTTAGAATGTATGATCCTGTGCCAACAAAAGTTTGTACGTTGTTTGCTTCAGAAACAACTTTGGCATACTCATTTTTTGCCTCTTTAGCAAGTGTGTCAAAGATACTCATACGAATAAAAACTCCAGGTTAACTTCTTTTTCGGTCTTCCAACCAATTGTGTCAAGAATGATCTTCAATGGATCCAAGAATGATTTTTGAAATTGCATCTTGTAATCAACGTTCTTACTTATATTAATTTCCGTAGGGAAATTAGAAATAAACGAGATCACATTCTCACCTAAGATATTAGGTGTCTGCAAATAGACAAACTTAATCTTTTCACCCTCTTGGATCAAAGGATACTTGTGAATAAGTTTGTTCTTCTTCAGATGAAAATTGTACAAGAGAGATCCTCTGACATGGATGGGACAACTTTTCCTATACAGGGTAGCATCCCCTCTCCACTTTGTCAATCCATTCACACTCCTAGGGAATGCAATGTCTTCAGGTGGCATACTATAGAAATTAGTTTTAAACTCATCAATAAATTTGATAAGATCTTCTTCTGTTTGCGTCATGATAATATTGAGTGCTTCTTTAATCTTAGTCCTGCATGGTGCAGGGGTAGAAGATTTAACTGCCTCAATACCCATCATTTTAAGTTTTGGTTCTGCATAACGAACTCCTTCACTATCCCATACGTTAAGAATATATCGTTTCTTAGCAGTCCAGATGCCTTTGTCAGCGATATTCTCACGCTTCATAATCATCTTCTGGTCATACGCTGAAACGAACGCTGCCAGTTCTTCATATGAACCCTGGATAAAAGGTTCCAGTTTTTCTTCGCATACCTTGTTAAGTATGGATACAACTGCTGCTTTGTCGCCAACCCGATTACTAAAAAATTTAGTAACGAGAGGTCCAAGATTAAGATAGATTGAGTCAGTGTCAGATGCGATGACATAATCAACTTCCTCCGTTTTTAACAGAGTATTTAGGTATTCATTCATACGGTTTTCAATCCAACGGATTGAAACCTGACCAGAGAGAGTGATCGCCTCTGCGTTGGCAAGCTTGTAATACCTGAAATACTGATTCCCAATAGCACCATAAGCACTGTTAAGTTGAATCTTACGTGCAATTTGGATGTTATTGAACTTTGAAATATCCTTGACCAATTGTGGACTAGGATTCTTTTCATATTCTTGCTTTGCAGCAAGCATCTTTTTCTTGTAGATAGTACGTTCATTGTAAATCTTCTCCATCAATTCAGGCAAGAATCCACGCACATCTTTTTTATATTGTGCCCCGTTTGCACAGACGCAATACTCACCATCAATGTTAATTTGCTTTTCCAGGATGCGATCTACCGTTGCCGATGGATGCTTTGCTGGAAGTAACGTCTCTGGCGAGATGTTGTACTGCATAATGAGGTGAGGGTATAGGGAGTTGAGGTCAAAACTGACCACCCACTCATAAAGTCCTGGAACAGGTTCTTTGACGTATGCCCCAGCATACTTTGAATCTTTGTCATTTCGTTCATTAGGAGGAACAACGATACCCTTAGGTGTAAGATAATTATAGATGATACTATCCCACATCCGCACCTGATAGTAGACATCTTCAAAATTGACCTTAGCATCATATGCAAGATTGATAGCAAGATCAATTAGTTTCATCTTGTCTTCAAGACGGTCAACCAATTCTACGTCATGGATGTTATACGTAACAAACTTTTGCCAATCTTGAGTATAAAAATCTTTGAAGGTTTCAAACTCAGAGTGATCAAGTTTCTTTTGACCAAGTTCTACATTGGCAATGTGATCGAGTCGGTATGACTCTTGGTTAGTATAAGTAAACTTCTGATAAAGATCAAGATAGTCAAGGACGCTGACGCCAATGATATCGTAAAAAAGATTCTGACGACCTTTGATTTCAACTTCTTTTTCAAATACTTTATTCCATGGCGAAAGGGACTTCATATGCTTTGTAGAGAGCACACGATCTACTCGACGACAAATGTAAGGAACGTCAAACAGTTTTACATTCCAACCAGTAAGAATATCAGGAGTATTCTGTGCCCACCATGCTAAGAAATCACGGAGCATATCTTCTTCTTTCCAGAAGACACGATATTCAACATCATCACGAGAGTGCTCATACTCACGTGTTCCCCACACAATTAATTTCTTACTAGTAAAATCTTTAATAGTGAGACAAAGAATTTCTTCTGCAGTTTCCCTAACATTTGGAAAACCATTTTCAGAAGTTGTCTCAATATCAAGAGTATAAATCTTCAACAAAGAAGTGTCGTAATCAATCTGCTCTTCGGGATATTTGCCACTAATATATTGATACAAAAACTTGTCGTTGCCGTAGATCTTAAAATTATCTACATCTTTGTATTGATCAATAAATTCTCTAGCATCTTTTATAGTTCCAAAGTCAATCTTTTGAGCATAACCACCCTCTAGAGTTTTGTATTCAGTTTTCTTATTAGTAGGAGCAAAAAGAACAGGGGAGAAGACCTCTTCATATTGAACACGTTCTCCATGATCGTATCCAATGTAAAGGATCTTATCCCCAGTCAAAAACACATTACTGTAGAAGTTGTTCTTCGTCGTCATCAGGTGGTAGGAGTTCTTGGTACTTTGAGAGAATCTCAGGATCTGGCACTGCCAGTGTAGCAAGAGATTCAGAATAAAGCAAGACATTCCTTTGGTTTGCATACCTAGGGAATGCCCTGAGTTCTCCTTCCACAATTTCCATTGGATCCGCTAGGAAACAAGAGGGTTCCATTTCCATCTCAGAGATTTGAGAAATTAAATAAGTACCATTGCGAAGGAGGATCAATTTGATCTCCATTATACCACTTCAGCTGGTGAGACAGGAACTTCTGGTTCTGGTGGTGCAGTTGTTGTTTGTTCTGCTTCCAGATTAATATCATTCTTGGCACAGTAATCCCTCATGATATTATCATGTGGATCATAAATTGTAACCAACCAATCTGCTGGAATCACAAATGCTCTTTGTTTAGAAAGAGGTGCCCAGTGAGTGTAACGAACAGAATACTTTGTACGTGGTGCTTCTTGTCCCTCTACCTGAAGTTCGTCAGATTCTTCAGAAATGAGTTGCATTACAAATGGATTTGAAAGATGATAGGCAACAATACCTTTATTTTCAGTGTCCATAATTTCTTTGGCGTCGGAAATAACATCCTCGCCAGATTTCAACAACATAACTTTAACAGTCATAGCGATAACTTAGTGTCTTCTAAATGTCTAATGTGGTTTGAAAGTTTGTCAAGGTATCCACGATTGCGTAACTCTTTGAACACTAGGTTCTCAAGTGCAAACTCTCCACCTTGCTGGATGGCAGACGATCTCATGTCACGAATTCTCTTTTGGAGTTTTCTAAGAACATCAGCATCATCTGCTTCGTTCTCGATGAGGTCGTCAATCTTCTCCATCATATCACGAACCTTGCGAATAAGCAAGGGGTCTGCAAGATCAACCTTGACTTTGTTAGGTGCCATTAACCATTTGTCCTGGGTGATTGAGTATACACCCTGGTTAGC
>Ga0213858_10001416_pt1 | contig 11402 bp, 28 predicted proteins | sample PICome_FD_160122 | JGI IMG/M metagenome (GOLD analysis project Ga0213858, IMG submission 160122) | Coastal seawater microbial communities near Pivers Island, North Carolina, United States - PICO245 | ecosystem: Environmental > Aquatic > Marine > Coastal | place: USA: North Carolina | collected... | reverse complement strand
CGCCTTGACATTGTGAAGTGCATCTGTCTCCTGGGGTCTAATTCTACCGTCTTCAGTGTATTTCCGTCCAGAAGAATGATTTGCGTACCTTCGGCTGCGCGTAAATCCCATTTCAAGGAATTTCCTTGCCATATCCATTCCAATGAAGTCTGCATTGTCCTTATATGAACAATACATCCTGTATATCTTATCAGCAGATTGGCGAGCAATAGTCTCATTCACAAACCTCCAGTGAGCACAAATATCGTTTGTATAAGGCCGAACCAGTAGAACTCCCTGCTCCCCTCTGCCAATACGATAAAGTCTTCTAGTGTCAGGATCTGTAAAGTCAAGAGCTTTGTAGTCCAGGTCATAGTCAAATTCTTTCATAGTATATATAGTCTAGTGTGTATAACCCTAGAAGATAATGGGATTCAAAAACATTGAAGATAGAAGAGCATATGCTCGCGAGTATAAGAAGAAAGAACGTCGCGCCCGCAAAGCATATCTTGATGACATTAAAACGTCAAGTGGTTGTTATAGTTGCAGGACGTTTGACGCGCCCTGTTGTATGGACTTTCACCATAAGAATGAAGAAGAGAAAGAATCACCGCTGTCTGGCAGAGAAATGTATAGTTTGACCAAGGCTAATTTAGAAGCAGAGATCGAAAAATGTGTGGTCCTATGTAAATCTTGTCACCATAAGTTACATAACAATCTTCTTACTGTCCTCATGTGAAGTTAGTGAGTGAATGATAAACGGTTTCAATGTGCATGTTACCATGAAAGTATCCTAGCACAATAATAGTCAAAGCGAATAAAAAACATGCCACTAGACTTAAAATCAGTGGCACAGTTTCGTTAGTATACTTCGTCACGTTAAACGAAGTCTATAGTCTTGAATCTTTTGCATCAAACGTGAATGATCTACAACTCCTGGTGCAATGTTTTCTCTTGCTCTTGCTACATCATGCGCTGACATTGTTTCCAATGCTTTCAAAACGTGATCTACTTCTTGGAGGGAAAGGTTCATTTACTTAAATCCTTTGTCTAGTACGTCTACTGATTTTAGAAACATAGAGTCTGTTTGAAACCATGCTGCTCTCATAATTTCGTAATCGTCAAACACAACAGACTTACCATTAGTTAGGTTAATTTGATATTTGTGTCTGTCATATGGTTCGTCAGATGTTTGACTGAAATAACGTGAATCTGATGGGTCAATGCATTGTGTCATGGGTCCTTGTGTCTGTATTGTTGTGACTTGTATTCATCAACATTATTCTCTCTTCGATTCTTCACATACTCCAATTCATTCCATTGAAAGTTTGAACACACTAATAGAATGTGATTTTTCTTGTGAAATGACGCCCCATGTTCGTGACATATTTTATCTTTTACACCCAATTCAATGCTGATAGATTGATCACACTTAAAGTAAACCCATCCCTCATGGTCTTTCCACCTCACATAATCATCAACCTGAGGAATATAATTCATAGGAAAGCTGCCTCCAATGGATTAAGATTTAGCTGCATAGCCGTGTATGGACGAGTGTCAGAAATGTCTACTTGATCTCCGCACTTGGAGTAGTTAATAGGCGCTGAATAGGTTCCTTTCTTTGTGTTGTAGAATCCCCAGACGCACTTAGGTGCATCAGTAGTATAGGAGAAGCTACGATCATTGACAATGCAAATGCGATGAACATTTCGTCTGAATTGATCAACTTCATAATGGTATCCTTCAGGCGCTTGGTGGGGAAAGTCATTTGGAAGCTCCAACTGGTTCATCATCAATACAAAGCGATTCGTGATCTGGATACATTGTAGCAACAATATATTGTGCTAGTGCCTGTGTGGGTGCCACTACATAAACCTCCACAGTGTAAACATATGGTTCCTCTCCTGGCGTGTCTTGCATACCCATTTCTACTTGAGCACGCCATACATTTCCTCTCTTGAGATGTTGATCCCAAGAGACAATCATATCAGGTTTCATGTAGTAAACTCCTCCACAATACAAGAGTCTAGATCTTCTGCCAGAGCATATGTGCGGGACTTTTGAATATTTTCACGCAGATTTGCATAGTATTGTTGATTAAAACCATCATCACTTTCAGTGATAAGGTCAAAACATTCATCATCACTTTCTGCAATTACATTCCACAATCCACCATATTCAGACGTGGGGAATGGACAGAAGTGATCAACAATATAGAAAAACTTTTGCATCGGTGGGGGTGAATTACTCCTTAATTTTAATCAGGTTGAGCAGAAATGTCAATGTCCTCTGAAAACTCTCTGCCATCAGATTCAGAGTTCCAAAAATCTTCCCAATCAGCGTCTGTTGCTTCGCTTATGTTTGGCGATGAAGTTTCTTGCTGCTTGTTCATTTCGGCAGACTTTGAGTTGTTTTCCTTCATGAATAATTACCAGTTGTGTAGTGCTGCCACCCAATGGGACAGCAGCGTATAACTTTGGATCATCCCAATTCTTACCAACTAAGAACCCATCTGATACGGGTTTAGGGTTAAGAATTCTAGATTGTGGTGGTTGTTTCATCAGCCTCCATCAACTTGACATCCAACCATAGCACCTCCAACAACACCCAGAGGAATTGACCAGATCCAATTCTCTTTCTTTGCTAGAGCACCACCAGCTCCTCCACCTAAAATTCCACCAATGACAGAACCTTCGACACAAGAGTTGTCATCTACTTTACCACCAACATTGGGGTTAAAGTCTTCATGGTGATGATGCCTAATCTGCGGAACGTACTGAATACGACGGCAGGGAACTTCTTTCCTAGTAACTCTTACTCTGCCCCTACGATAGTTACCATAATCATCATAGTAACCAGGCGTATAATTCTCTACATTTTTGTAGCAATGTTCTTCGTGATAAACATTACGTTGTCCTCTGATTCTGGGCCCACCAGCAATGGCAGGACCAGCAACAAACAAAGGTAATAGTAGCAATGCAAGTTTTTTCATTTGAAAGTAGCAGTAACACTTACAATTTTTGCACCAGGATTACGGGCAAGCGCAACCTTTCGTGCATCTTGATAATCTGTAGCGATCACTTCTTCAGTGAAGACAGTGCCCGCCTTGAATAATTTGACTTCACACTTCATATGTATCAATCTTTAAGGAACCAACCAATACCGCCAAGGACGGCAACTGGGATAACAATCCACCAAAACTCAACAATCAACCACAAACCAAGCACAATCATACCAAGTGCAAGGTAACCACCAGAATCACCAAGATCAATAGAACCACCTCCAGATCCAGATGCGTTGTAAGATTTGCAGCAGCGAACATCACAACCAGGATTAGCACGTTTAACCCTTTTTACAGCATCATGACTGGTAGCTGCTTCAATGGTCTCGGTGTAATAATTGAAGTGTCCAGTTTTGGAAGTAGGGCGGACTTCAATGTCGTAGAGCATTGTCTTTGTTTGACTTGTGGCCAATATCGCATAAAAAATGCCCCCTCGCAAGGGGGCTTGTGACACTACTCAGACTGTCTTGCCTGCTGAACTAGATATTCAGCAAAACTTTCCATTTTATCTGGATGAATTTGTGGAATTCCCGCTTCATTTACCGCATTTTTGATACTCTTGATTTCATTTTGATCAAGTTTTCTTCCGTTTTTGGGTAGAGTCATTGGCAATCTCCAGAGTGTGGTGACATGCTAACATGTCTTATTAAAAATAGTTATAGATTTAATCTTTTCTTCGGGATTGATTCGTATAACTCAACACTCTTCTTTCTTGAATTGCTTGCGACACTTTTTCACTGCCTTGAGTTCTTCTTTAATCATCTGATATGCTTCCTCAGCAGTAATTCTACCGCCAAGTTCCATGGCACAGATAACTTCAACTCTAGTTCCAAAGTGTTTGAGGGCTTCCTCAAAGCAATTCAACTCTTCATACATCAGTAGAGTTCCTCTTCCTTTTCAGTCTCGATGACACAATCACTGGTGGGATATGCAACACAAGTCAGCACAAATCCTGCATCGAGTTGATCATCATCCAGGAAGGATTGATCGGACTGATCAACAGTACCAGAGACAATCTTACCAGCACAAGATGAACATGCACCTGCACGGCAGGAATAGTTCATATCAATACCTGCTTCTTCAGCAGCATCCAAGATGTATGAATCATCAGGCACATCGATAGTTTGTTCACCATCAGGCGTGCGGAGTGTAACAGAAAAAGTGCTCATTGTTAGTTTTCTTTGTTTGAAATATTATATATGACAGGTTGTATCCTGTCAATCTTTTCCATCAATCTACCCTCACATTCGTAGATAGAATCAGTAAGTTTTATATTCTCTTTCTTGAGTTCTTCAATTTCTTTTTGAAGTTCTAAGATCTTATTCGCAAATGCAAATGCACTTACGTCTCCTTCATCTAAATTAGGTTTAGTTGATGGAGCAAAAAAGGCACGAATAAGTTTCAACATAGAAAGAGAATAAAACTTTATTATCTATCACTCAGTGATGGTAACTGGGATAGTTTGTTTATTTTCCGCAATAGTTTTATGCAGTTGTTTGACTGCTGCCACTACTTCGGGAGTTTCTTCCCATAGCCAAGTGTTGCCGTTTTTATCGACAAAGGTTCGTTCGGTCATAACTTTTTTATGCTCGTAAGCATTATAGTGGCGATTGACCTACCTGTCAACTATATCTTGTTTTCTTTAAGGTTTGTCCTATTCTTCTCTTCACGTCTTCGCTATGGACTTTACCTAATTCTCTTTGACGATAGGCGTCTCTATCGTATTCGCCTTTAGCCCATTTTGCTTTAATCGCTTCTCTTATCTTGCGTTTAGTTTCTTCACTTTTAGGGCGGCGCATTCTCTTTTTAGTCTCTTCGGTATGTCTGTATCCAGATATACCTTCGCCGCCTTCTGTAAGATTTAGTAGTATGCCTGTTCCAATATTTTTGCGCCCCAACACACTTATTATATAAACTTCGTGTCGGTTTGCTTCTTCTTCTGTTAAGTCTTTTTTAAGTATTAAAACCCGCTCTCTTTCAGGGGTCTTAACCTTATGGTTTAATTGTAGATATGCTCTATTATCGGTTCCTTTACCGATATAGTAGGGCGTCTTATCTTCGCGTAGATATGCGTAAGTATAATACTTCATATTTTGTAGTTAGGGGTATAACTATACTTATTTATACCACACTTTTACAATTTTGTCAACGCTTCATTCTCTTTAGAATGTCGATAAAGGATTTACCAGTTTTTTCTGCTTCATCTTCTGCGTCTTCTAAATCTGCGGGCGTAATAAACTTTCTTTCGTCGTCAGCTTGTTTTAGTTCAAGCGCCTTGTCTGCTCTATCTTGTTTTTCTTTTTCTCTCTTGGCTCTAGCTTTGTCCTGCTCTGCTTCACGCTCCGCCTTTAATTTTTCTGCTTCAGCATCAGCATCGAACGCTTCAATAAATTGTCTAAAAGATTTCATTGACCCGTTGACTTTTTTAGATATTTAGGGGGGGACTTACGTCAAGTTTCATTACCCCTAACTACGCTTGACTGCCCCGCCCAGTTTACAACTTACCCCCTACAACGCCGCTATTAACAACGCGAGTATAATCTTGTAAAGTACCTTCTTGTAAAGACATAAGATGCCAACGTGTCACTTTGATGACACCTTCTTCAGTAGCTCCAGTGATAAAGTGTTGACCCAGTGGTTCTTTCAGGATGCTGGTGAACAATCCAAAGCGTGTCTTTTTGACATAGAAAAAATCATCAATCCACTTTACATCTTCGGGAATGTTTTTCTCTACAGTCCCACCGAAAGAATCACTCAGAAGGGGTTTCCGTTTTTTTGTTTCTGTCATTGAGATTAGTGAGTTGACGTAACAGTTCGTATTTGATTGAAATCAGACGAGAATGAATGAATTGTTTGTATTCATTATTCTCTGTCAGTTTGACGATATTATCTAATTGATGGATCGCTGAAAATAAACGATCCATCTCGGTCATTTTATATGGTTTTGGTCTAAATTCTTCCATCAGCGAATGATTTCCCAGTTATCATCAGCAGTTTCGTTCATCCAGAAGTTGTACTTACCAGAGATCGATGCAAGAAATACACGACCATCTTTACGTTGTTCTACACGACAAGAATGAAGGTAGTCCATCTGGTTAGCAAAACGATTCACTGCCTTGTTAGATTTAGGTTGGACGCAAATGAACTCTGTTTTCATGTGTTTGTCTGTAACTTGCTTATTATAGGGCATTAAGGGGAGATTCACGAAACTATGTGACAGTGAATGTAGTGTCCTCAATCAGTCGGGTTCCTAACACTCTCACCATTAGATTCAATGTCCTTTGATGTGGTCTCTGCTTCCATCCGTACCATGGTTTCTTTTTACCAGGATATGGTGGTTCTTGATTCACTGAATAGTATTGTTCAACCGTAATATCATAGATTTCATTCGTAATCTTATCTCTTAACCACCAATGCGCTTCATCGTGATAATCAATCGCACTCATTTGCTCTAGACGATCGGTATCTATAAGATAATATAATGCTTGACTTGAATGATAGCAGTGACCAAACATTGGATTCTCTGCATTTTCTTCTCGATATTTCTTAGTGACAAGATCTGGTGTTAATTTACTTGCAACATAACTCATTACTAAGTTTATATCTTCAAACGCAAAAGGCTCATAGACTAACCTACGAGTCTGTGTAATTTTATTTCCATCGTATCTATGTCTCTCTAATGTCTTCATAGAATATTAAGCTTCGTCCGAACCCTAGCAAGCCAGATTCTACAAGTAATTTAAGAACCTGTCAAGCGATTAGAGAATGATGTTTTAATACCCATATAAGATCTATAAAGTTTCATCTCCATCTCTCTGGCTTCATTCTCCCAAGGTTGATCTGAATAGTCAGTATCAGAGTGGTCTATGCCCTTCCAGAAGCGTTTAGAACCTTTGTCCTTTAGATCACCCTTGACGTGTTGATAAACGTGCCAGAGCTCGTGTAGAAGCGTGCTGATATAGTCATCAACATTCAGTCTGTTATGCAACTCAATCTCAAACTCTCTAGGACGATGATCACAATCTGCAACAGTACACCATCCATGAACACCCTCTCGGAGCAATCCACGATGATTCACGATGATGTCAAGTTTGTGACGTGGTAGATACTTTGCCACGAACCACATCACAACTTCTTCACACCTACGATGGCTGTAGTTGTAACCAGTAGTTTCAAGAAAGAGCATTGATCGCAGCAGTAGTTACACGGGTTCCCCATTGCATCATCCACATGAATGATATGACAAAGATTAGTTTATGTGTGGTGGTCATCACCCCTGTATATCTCCGCATACTATAAGACCCCCAGAGGTCATCCGGAGGTCTGTGTGGACAGTTTAGAAAGTGGTTAGACTGAATAGATCTTAACCTCAACAAACTCTGAGTGTGTGTCTCTATTGATATTTGTTTTAATCTCTGATCTCTTATCGTTTGTGATATAAACCATTCGTGCATTATATACGAATTCATCATTGAATGTTTGATTCTTTTCAAACCCTCTCAACGTATTCTCAATTTCCCATAGTTTAGAATTGACTTCTAAAAGTTTGTCTATTGAGTCTTGATCATACACATCATATTCTTTTGCAATCTCCATCAAATATCTCAACTCCTTGGTGACATATGGGTCATCAGTATGTTGAGATTTGATTTGGAGAATTGAAATCTTGTCTAACAATTCTCCTACAGAAATAGGAATTGTAATCCTCAATTATATGAAAGTCCTTTGATTGGTTTTGTTGCTTTTGGTTTTTTACTACCTTCAATTCTTAATATGATTTCTTCATATGCTTTCTCAATCTCTTCTTGTGTGAAGTTAATTCTATCCTCGTTCAATCTAGCAGACATATGTGAGTGAAAACCAGAGATTCTCATACTATCTGGTTGAAATGGAACATCTCTCTGAATAATATGAAATTTATCATAAGTTGTATTGGTTGGGTGAGTGCCTGCAACCACGACAGAAGCTGGTTTATTAAATGCACTTCTCATATGTTGGACACAAGAATCACAACCAATCACATAGTCTGCTGCATCAACAACTGCCATCCATTCCCTCATATTTGGGTCTGGATCTGGTTTGTAAGTTTTTAGATTGTGAAAATCCTTCGCTCCCATAAAGATTAAATTGTAATCTTTCGATAGATTATTGATGAAATAATCTAACATTGGTTTTGGAATAGATCTTAAACTGTCATCAAAAATACCAGTTTCGTGTGATTGTGCAGTTGAACCATATGGTTGCAACACAATCGTCTTTTGTTTTTTATGAATGGACTTCGCGTGAGTTATGATATCATAGGCAGTTCGCTTCTCTGCTAGAGATAACTTCAGTTGCATATCAGGCAAATCACTATGGTCTGTGCTTCCATTAATTGCTACATCAAATGCTTCTTTTAGTGAGATTTCATTACGATAGTATGCAGGAACTTGGTATGGTTCTGGATTAACAACTTTATCTGCCTTCCAAAATATATTAAATGATCCCTTTGCTTCTGGGTCAAAAGTTCTTTCCTGAAGTTCTGGAAAACCCCAAGTCACATATTCCCAAGCAGGAATCATAATATACCACTCATCATCAGGGTGATTTTTGTGATACTTTAGTAATGCTGGTATAGCAGTGATTACTCTACCAATACCACCGTCAATGCAGATTATTGTAGTCATTATCAATAGTAACTAATAACTTTTTTATTCTCTTGTTTTACAGGATCTATATTGCTTTGAGTTAAAGTAAATGGTTGCGTTTCATTTATAACTTTTTCCCAATCAATTGTAGGACTTATAAAGTTTGCATCACAGTGTGTAGACCAACCTGGCATTGATGAAATTACATACCTCTCTTTCTTTTGAAGTTCCCAGAACTTATCATAGTCCTTTGAAAAATGAAACTTGTCTTCCTCTTTGATTGCGTGAGTCGAAGAATACTTTTGATGCACCTCTAGATCTTCTAACAAAGTTTTATATTTGCAAGCAAATGTATTTGTTGTTGCAGGTACTGCTCTCCAATGAGAATTATGAGTTACAAAAATTTCACTTAGATATCCTTTACCAATGAAGAATTCAAAATCATATAAAGTGACATAAGCAGTGTTGATAAGAAATCCCTGTAGAAGTATATCGCACCATCCAGGACGATGCAAATAATCATCCTCTAAAAAATATATGATTTGATCATCATCAAAATTTTTTGACTGAACAATATCAAGAGTTTGAAGAAAACTATCACACTCACTTCCACAGTTAATGATTTCCACATTTTTCTCTGTAGATAAGAAAGTTTTGTCTATAGATCCATAATGTTCATCATAAATGATTGTATAGTTAACCAAGGAAGGATCAAGTGTATTTTTGAAGTTCTCAAAGACCTTTCGTTTGTTGAACCACTTTGGTCTCTCTCTGTCGGGTAACTCTTGTAGTTTTGAATAATAACTGTGTCTTAAAAAGATCTCAATAGTATTCATTTATTTCAAAATTGATTGCATTGTTTCTTTTGGTAGTAGAATCAGATTGAATGAAATAGAAATTCTTTCATCATCGTGATCGTTTGTCTCTACTGAATGTGGAAGATATGATGGGAAAAGAATAATATCTCCTTCTTCTGGCACAATCTTAATAGATCCTGCAGTAAATTGATTCTTCTGCTTTGTAAGTTCAGTGCCATCCCACATTGGATTGAGTCCTGGATTTGTAAGACACAGTTTTCCACTTCCTTCTGGTGCTTTCAGATATACGACACCAGAGAATGTGTCACTATGTATGTGTTCAGAATTCATACATTGACGACTATCATTGATGTTTAACCAAGCACTTGGAATTGCTAAATCACAATTAACAAATTCTAAATCATCGGCTGCTTGATATCCCATCTGGCAGATGTGTTCAAACAATGGATTAAGTTCTTCTACCTGATGTAATGTTTTTGGAGATTGATATCCACCTACATTTGAGCGGGGGTCATTTATTGGATTCTCCTCTCTAAATTTTCTTACTATTGAAATAAAGTTATCTTTATGCTTTTCAAAATCAGGAAACTCTGATTGCCACAAAGGAGTGGAATATATTGGCATCAACTGCATATTTACCTCAATTTTTATTCAAATTATAGCATAGATTTTTAGAAAGTTTCGGTCTTCATTGCACGGATACGGTATGAAGCCGTCTTCTGCGCACAGTTGACCAGACCGTTCTGACTGAAATCAATCCTACAAGCAAACGAAGTGTTGGGGGCTTGGGTGTTCGTCCAGTAATAGTTGTTGATATATGAATCCCATCTAGATCTACACTTAAATGCTGGATTCTGCATTAGTCCTTTAGATGGAACAAACCATCCACTAACTCCCGTTACCGCTTGAGCTCTTGTAACTGCATTATTTCTGCTGTTCCAATTTCGTACAACTTCAGAACTAGATGGTGCCATAATATACCTCGTATTGCTGGTCTGACAAATAATTCGACCACCACAATATGTCTGACCCAGTGTAGTGTTCACAGTTCTAGCATTCCAAGTGCTAATGCCACCATATCCCACTACAGCACCACTTGGAATTACCGGATAGTACTGTTTGTAGTAACCTAAGGTTGATGATGGGTTTATGGTTAATGTGGAACCACTATATGTGAGATTAGTAGTATTTGTGGCAGCATCATAACTTTCAATAATAGTTCCACTAGCACTGCCTTCTCTCAGTCTGATAGTTCCAGTACCTCTTGTAATGGTCTTACTAAAGGTAGCAACGAAGTTAGTCGTTCTACTAACATTAGTAGATCCATCTGCAGGAGACAAACTTGACAATGTTGGTGCTGTTTCTGTAGTGAAGTTGTAAGTGTTAGTGCCACGGAACCCTTCAATAGCATAATCTGGTACTACAACATAATAAACAGTACCGTAATCTAAGTCTGCTGTTGGATTAATGGTTAGTGTATTTGTACTGAATGTCAGATTACTACTTGAAGTTACGTCATAACTTTCAATAATGCTTCCACTAGCACTGACAGTTCTCAATTCAATTGAACCTGTGCCTGCAGAAATAGTAACTCCTGTAGGGTATGTAAGAACGATGTTGCCAGTTAAACCAATTTCAGTAGATTCATCAGTTGGATTGAAAGAAGTTATAACGAGTTCCTTTCCTCTTAAGTCATCGAATGAAATAGCACCTGAAAGTTTGTTAGCAAGAGCTCTAACAAGAGAATCATTCAGATCAAGAGTTTGTGTTGATGATCTCCCTAGTTCGTCATTAATATCTTGAGCACTAATTGCGCCAGTTGATGGTGTTGGTGCCATTTATCACTCCTCCACTTTTGATTTTAACTCACTGATCTCTTGTTTAAGTTCCTTGATAGATTCGACGAGCAATCCTACC
>Ga0213858_10001413_pt1 | contig 11423 bp, 16 predicted proteins | sample PICome_FD_160122 | JGI IMG/M metagenome (GOLD analysis project Ga0213858, IMG submission 160122) | Coastal seawater microbial communities near Pivers Island, North Carolina, United States - PICO245 | ecosystem: Environmental > Aquatic > Marine > Coastal | place: USA: North Carolina | collected... | reverse complement strand
TCCTGGGTACCGGCATCCCGCAAGAATTTTGTATATTCATAGATACCGAGACTGAGAAACCTATATACTATGAATATGTCGCTAAGTTAACCCCAGATAACAAGGTTCCATATACCGCTGTTTCCATTGGTAAAGAGCGGAACAAATGGTGCGGACGAAGCCTGCCCGAAAGAATTCGTAGCTTTCAAGAATATGTCGATAAACAATTTAATTCGCAGAGCTACCGCAATGAGCTCGCTGCTAATCCGATCATTGGTGTCAATCCGCAAGCGGTCGAGGACGAGCCCGAGGATGTCGAATTGCATGCAGGAAAGATCTTCGAGCTTAAGGATCAATATAGCATCGATGACTTTATAAACTTCGCTGCTGTCCCTAATGTAGATATTCGTACGCAGGACTTGATCGACTTTGTATTTGGTATCGTTCAGCTCTGGCTCGGAGTAAGCAACATGGCGCAGGGAGATTATCAAGCCTTAGCTCCTGCTAATACAGCGACCGGGGTGGAAGCAACCCTTCGAGAAGCGTCCAAGATTGGCCGTCGATGGATGCGTAGAATTGTTCGTGGATTTGAGGAGCATCTGACCAAGCTTGTACAAGTCACCATGGCCACGATTGATGAGGAGGAAGTATTTGAGTACATGGAAGGAGATGTTCGATCCTTTGGCGTAATGACTCCTGATGCGATCCGTAATATTGGTATCAATACACGGGTCATACTGTCGCAGGACCAAGGTCAGCGTGCTATTGAGAAAGCGAATCTTGCGCTTCAGACTCAGGATAGGTACTTCCAATCTCCTCCAGAGATGCGCCCATTTATTCGTCCTATGCTCAAGAGAATTCTTGATGCCATGGGATTTGAGAAGACCGATGAATTTTTACCCGCCGAAGCACCTGCTGATCCAAAGACTGAAGCAGAAATTGCAAAGATGCTAGGTGACAATGCTGCGCAGGGCGGGGGAGAAAGCCCTGAGCCAAGGGATGGCGTATCTGCCGCAGCTAGTGGTATGGGTAATAGTAACCCTCAAGGGATGAATCAATATCAGCAATAATTATGAATAAGTATACCCACAGTAAAACAGGTAATGCGCTAAAAGAGAAAACTCGTCGTGACGGCTCCTCAAATATACCGCGCGGTCTCAAAGAAAAAACTGCTAGAGCAGCAGCTAATCATGAGACTGTTGAACAGATGTTCGGATCAGGACACCCAAGCTTCGGCGGTTCTTTAGGTACCGACTACAATATTGACGGAACCATATCCAAAGTAAATCGCGCTAAATCTGTAGAATGAGCGATCTTGTCGTCTTCGATCAACTCGCGGACATTAAGAAACTGACGGTCGATGAAGCTTTTATCCATCTTGAAAAACGTTTTCAAAAGGAAAGAGCAAGATACCTCGCGCGCATGCTCGACCCCGATACAAAGCCGGAGGAAACTATCCAGATCAAGGCGGTCATTAACGCACTTGAGGGCTTATCGCCTATGGCTCTTGCAGAAAAAACGCTAAAAATAGAGGCTAAGAATCGTAAGGTAAAACACCCCGAGTTGTTCAAGGTCAAGAGATCTTCAACCGGTTGATGGCCAATTTCCTAGGGCTTAGATTTTAAGCATCCTAATATTATTCCAACCCAACTAAATTATTTTTTATCATGGCTAATATAAATGTTACATGGACCCCATTAACCGTTGATCCAGGCGATATCGACTCCCTCGAAGTTTACCGTTGTGATGGTGTAAACCATCTTACCACCGAAGCTGAGTTTCAGACAGCTCTTGACGAAGTTAGTGGCGGAGCAACCTTGGCTTCTCAAAACTTAGTAGAGGTAGCAACCGGCTTAGCGTGGAATGCAGAAAACATCGGTCCTGCTCATACCATCGCTGGTACTGGGTCCGAAGTTAACTACCATTTCTGCGTAGCTGCAAAAAACCAAGGCGGGTACAAAGTAGGTAGCGCTGCAGAGCCTTCCACAGTAGCTAATACTGGAGCGGTAAACGTAATCTCAATCAGCTAACACCCTCTGACCCATGCCCCTCGTCTCGCGATGGGGCTCGGAAGTTCTCACGACGGGTGCGTTCGAGCCCGATACCAATAAGCCAAGACCGATAACTCTCGGCTTGGGCTCAAAACCCGTACCCATCGACCTTTTGGGTAAGACCGATGTATTAGGAACTTTTGTCGAAAGAACACGAGTCTCAAGCCGTGGGTCGTGGGTTGAAAGACCGAAACCCTTGAAAGGTAGGGGCGGATCGGGGGGGTTGAGTGAAGATACAAGCCCGGAAAGTCCGGACCCAAATCCAGGTCATCAAGCGCCTCTCGCAGGGCCTAGCGGATTAGAAGCAGCAGTACCCGCACCTCTCGCAGGGCCTAGCGGACTATCCCTGGCTCTGGATAATTCGGATCAGCAGGATCCACAAGCGACCGATTTGAAATTTTTCTCAGCACTTATTAGCGATGGTGGTGACGGCTTCGCCCCGGAGCTTAGAGATAATGAAGCTGGTCGAATAAAGGTGGATTTAGGTTATACAACCTCTTCTGACACCGTAAGCTACCCGGACGCTCGCTATTTACGGATAAATAGCGTAATAGATGGCAGCGCATTAATTTCTTTAGATTCGAATACCTTTGGGACTGATTCCTACATGGATCAAAGAGGCAAGCTGTCCGGGCACGCAAGAATAACACTTAATGCTTCGGTAAATCCCGGTTTCGAGTTTTCTAAGTGGGAGGTTAAAAATAATTTTGCTTCCGAGGATGCTCCGGCACCAAGTTACGGAACATTAGAAATCGTAAGCGGCGATGTAAATAATCCGCACAATCTTATTGTTGAATTTCCTCTTGACTGGGATTCATTGTCTGCTGCCGTAGAAGTTAAAGCGGTATACAAAAAAGTAACGGGTTACAGCACCAATGGAACTATGTGCTTCCCGGTCTATTATCCAGATCTACAAGCTCCTTTTAGCTCTCTGGCACAGTGCGAAGCGAACCTCACAAACCAAGAGCCGCCTGCTACTAACACAGAAACAATTCAGGTGTTTACGAATACTGATAAGGATCTGTCTGATGCCGGGTATACTGGAGGTACATTTGAAGTTACAAACTTTTCTGATTTCAGTTCGGATCAAGGACTTCAAGGTTACACATACGACTTTAATCCTAGTGAGGGGTCTACAACCCTAATGATTAGAGCAGAAGATACCAACGTCCACGGATTTACTTATCAAAGCTATGAAGTTACCGGAGACGACAATAACTATGTGGTAGATGATGTATTTGATAACGGGCTTCAGATAACTTTCACAGGCGGTGCAAATGTAGAATTAATCTTTATCTAGTAATGAACTATTCCAACGCAGTACAACAAGCCAAGGCCGAGCGGTCTGATCATAGAAAAGCGCGCGCGGTTGCAGGTTCTGCAGCCAGACGGACACGGAAGCGGGACTCCAAGAATTTTGTTACTGTGGAGCGTGAACATGATCCTCTGCGTCGATTTGGGGGTAGTTTAAAGGCCGTATATTTTGATTCCGATGGGGATGGAAACAAAGACAGCTACGGAAGGGTCTATCGCGGAGGAGCCGCGCATAAGCCTGGCGTAATCATCCCAACTTTCGGGCCCCCTAAAGCCGGGCCGTCCGGTCTACAGGTTGAGGAGTTTATTGCCGTCCCTCCAGCCTCCGGCCCAAGTGGTCTGGCCGTTAGCGTAATTGCTCCAGCCTCTGGCCCAAGTGATTTAGAGACTTCTGTCATTGCTCCAGCCTCCGGCCCAAGTGATTTAGAGACTTCTGTCATTGCTCCGGCTGCAGGCCCGTCTGATTTAGAAACCTCGGTCCTTGCTCCAGCCTCTGGCCCAACCGGCTTGATCGCATCTGAAGGAATTCCGGATGCTCCAGCCTCAGGCCCTAGCGGATTAGATGCAACTGTTAATATTCCAAATTCTGGCCCTAGCGGATTAGATGCAACCGTCAACGCTCCAGCTAGCGGCCCAACCGGATTAGATGCAACCGTCAACGCTCCAGCTAGCGGACCGACTGATCTATCCGCAGGAGTGGCTGCCCCAGCTAGCGGCCCAACCGGTTTAGATGCAACCGTCAACGCTCCAGCTAGTGGTCCAACCGGATTGAATGCGGTTAAGGCCACCCTTAATATAACTATAGAAGATAGCCAGGATACCCTTGTTGCTAATACACCAGCTACCGGAACCATCGAATATGCGTCGGATGTCGGATATCTATTTATATACGACGGAACAGAATGGCACCGGATAAACGGAGCATAGTACCTATGGGAGATATAAGGATATTTAATTCAGCTGGAGAGAACGATAGCGAGAATACGATAACCTCTTCGGGATCTTCGGTCGGTCGGGTAAAAGATCTATATATGCTCAAATCTGATATGACCGAGCTCGAAACTAAGGTAGATACGAACACATCTAACTTTTCAAATCTTGTACAGGATGCACCTGAAGATTTGGATACTTTGAAGGAAATCTCTGATAATCTTGACCTTGGGCAATTCTTGGATGCTTTAAACGGGCCCAAACCCGCTTCTGGGCCTTCAAATGTGCTCGCATATTTGGTTCCGTAAAAAAGCTCATCCATCCGATTGAGAACCGCTAAATAACAAGGAATATATAACTCATGCCCAGCATTCTTGAAGCACTAGGAACCTCATTAAGCGGAAAGCTAGGAGAAAAATTAAACCTGTCAGGCGGCACCTTAACTGGTCCTCTTGTTGTACAGGAAGCTACTGCGAGTAATCATGTAGCAACTTCTGGCCAGGTAACCTCTCTTGAAGCTGCTATTGGAAACTATGGCGATTTTGTTGCGAGTACTGCAGATGTTACCGTTTCGGTCTATGATACAGCAGCAAATATTTTAGCACGCAGCGAAGACCCGAAGGGGGCTATTGCCGTGGCTAGCGATACCAGCGCAATTTATTATTGGAACGGGGCGGTATGGACGGTTTCCGATATCGATAATATTCAGGCAGACAGCTTAGCCGCCGCATTGACCCTTAATATTTCTGGCGATACAGAATCAAACATCCGGTCGCGAACTGGAGACGCTGTTGGTACCGTGATGTACGGAACGAATACCGGCAAGCTATACATCTTCGACGGATCCGGATGGCACGAATATCAACCAGCAGCATAAATATAAAGTGAGCGACATTAATACATATGCAAACGAAGCGGCAATAACCGCTCTCACCCCAATCAACGGGGACCTTGTTCTTAACATCGAAACAAACGCTCTGTATCTTTGCATAGATGCTAGTGCGGACGGTCTTGATCGTTGGAAAATATTTAATGAGGATACTCCTTAACCTCGAAACCGACCAATTTAATAAATCATGGCAACCCTTGATATAGTAACAACCCGCCCAGCCGGCACTTCTCATGTCGACGGGAAAGCATATTTCGAGACGAGCACAAATCAATTCATCGTCTGGGATGCGACCGATGGCGAATGGATACAGCTCGATTCCGATGGCACCGGCGCGGCACCGGTAGAGGTAAATGTTTTTGGCTCACGGGCAGATATTACCGCTAACACCTCTTACGCTTCCGGTACTCTCGCACTAGCCGAAGATACTGGGGATTTACTAATTTATGACGGTTCCGTGTGGAATGTATATAACGCTGACATTAATTAACCTATTCAAATGAGTACTATTCAAAATATTGCAACCGCAGCTGACAGACCAACAGGTCTCGGCACAGACAATAAAGGAGTGACATATCTTCAATTAGACACAGGTCGATTAATTGTGTGGGATGGGTCTAATTGGAACGAATACTTCTACGACAGTCAAATAGACCCTCTATTTGCAGCCAATCAATTAGGTTACGTCGATGGTCTGTATAGTGGTACTAGTTACGAGATATCCACTCAACCAATCATGCATTTCGATGCCGCTATTTTGGATGGTAGTAACCCAGCAAACAATCCAGGGGATGGTTTAGCGGTTAGTGCTTGGGGTGACAGAAGCGGAAGGGCAACTAATTACGACGCGACTCAAACCACAGGTGCAGCACAGCCTACCTACTATATTAATGGAGATGAAAAGTATGTGCGTTTTGATGGCAGTGACTCTTTAGATTTTGCTAATACTTACACACTGCCAGGTGCCTTTAATGTGGTAGTTGTGGCCAACACCATTGCGGATGCTAATATGCTACTACCACTTGGAATGAATGCTGACAGTCAGTATGTATTTTTTGAGCTTGGCGGTACAACTTACGGTATTACAGGGTCTGCTGTAGATAACACATACGGACCCAACTACAATTCTATCCAACAGTTTTGGGCTACTCGTGATGGTTCTAATAATCACAACATTTATGTCCAAGGTGGTAATTCTATTATTTCTAAGACAACCGCCGCCACCCGAACAGTCGCTCGACTAGGTAAGGCGAATAACGGCTATTGGCATACAGGTGATATTTATGAGGTTATTATTTGGGGGAGTAATCTTTCAACTGCTGATAAAAACACAGTAAACAGCTACTTACAAAATAAGTATAGCTCACTTCCAATATTAAATGATTTCTCTTAATACTTATGAAATATTCAGTACACTCCACACAAGAAGAAGCACAAGCAGAGATAACTCGCATCGAGGCATACTTAGGCATTCCAACTGTTGGCACCATTAAATACGCAGAACCCGAAGAAGTTGACGGTCAGTGGAGATTTCGTGTTAAAGAAATTGGTCCTTGGAAGTGTGATGATGTGGCGGCTAATGTTCAGGAGTTCGAATTAGAGACTCCTGAAGAGCTTGCTTAATCTTAAGCCTAAACCGTAATAGCGATCGCTCCCCAGGAGCTGGATCCGAGATAGATATATAGCTTATTTGTATCGCTCGATAGAGCGATCGATCCGATAGGGTCATTTTCCCGGGCAAGTATATTTGCTTCTGTATCTACTACTTTAACCAATCCACGGTTATGCTCAGTTGAGCTGCGAACCGCAGAACCAATCGCGCTGGCTAGGTTACTCAAAGGATACCCCCAGACTATTTTCTACATCGCTGGCGAGATATCGGATGACGCGGGAGTTTACTAATTTTCGTTCCCATCCATATTGTTTTGCCCATCGACGAACCGTCCCGGACGATACATCCATACGATCCTTGATCATTCTTGGTGAAAGGTAGCGAATTTCTTTTGCGACCATTTCCGATTAGTAACGGTCATGAACGCTTCTCGCGACCGGTTGGAAATAGCTATCAACCGATTGAGAATGCGAGCAAGTAAGCGGAGTATAGGAAATACAAAATAGGGAAAGGAAGATTTCAGAACCTTTCAAATAAACCCAAAAATATTAACCCAGAATATATAATAGACTATGTCCAACATTCTTTCACAAATCGGTGCATCCGTAAAAACCAAGGTCGACGGCGTACAAGCCAATGTCGATGCTGAAGCAACCGCAAGAGCTGAAGCAATCGCTGCAGAAGCATCTGCTCGCGGAACTGCGGATACCACCTTACAATCTAACATCGACGCAGAGGCTACCACCGCGCGTGCGGCAGAAGCTGCAAATGCTACCGCTATCTCGACCGAAGAATCGGCTCGTATCGCCGCTGACTCTACTCTTACCACTAATCTTAACACCGAAATCAGCGATCGTCAGACCGCAGTTTCTGATGAGGCTGCCGCAAGAGCTGCTGCCGACACCACCCTTCAAGGAAATATCGACACTGAAGCAGCTGCCCGCGAAGCTGCTGACGCAACTCTGACCACTAATCTTAATACTGAGATTACTGACCGTCAGGCTGCTGTAGCTGGTGAAGCAACCACCCGTGCTGCTGCTGATACCACTCTTCAGGGTAACATTGATACCGAACAAGCTGCTCGTATCGCTGCCGATAACACCCTTACTACTAACTTAAACCAAGAGATCACCGATCGTCAGACCGCAGTATCTTCCGAAGCTACTTTGCGTGCAAACGCTGACGCAGCTTTAGAAACTAGCAAAGCAAGCCTTTCTGGCGCAGCTTTCACCGGTGATGTTTCTGGTACCAACTTGACCCTTAGCGGAAACCTTACCGTTCAAGGTACCACCACCAGTCTCGAAACCGTTAACTCCCAAGTTAAAGACTCCTTGATGCTCTTAAATGACGGAGCAGCTGGCAGCTCAAACAATGCTAACGACCTCGGTCTTATCATGGAGCGTGGAAGCGCTGACGGTGGAAATGTTGCAATGGTATTCGACGAAGGACTCGACAAATTCGCGTTCTACAAAACCAGTGCAGCAGCTACTTCGACCGATATCTCTGGTGACGACTCAAGCGCTGAGCTAGTCGACATCAAAGTAAGCGATGTATTCATCGGCGATGACAACCTCGGTTCCTTGGCAGAATTTGTAGCCGCACTTGGCTAATCTTCCTCCCTACACTACCAGACATTCATGACCTGAACGGGGGCTGGGAGCAGTGCGTCTTCCAGCCCCTTTTCATCTATGCACTTAAGATTTACACTTTTTGTTTTGTTTTTAATCGCTGTGCTCGCATGCCTGGCCACTTCCTCCTGCAGCCTGAAAACCTTTGCACCTACTGGTTTGGGCGCAGTGGGCGGGGCTGCAGGCTCGCTCGCTGGGCCGGGCGGAGCATTTGCTGGGGCTGGTCTAGGAGCAGCTGCCGGGCAGATTATAAAAGAGAGTGATACAGTAAAGTCTCAGGCAGAAAAAATAAAAGCGTTGAGCGAGGGTGATGTCGCAAAGCTGGTAGAATTAAAACTCAAAGAAGAACGAGGATGGTTCGAGAAGACGATAGATGGAGTGTACGACATCCTAATGATCGCAGCACTGGCCATGGGATTACACGTGGTATTCAATTTTTGGCACGGGCGGAAAATAGAGCGAAATCTAAAGAGAAGACCTGGGCATTTTTTCGATATATGATACAAATGATTACGGATAACGCAGCAATACTAGGATGGACGGGCACACTTGCCACGATTTCGATTGGCCAATGGAACGAGGCAATCGCTTGCGTGTGCGGGGTTGTTACCACCATATATATGATAACAAAACTTATACATTTACTACGGAGGAAAGACTAAATTATGGCATTTAAACATTGCGATGGTTGCCCAGAGAAAAAGAAAGCTCTGTGTGAAAAATTCAGAACTTGCTTGGCTGAAAAACCGAAAGGATCTGCTAAAAAAGGCGAGAAAAAGCCTGTTAAAAAAGGCACATACGGCTGATTTTATAAGATTTAAAGCTTTTAGCTGCTAAATCAGATTAAATGCCTTTTATAAAAGGCATTCCAACCGGTTACATTTTTGTAACCCAGTGTATATCTTCGCGGTATGGAAACATCTATCGCGGAGGTTGAATCCCCGCAAACTACAGAGGAACAGTTCAGCATTGAGAATGCGTCAACTGACGATATTCGTAATGCATTAGGAGTAACGCCGGAGACCCACGACCATCAGCCTGAGACCGTAGCCGAGGAGCAAATCCCGGAGACCGAGGGCCAAGAGCCGCAGGTCGAAAGTCAAGAGCCGCAAGCCGAGGAGACTCAGCCGGAGACAGAGAACCAAGAAGTTGCTGCATCCGAGACAGAGGGTGACGAGGAAGAAAAGCTTGGTAAACGTAGGATTCGTCCTCGTAACGAGCTAGACCAACAAGTCATAGATCTATATCGCTCCGAAGGTTTCAGTGGATCATTCGCCGACGCATCCCGAATCATTTACGGACAAAATGCAGAACCTGCACCTCAATCTATTTCGCCCAATCAGGATCAAGTCGAGGCGACCGAGCCCGACCCAATCAGTGGCATAGATAAAGAAGCTGACGACATTCGCGCATCCATTTTGGAGCTTGAAGGAAAAGTCGAGAAAGCAGCCGAAGACCTGGAGACCACAGAAGCCTTACGGCTTCAGCGTGAGATCATGAAGCAGGAACTTCAGTTGCAAAACTTGACTCTCCGTAAACAGCAAATGGAGCAGGACAGAGAGCAGCAAGTTTATCAATCCCATCGTAGTAAAGCGATGGAAAGCCGCGACCGAGTCTACGAAAGATTTCCTCAGCTTCAGGATAAGCAATCCGTTTATCGTAAGCAGTTTGATGATTTCGTATCGCAGGCTCAGTCCGACCCCGACTACGCCGCAGTCTTTGAATCACCACGATGGCCAGAACTCATAGCAAGTGAATTTGCCGCTTTGAATCCGATGCAGCAGGCGCCGCAGGCTCAGCCCGAGCCCGCTCCCGCTCCCCAGGTTCCTCAGCAAACCGCTCCGCAAATGGGTACACAGGCCAAAGTATTGACGACTGGGACTACGGCACAACCTGTAAACACTCCCGCTACTCGCGAGGGCTTACTTCAACAGCTTCCCAGTATGGACACTAAAGATATTTATTCTCTCTTGGGATCACCTGGTGGAGCACAGCCTTTAAGATAAGCGGGGAAAATAAAACCCTTAATTACTTAATAAAATGGCAGAAAAATCATTCCCTGCAAACAGCACTGCTGCTGGTCTTACCGGTAACAATGTTGATTTGATTCAAAACACAACCTCTTACGCAGATCTTCTTAAAGGCGACAGCCAATCCGATTTGCGCTCACGCCTCTGGTCCGAGCTTGTTTCTCGTGACGCCAGGGAAAAAAACGTGTTCGCAAAATTCATCGGAGGCGAAGGTAGCGGAAAACCTATTACCGAAAAACGCGACCTCTCCGCAGGTGGATCCGACAAGGTGACTTTCACCACTGTTGCTCCTATCCGTGGACAAGGTGTACGCGGTGAAGAAATCCTCAAGAACTCAACCGAGACTCTTGATTTCGGAACCTTCTCCGTTGAGATCGACCTCGTTCGTCACGCAGTTTCCTGGACTCAGGTTCTCAAGCTTATGAGATTCACCGGCAAAACCATCGACCAGCTTTCAGCTGAAGTTATGTCCGAGTGGATGTCCCGTACCGAGCAAGACCAGATCCAATACGCATTGCGTCAAATCTGTCTTGGTAAAGGCAACTCCAATGTTCTTAGCGGATACGGTACCGACACAAGCGGAGCTCTTAAATATGTTGACGGTCTTTCAACCGACATCATCCAAGAAGCTAAGCAAGCTCTTATCGCTAATGGTGCTGAGCCAATGAACACTGGTGGAGACGAAAACCAAGAAATTCCTGGTTACTTGTTCTTCGCACCAGACGCATGCTTACGCCCTCTGCGTTCCGACCCAGACTACTTGGAAGCAATTACTCAAGCCGACAGCCGTGGGCCAGACAACAAGTTGTTCTCCGGAAGCTATGCTAAATGGGACAACAACATCATCGCTAACCATAATGTTCTGATCGACACCGCTCGTGGACGCCAAGGTTCGCCATTACTTCCTACCTTCTACAACTTTGACGCTATTACTGACGGCGCAACCATGGTAATTGGTGGAACTGATGGAGATTACACCGCAAACTTCAA